>JAEEGL017290735.1_pt1 | contig 14384 bp, 12 predicted proteins | sample 9134231 | NCBI WGS metagenome assembly JAEEGL01 (sample SAMN16246548, study PRJNA631951) | gut metagenome | biome: gut microbiome; feature: rumen; material: fiber-attached | host: Bos | place: Iran: Karaj | collected 2018-10
ACGTGGCGGGTTCTGTCGTCCTCTTTTTTCTTACGGGTGAGCTCGTGCTTTTTGATGAGGTCGTTGTTGTAGTCGTCAGCGCTTGCACAGCCTACGATACCATACTGCTCGTGGCCGTTCATAACCTGGCGGTAGATGTAAAGGTGCGGTTCCTTGTCCTGAACGAGAACGCCTTCCTTCATCATTTTCTGGAAGTTCTCTTTTCCTTTTGCATAAACGCTGTCGTCATAGAGATCGGTTCCTTTCGGAAGGTCGATCTCGGGTTTGTTGATGTGAAGGAAAGAGATAGGATTGTCTTTCGCAAGTTCCCTTGCCTCTTCCGAATTGAGAACGTCATAAGGATAAGCCGCGACTTTGGAAGCGATTTCGTCACGCGGTCTGATAGCTCTGAAAGGTCTTACGGTTACCATTGTTTCCTCCTGAAAAAAGTGTTTTTAAACCTGCTTAAGCTTTTTCAATATCTCATCGGTACAATTTTGTGCCTCAAAAATCACCTTGTCAATATCGATCGTCCTGTATTCTCCGTTTTCGTAAATAACTTTGCCGTCGACCATCGTCATCAGGATATCGCCGCCGTCAGCCGAATATACGAGGTTGTTGCGCATGTCGTGGACGGGGACCATATTCGGCTTGTGAGTGTCCACAACGATCAGGTCCGCCTTGAAGCCCTCCTTCAGAAGACCGCAGTCGGTCCTGCCCTGCGCCAGAGCCCCGGCCCGTGTCGCCGCATAAAGCGTCTCCTTCGGCGTTACGACCGTCGGATCGTTGAACATCATCTTGCCAGTCAGCGCAAAGGCCTTCATCTCCTCGAAAAAGTTGAGGCTGTTGTTTGAAGCGACGGAATCGGTCCCGATCGCAACTCTGATGCCGCGCCTTAAAAGCTCTGGAACGTTGCAGACGCCTGAGCTGAGCTTCAGGTTCGAGTTCGGGTTCGAAGCGACCGTTACACCCTTTTCCTTAAGGATATCGTAATCCTCGCCCTCGATGTAGATGCAGTGCGCCGCGATCGACGGAGTATCCCAGCTTCCCATTTTGTTGAAGTACTGCACCGGCGTGAGCCCGCCGTGACGCTCCTTGCAGCCCTCGTGCTCCGAGCGCGTCTCGGAAATATGGATGTGCATGATCGCGTTGACCGATTTCGTGTATTCGGTAACAGTCCGGACCGTCGCGTCGCTGCAGGTGTATTCGGCATGGATCGACATATCGACCTTGACAGCTCCGTCCGCATAGCCGTTGTAACGCTCGAACGCTTCCTTCATCTCGCGGATCGCCGGGAACTTCCACGGCTCGTTGTCGGGAATAGCGACAGCGCGTGTGACATTGATCTTTTCGCCGGACTCAACGACCGCCCTGACGATCTCATCCGTGAAGTAGTACATATCCGAACTCGAAACGATACCGAAACGCATCGATTCCGCCATCGAAAGAAGCGTTCCCCAGTAGACGGATTCCGGTGTAAGATGAGCCTCGAACGGGAAGATCCTCGTGAAAAGCCAGTCCTGCAGGGTCATGTTCTCGCCGTAACCGCGCAGAAGCGTCATCGCCGTGTGTGCGTGAGTGTTGTAGAATCCGCTCATCAGCAGCCTGTTCCTGCCGTCGTATTCATCGCCGAAATCCTCCGAAGGCCTGGTTTTGCCGATATATCTGATCCTGTCGCCTGAAACGCCGACAAAAACATCCTTTTGGATCTCAAAATTCTCGTCAAGAATATCTATGTTTTTGAAAAGCATTTGAATTTACTCCATAATACTTAATGATTTCAACTTGTTTATCAAACTCTCCAGTGACTTCACGACGCTCTCGCCGGCTGTGTCGATCGTGATTTCCGGACTCTGCGGGACCTCGTAAGGATCGTCGATCCCGGTAAACGAGCTGATCTCGCCTGCCCTTGCACGCCTGTAAAGCCCTTTGACATCACGTTTTTCGCACTCGGCAAGCGAAGTCGAGACGTAAACCTCGACAAAATTTTTGCAAAGACCACGGACAAAATCCCGCGATTCACGGTACGGCGAAATAAACGACGCTATCACGAAAACGCCGTTCCGCTCAAGTATCGAAGCCAGGTAACCCATGCGCCGGATGTGCTCGTCACGCTCCTTTTTCGAGAAGCCCGTCTGCGGGAAGACCTTCCGGACAATGTCCCCGTCAAGCAGCTCGACTTTCTCTCCACGAGAACGGATATACCCGCCGAGAGCCTCTGCCAGCGTGCTTTTGCCGGCCCCCGAAAGCCCGGTAAACCAAATGACGCAGCCGCTTCCGCCTGTCATCTGCCCTGCTCCGCCGGCTTCGTCTTTTCTTTATCCCCTTCAGCCTCCGGATTTTCCGGAAGTTCCGCGTCAAGAGACTCTACCTTGGCTATATTTATTGACGCCACGACCACGCTGAGACTGTCTTTGACCCTGATAAATTCAGGCACTTCCAGCTCGACATTGATTTTCATGCTCTGCGTTATACCGGAGAGATCGACCGCTTTTGTGCTGATCGACTCGATCTCCTCAAGTCTTGCCGGCGAGCCGGCGATCACCACCCTGCCGGGAAGCGTCTCGAACGATGTGATGCGGAAGCCTTCCGGGAGAGCCCCGTCGACCGCCAGTGCGACGTCGACCTCCTTTTCGACCGCATCCGCAGGAGATGCCAGCGCCGCTGCCTCCATCTCTCTTTTCGCCCGCTCGTCAGCAGCCGCCTTTTCGCTCAGTTCATTGTGAAGCGCTGTCAGGAAGACAACAAGCGTGCAGAGCAGCGCCATAAACTTCTGGAGGGCGTTGTGCGTGAAAAAAAACTTTACCAGACTGTCGCGGTTTCTCTTCATGGCAACCTCCTAAATCCTGTTCTTCAGCTGCTCTTTGAGAGCGTCCTTGTTCAAGTCGCGGGTGATCCTGCCGCCCTGAAGAAGCGAGATCTCACCGCGCTCCTCGCTGACGACCAGAACTATCGCATCCTGGACCTTTTCGCTGATACCGTAAGCCGCACGGTGCCTCGTACCGAAGTTCGGGTCTATATTCGGGTTCGTGCTGAGAGAAAAGAAGACCGAAGCCCTCGTGATCCTCTTGTTTTCAATTATTACAGCGCCGTCATGCAGAGGCGAGTTCTTGAAGAAGATCGTCCTGAGAAGCTGATCCGTAACCAGGCCGTCGACGACCGTTCCGTCGGCGATCGTTCCGATATTCGCATCGTTCTCTGCTGTCCTGCTCCTTCCGCTTTTCGGCAGAATCACGACCAGAGCGCCTTCGCGGACCGACGCCATGTAATCGAGCGCGTCAGCCAGCTCCTTGATAACGTTGACATCTTCATCCTGCTCGAAACTGTTGAAGAGATTTATCGACGAAATCGTGAGAAACATCCGCCGCACCTCTTCGCGGAAGATGATCAGAAGCACAAGAAGGGCATAGCGGAATTCCGAGCCGAAAATAAAGCCAAGGGTCCTGAACTTCAAGTAGTACGACAGCCAGAGAATGATCACCAGAAATGCGAAACCAGCAGTGATCTTCTGCGTTTTTATGCTCTTCACCGCCACGAAAAAGAGATAAAAAAGGAGAAACGTGATTATAAAATCGACCGTTCCCCGCAAAAAATCAAGGGCGGTCAAACTGTCAAAAGAGATGCCGGAAATATCCAGAAAGTTCAGCATTTCAGCTCCTTCAAAGCGTTAAAAATTTTTAAACAGTCGGCCGCCTCGGCGACATCGTGGACACGGATCACCGCAGCGCCCTTTTCAAGCGCAATCATATTTACAGCGAGCGTTCCTGCAACTCTTTCCGAAATATTTTCGCGTCCGGTGACTGCACCGATGAAACGTTTTCTGCTCACGCCTACCGCCACCGGCGACGTGCAGGCGAACAGCATCTCGAAATGGTTCAGAAGCTCCAGGTTGTGCTCTGTGTTTTTGCCGAAACCGAAGCCGGGATCAACGATTATCTTCTTTTCGTCATATCCTTTCGACAAAAGCAGCTCTTTGGATTCATTAAGAAAATCAGCGACTTCCATCGCAACGTCATTATATTCGCACTTCCCGTGGAGATCATCCGCATCGCCCGGAGTATGACCGATTATCACCGGCAGGTCGAGATCGCAGCAGAGATCGGGCATCTTCGGGTCATAACGCAGACCGCTTACATCGTTGATGATTTTCGCCCCCGCCTTTGCCGCCTGAGAAGCCACCTCGGATTTTCTCGTGTCGATCGAGATCGTAAGCTTCGGAAAGTTTTCGGCGATCGCCCTGATCACCGGCACAGTCCGCCCGATTTCGGTATCTGCATCGACAAAAGCGGCCCCCGGACGGGTCGATTCACCGCCGACATCGACGATATCGACGCCGTTTCCGACCATCCATGCGACCCTCTTCAGAACATCGTCGACCGAGGCATAGCTTCCGCCGTCGGAAAACGAATCGGGCGTCACGTTGATTATACCCATCAGATTCGGCCGCGTCGTATCGATCCCCTCGAACGAAAAAGAGAACCACGGGGCGCGAAGCCTGTTGAATTTTTCAATAAATTCCGCAACTTGAGGCAACTTCCAGTATTGAAGCCTGAGCCTTTTTGCAAGAACGCCGCAAAGATCGCGCCGAAGCGAAAAAAAGAAGGAGCTTTTAGGCTTGCTGCAGTCGATCGCGTGAGCCGGAACAGCCGCCTCGCCGCCAAGCGAAAGGAGCTGCTGCTTCACGACGTTTGCCGCCGGAGTCGAAATGTCCGTCACAAGAAAGGTCGAAATGGCAAAACGGTCCTTCATTATCGCCGCACCGCACTCGGAGACACCGATTTTTTTCACAGCCTCGGCATAACCGCCGTCCTGAATGTCGTAAGGATAAATCTTCAAATCCCACTCCGAAATAACTTCAAAGGATCATCGCACAAAACCGAGAAAAACACTGTGCAAAGCACGAAAATCAAACAAAATTTCTTCATTTTAACTCCAACGCTTTTCAAAACACGCGATATTTTAGGGAAAATTGCTGAAACAGCAAGTGATGTGCTAATCAGCATTGCGGACACAGCGGACTGAGTTATATAACTCCATGTTGACATGAAACACACTTCCGCTACTGAAAGATACGCCCCATGCGTCCTCGCAAAATTCACAATAAACGAAATCATCATCATCTGAGCGAAGAATAGAAGAAGGCCATACTGATGAAGAAGACCAGAAAAAACCGATATCGCCTAATTTGCTGTATCTTCCGTCATCGTAAAGAGTTAACACTTGCGAACAGTTGTTCCCTTCCTCCGTACAGCTTCCGCAGCTCCAACAACGATAATGACAACAGCCGTTTTTTTCAGACACTTTACAGGAATCAGCTTTGCTCCATATAAGAAGCGTTTTTAATTCATCAATGTTAGGCAAGCGCCATCCGCTTAATCCGGCTTCGGAATAACTTTCGCAATATAATTCAGCATCATAATGTTCCATCTCGTCATCTGCTTTTTTTGACCAAATAAGTTCGCTTGACGAATCATAGCACGGAGTTGCACTTGTCGGACTGCATTCGGGAAGGTTCGCCGGAATTGTATCAACTGCGTCTTCATCAGTTACGGTGTCGCCAGTGCCGGTTGTGTCGTTGGTTTTTGAACCGCCGCCACAGCTTACAACAAAAATCAAAACTGCGAGAACCGCAAAAACGACTAAAAATTTCTTCATTCTTATCTCCAAGACCCCGAAAAACCGTAGTATTTTAGGTTGTTTCAGATCTAAGGCAAGTTTTTGTGCAACGTCAGGATCAGTAACCGAAGCCCTTTTGGTCGCTTTGCGACAGTAGCCCTCTCCGGCACTTTGTGCCACCTCTCCCAGAGTGAGAGGCGAGAAGTGGAGCCAGGAATTGCAGGCCGATCCGCCCGCGCTACGACAAGGCAAAAAAAAGAGGGCCCGAAGACCCCCTTTAAAAAGTGAATCCGTTGTTACGGCTTACGAAGCCACAACTTAATTGCCTTGATCGATTTTGCACACAAAGTCAAAACTGTCCCATTTGTATCCTTCTTTGCAGGCGCATTCACCTGTTTCTTCGTTCATTACAGTATTTGTATACACACATGAGTAGGAACAGAGATTTTCCATTGAATTGACGTATTTAGGGTCATCCGGAGTCCGGTCTGTGTTATAAAAGGCAATAATTTCTTCTTCATTTGTGGTCAGTTCTGCATCTATGCCGATTTTGATTTTTTCTCCGAGTCCGAAATTCCTGTTTTCTCCGAGACAAAGCTGAGTTCTGCCTTTTCCTGAATCATAAGTAGCGTTGCCGTGAGATTTGTTTACAGCGACAATACATGCTTTTAATCTGCTCTTATCCCATATACCGATTATTTCTGTTGAAAATATTTCAACTATCGGTGCTTCGAAATTCAATCTTCCGTTAGGGTCTGTTTTAAGATTTTCGTCTTCTGTAGCAGTTAAAATATCCTTTGGAATAATTGCATTGACTAAAACAAGATCCCCCCAATTCTCATTGAATGATTTTTCCGCTGTGATGAGTAAACTTCCGTTATCTTGTGATATGGCGCTAAAGAAAACATAATAATCTCTTTTGCTGTTTTGAGTGAAATCATATTCGGCCTCTGTTCCTTCGAGATCGATTTCCATGGAGAGATACTCATTGTCAGGTTTTATGAGGGGTTCATTTGACAGTCCCGCGATTATGTCAATCTCGCTTTTTGTTCTCAATCTGTAGTATTCGCTGAATGAAGAAGTTTCGAAAGAGTCGTCTATTTCGCACTCCTCGTAGGCTGGATCTGTGTCATCTATTGCGTCAGTGTCATCGATTGCATCTGTGTCATCTATTGCGTCAGTGTCATCGATTGCATCTGTGTCATCAGTCATGTCAGTGTCATCGATTGTATCTGTATCATCAGTCGTGTGTGTATCGATATCGTCAGGTTCATTTATGCAGATGTTGTTTTCCGTGTCGCAGATGAATCCTTCGTTGCATGTCTCGTTAGGGTAGCATACTCCGCCGAGTTCGCCTCTTCCTGGAGTCTCATTTTTGGACCCGTCGCCGCAGGCAATCACAAAAAATGCAGAAATAATGGTTGTAATCAGGATTCTTTTCATTTCGTTTGCCTCATTTTACGCATCTGAAACTTTCTATAAAACTATCCAAATTCTTTATGCTTCCGGTTGAGAAATCTACATACCAGATACCTTGTCCGTTGATAGTGGACGAGTTTTCGGTAACGGAAGAGGAAATAAATCTTCCTGTATCACCGAATTTGCTGTATCCGCCTTCTGAATTTTCCGCGCATCCGTTGCAGGTTTCGTCACTGCAGGATAATTCGAGGCAGCTTTCTGAAACTCTGCACTCCCCTCCAAAAACAGTTGCACCACAGTTCTGAATAAGTGTTCTCAGCTCGTCAATTGTGGGCAGGTGCCAGTTGTTGAATCCCCCGTCGTGAGAACGAGGACAGCTTTGGATGGCTGAATATCTTGTTCCTGACTGAGCCTCAGACCAAATATAGCCTGTAGCAGAATCAATGCACGGAGTATCGCTTGTCGGACTGCATTCCGGCAGGTTGGGATCAGGTTTGCACTCTGAATCGATCCAGAAATATCCTGATTCGCATACAAAGCGGCACTCGCTCTGACTGGATTCCTCGTTGTAAACGCCTTCAGCGGATGGTGTCCACTCCGATCCGTCAAAAGACTGCTCGATTCTGGAAACGGTATTCCACTGAGCGTTTTTGGGTAGTCCGATACAGTCAGCAACTCTGAAATAGTTTTCTCTCGGTTCGCAGGCGTTGGCTGATACATGCCAAATGTAGTCTGAATAACATTGGCAGTAGTAGCTTTCTTTGTCCAGCACGACACACTGACCAGTCGAATTTTTAACATATTTGCATTGGTTGGGTTTGCAGGGATTCCAGTCTGATCTGATGCAACGGACTTTCATTGTTCCTGTTATATGCCCCCAATATGGAAACGGATCCGAATAGTCCATAAACCAGAAATAGTCCCACGCACCGCCTTTGGAAGTGGAAGACCAGAGAGTATCCATGTCTCCCAATTTACTGTATTTGCCAGACCATTCTGAAGGACAATAGTTATTAGTACAGCTTTCTTCCCAACACGAAATACCTGTGCAGAGATCGGTCACTTCGCATGGTCCACCTGTTTCCATGGCCGGACAGTGTTGCACAAGAGTTCTCAGTTCACTGATCGTTGGAAGCCGCCAGTCAGTATATTCGCCTTCAGAAAGCCCGGGGCAATAGTTTATGTCAGCCTGGTTTTGACTTATTGTATCCGTTGATTTACCTGACCAGACATATCCGATCGTGGAGTCGATGCAGGGAGTGCCGCTTGTCGGAGAGCATTCAGGCAGTTTTTCGCATTTTTCTTCGTTCCAGAAATATCCTTCGTTGCATTTGCAGCCATATTGAAGTTTAGACAATGGTCTGTCAACGCATTCCCCAGTTGAATATTCATCTGCAGTGCAGGGATTCGGTCTGCACGGATCATCTGGATATGGATCCTCGAAGATTTCTGCATCATTATCATTTTTTTCTTCGGCTTGCTGGTCAGTGGTCTCTTCATCATTTTGTTCGGTTCGTTGGTCGGTAGTATCTTCGTCGTTTTGTTCGGCATTTATGCAAATATTGTTTTTCTCATCACAGACAAGCCCTTTGTCGCAGGTTTTATTAGGATAGCATATTCCGTTGATCTTACCTTCGTTTTCGGGAATTTTTTCTCCGTCGGAATTTTTGCATCCAATAAAGAATATCGATAAAATCAAAACAATAAAGATAGATTCTTTCATTTTTTAACCTCAAAAAACTGTGGTATTTTAAGTACTTTTTAGGGGATGGCAAGTTTTTGCGCTCCGGCAAGGTAAAAAAAAGAGGGCCCGAAAGCCCCCTTTAAAAAGTGAATTCGTTGTTCCGGTTTACGAAGCCATCATGATCCCGCCGACGAGAGCGAAAAGTGCGAACGACTCGACGATACCGGGTGCCGCGAAGCTCATACCGAATACGGAAGGCTTCTTGGAGACTGCGAGAATCGCGCTGGAGCAGGCTTTGCCCTGGAAAATCGCGCTGATCATGAATGCAAGACCGCACGCAAGAGCTACACCGAAGATAGCGAAATCATTGGCACCTTTCTGCAAAGCACCCTGAAGGATGATCATGAGCGCGAAGCCGTAAATCGACTGTGACGCAGGCATTGCCGAAAGAGCGACGAACTTTGCGTGACCCTCTTCGACTTTTGCCATCGCACCGTGGGACGCCATACCTGCCAAGCCGCATCCGACAGCGCTTCCTACCGCTGCCAAACCAAGACAAAGAGCCGGTCCGAAATTTCCAAATACCATTTTTTCCTCCTCTCTAAAAGTTATTAATCATTGCCTTTGGAATAAATTGCAACCATATCCCTGAACGGAGCGAATCTCCTGCCGCTTCCGTCAAAACACCATCTGTACCACTCAAGGAAATTGAGCCTGAGTCCGTGAATCACGCCACCCATGAGGCAGAGCGCGATGTTCAGAGCGTGACCGGCAATTGCGATGAGCGGGGCAAAAACGTAACCGATAGCCCCCAGATCGAGCACCTGACCTGCCAGATTGTTGAAGGTCTGGGCAAGCAGGGCACCGGAAAGTCCGAGCGCGAAGATACGGATGTAGCTCAAAATGTCGCTGAAGAACTGAACGCCGTCATAGAGCCCGAAAACTCCGCCGATGAGGATCGTTATCGGGTTGCGGCTGCCCTCGGTGATCTTCTTGATTATCGTCAGGAGAACCAGGATCCCCGCTGAGATCTCGATCCCGAGAAGTCCGCCCTGACTCAGCGCCTCGGGGTCAGCCGCGTTGAAGTTCGCGCTTCCTCCGTTGCCGAAGACATACCAGAAGAAGAACGACCAGATCGCGGCGATCCACGTCAGGTTGATGAGCGGAGTGATGAAATTCCTCTCGTCCTTGAGTGCGCGGCAGCCCCTCAGGATAAGCGACAGGCAGATGTGGACCATACCGATGAGGATCGAGATCTGCATCATGATGTTCGTTGTATCGGCCTTACCGTCCTTTATGGGCAGATCCTTAATAAAATCAAGCTGTTTGAACAGCGTGACTATCGGAACCTCGGCACTTTTCGGAAACCATCCGAAGATCCCGCCGGTAAGGATCCCGTAGAGACCGGTCGCCGCTGTCAGGACAATCGAAAGGTTCAAAAAACGCCTCAACGACGCTCCCGGATTTTTGACCCTGATCTTCAGAACGATCATCAGGATGAGCAGCAGTATTCCGTAGCCGCCGTCGCCGACGATCATCGCGAAGAAGAGCGCGAACGAGAAGAATACCCACGAGCTCGGATCCCAGTCGGTGTAAGCCGGCGTGTCGTAGATGTTGACAAGGTCGCGTCCGAGTTCGTCGACAGCCCGTTTTGAATCGATAAGCGTCGGGATCGTCTCGTCCTTTTCAGGTTCGATCTCGATTATAGCCGCACATTCGTTTTCGAACGTCTTTTTCAGATTCGCAAGTTCCGATTTCGGGCACCATGCCTGAAGCATGAAGATCCTGCCGTCGAATTCGCTGACGGTCCCATTTGCGGCGCGGTTGAAGCTGACCTTATCGAGTTCCGCAAGGTAGTTTTTATAAAGATCCTCCCTTTTGGAGGCAATGTCGAAAATCGCAGATTCCGTCTCGTTACGCCTTTCCGTAAGCCCGGATATCGCCTTTTTCAGACTTTCATGATCTTCGTCAAGAACGATTTCCGAACATTTTCTGAGAGTTACCTTATCTTTTGCGCAGGTGAGGAAAATCTCTTTCGCGGGATCGGAATAGATCTTGAAAACTGCGAGAACACCTTCAAAGTTTATTTCGTCCGCGCTCTTTTTAGCGGATTCCCAGACCTGTATTCTGATTTTGCCCCTCTCTTCGATGCTACGGATATCGCTGAGCGAAAAATTGCCGAGCGTCTCGAGTGTTTTCATCTTGCCGCCAAGGAGCGCGAGCTCGTCCCTGATCTTTTTGAGGGATGCGTCAAGTTCGATGATTTTGTCGGCAGCATCAGCAGCAGAGAGGTCCACCGGATTCGTTTTGCGGTTTGCGTTTGCTGCCGCTGCATTGTATTTGTCGGCAAGTTTCAGCGCGGAAAGGGCAGTGTCTGCCTTTGCGGTCGTGACCAAACGCCCGTCTGTCGCAAACTCTCTGCCTTTGTAGGGCATGACTTCGACAACACCCGCCTTCTGCAGCTTTTCAATGATTTCGTCTTTCTTTTTCTGCGGTCCGACCAGCAGAAGTTTTTGCATTTTACTTATCATTTACACCGCCTCCGCGAACTGCTGTTCGTCTTTGCGTTTGAGCTTGTCTTTCGCAATTTTAGCGTTGCAGATTGCCGCGATTTCCTGGTCACCGAGGAAAATGGAGATCTTTTTGATGTTTTCCTTGCACTCGGGGATCTTTCTCTTTTCAAAAAGATTTACCTTGATGCTTGTCTGGCGCAGCTCTTCCGAAAGAATGTCGAAACGCTCATGTACGATTTTCAGTTTTTCCCTTTCCGCTGCAAGGGCGCGGAGTTCCTCGAATGCTCTGTCAAGCCAGACCGGACTAGCGAAAAATGAGTATTCGAACGGCTTGAACTTTACATCCTTGAAGACTCTGACATCGACTCCGGCGATATTTTCGGTGTCGGTGACGACTTCGTCAACTGCAACGAGCTGATAAATGTTGAAAGTGAGCTTCCGGCTGAGCAGCGCCGCCCATTTAGCGACGACCCCCTTCCTACGCGCAATCTCGGCTTCCACTTCAGCGGCCATGTTGCGGGAGTTTTCGACTTCCGCCTGGAGCTGCTGCTTTTTGAGCTGGAGAGTGGGAAGGTATTTGCTGAGCTGCGCCAGAAGGTTCTTCTGAGTTTTCAGCTCTGTTTTGTTCAGTTTTATTACTGCCATTTACTTATCCCATTTACCGTATTTCTCAATCCATGTGTTTTTGAGACCTGTCTCGTTGCGGTCGAAGCACTGAGCGAGGATCGTCCAGCCGAGGTCAAGCTGTTCCTCGATGTCGAGGTTGACCTGGAGGTCCATCATCTTCTTCTCGAATGCTTCGGCGTAAGCGAGAAGTTTCTTGTCCCAGCCTGAAAGTCTGAAGCCCATCGACTCTCTGTCACGCGCCTTTTTCGCATCGGCGTAAAGTCTGATCATAGCGTTTGCAAGGTCGCCGTGGTCTTCTCTCGTGACTTTTCCCATGACCTGCTGTTTAAGACGGCTGAGCGAACCGAACGGGTCGATCCTTCCGCCGTGGAGATAGAACTGACCTTCCGTGATGTAACCCGTGTTGTCGGGAACCGGGTGCGTTACGTCGTTTCCGGGCATCGTCGTGACCGCGATGATCGTGATCGAGCCGGAACCTTCGATATCGACCGCCTTTTCGTATCTCGAAGCAAGGTCGGAGTAGAGTGAACCCGGATAACCGCGGTTCGAAGGGACCATATCCATAGAAATCGAAATCTCTTTGAGCGAGTCGCTGAAAGAAGTCATATCGGTAAGAAGAACGAGGACGTTTTTGTCTTTGATAGCAAACTGTTCCGCAGCCGCAAGCGCCATATCGGGAACAAGGACGCATTCAACGACCGGGTCGGAAGCGAGGTGGATGAACATCGAAGTCTTTTCCATAGCTCCCGTTCTCGTGAAGTAGTCCTTGAAGAACTGGTAGTCGTCGAATTTGAGACCCATGCCGCCGAGGATGATGATGTCGGCGTCTGTCTGGCTCGCGATTCGTGCAAGAAGTTCGTTGTAAGGCTCGCCTGAAATCGAGAAAATAGGAATTTTCTGGCTGATGACGAGCGCGTTGAACATGTCGATCATCGGGATGTTCGTTCTGACGAATCTCTTCGGGACGATTCTTTTCGACGGGTTGAATGAAGGTCCGCCGATGTCGATCTTCTCAGCCATGATCTCGGGGCCGTTATCGATCGGTTCGCCGCTGCCGTTGAAGACTCTTCCGAGCATGCTTTCGCCGCAGTTTACCTGCATCGGCTTGCTGAGGAAGCGGATCTGGTCCCCCGTGCCGACACCTTTTGTTCCGGCAAAGATCTGAAGACTGACTCTGTCGCCGTTGAAACCGATGACCTGTCCCAGAGTCGATCTGCCGTCGCTCATTTTGATCTGGGCAAGCTCTCCCAGCATAACGCCTTCGGCTCTTACCTGAGCGATACTTCCTTTGATTCTTTCAATTCGGTTGTATGTCTTTACCATCTTATTCCCCCTCAATCATGTTGAGTATTTCCTGTTTCTTTTCGCCGTAGATCGAAGCTTCACGCGGAAGGTAGTTGAGCTGGATTATCTTGTCGGTGAGGTCGAGGAAGTAGTTTCTCGCCTTTTCCCTGTCGTCGAACTTGAAATTCTTGTCGAGGACCTTCGAGATGATGCCGAGCTGCTCGTTCTGCCTGTCTATGCTCGTCGCCGTATCGACCTTGTCGTAAGCGTTCTGCTGGAGATATACCGCATCGTAGAACTCGCCTTTGAGGTAGGTGACCATATCGTCGATGCTGATACCTTCTTCGCCGACGACCGACATCTTTTTGCCGATATCGTCGCTTTCGATGATCATTTTCTGCGCTTTTTCGATGATTTTGATCCTTTCTTTCATCTTGTCGTCACCGTGAGCCGCGAATCTCTCGCCGTATTTCGACCAGCTGATGAGAGGATCGATCGCCGGGAATCTTCTGGCATCCGATCTCTGTCTGCTGAGGCCGAGGAAGCATCCGACGACTGCAAGTGTCGAAAGGGTTACCGGCTCTTCGAAGTTACCGCCTGCGGGGCTTACCGATCCGCCGATCGTAAGCGAACCCTGCTCGCCGTTGTAGAGTTTGGTCACGCCGGCTCTTTCATAAAGTTCCGAAATTCTGGAAGCGAGGTAAGCCGGGAACGCCTCTTCGCCCGGGATCTCCTCAAGTCTTCCCGACATTTCACGGAGAGCCTGAGCCCATCTCGAAGTCGAGTCTGCGAGAAGAAGGCAGTCGATACCCATCTGTCTGTAGTATTCAGCGATCGCAACGCCCATGTAGATCGAGCTTTCACGAGCAGCAACAGGCATTGAAGAAGTGTTGCAGATGATGCAGGTCCTGTCCATGAGCTTCTTTCCGGTCTGAGGGTCGTCAAGGTGCGGGAATTCACGAAGAATTTCAACGACTTCACCTGCACGCTCGCCGCATGCAACGATGATAACTATCTGAGTTGTAGCGTATTTTGAGATCTGGTGCTGAAGAACCGTTTTGCCCGCGCCGAATGGTCCGGGAGTGCAGAACGTTCCGCCTTTAGCAACAGGGAAAGGTCCGTCGATGATGCGCTGCGAAGTTACAAGCTGTTCTGTCGGAAGAAGTCTTTCGCCAAAACGGAGCGCGAATTTTGCAGGCCACATATTTATCATGTTGACCGAGCGGACGTTTCCTTTTTCGTCTTCGATTTTCGCGATTTCC
>JAEEGL012123981.1_pt1 | contig 14383 bp, 18 predicted proteins | sample 9134231 | NCBI WGS metagenome assembly JAEEGL01 (sample SAMN16246548, study PRJNA631951) | gut metagenome | biome: gut microbiome; feature: rumen; material: fiber-attached | host: Bos | place: Iran: Karaj | collected 2018-10
AGTTTCCGGCAGCTCTCCCCATCCGGCAAGGTATAGGCAGCCTCATGCATATGTATAAATTTGTTTGTATAAATATTCTGCTTGCATTTGGAATATATTTATGATATATTTATTTATGCGGAGGTCTGTCCTCTAGCCTATTTTGGAGGTGCTTTATGAAGCCCGTGTTTAGAGCAGTAACTGACCAGCAGGAGATCTTAGAATGGTATCCTCCTCAGTCATGGTCTCATGTCTTCAGCACATTTAAGACTCATTGCAATCTGTCTGAGTGTTCTGGTGTGTTGATGTGTGGCAATACTGTAGTCCGCAGATCGGGGAGAGGATGTGTAGAGGATTCTGTTCTGGAGAATCTTTCGAGGTATTTTCAGGGGAGGGAGGACTAATCATGAAACACGAATACATGAACGTGTACACTGCTACCAAGTATATTGATCAGCTTTATGTGCTATTTCCTTACAAGTATGCGTTTGAGATGGCGGTGCTGCTGCTTTCTAAATGGCTTAATGATGAGGTTATTGATGTAGACGATCACGCTTTCTTGAGATCTTATAATCGTGACTGTCGTAAAGCAATGGAGGTGTAATAATGACCTATAGAGGTTTACTGGTGACTGTTGATGGCATAAGTGAGATTGCGGTGGGTGTAGCCCATTTCGTATCTGATATCCACGATGCTATTGATGGCTGGTTTGAGGTAGTGAGATGTGTTAATCTGCCCAGAGGCATCCTAATGCTGGTTGATGAAGAGGGCTTGCTCAAGAACCTGCCTATCAATGTGATAGCATCACGCTTATATGGAGGTGCGATCTGTGGCACAGCTCTTATAATGCGTGAGTGTATTACAGAGGATGGTGAACGTGATATAATAGGACTCAGTAATTATGATTTCAATCGTGTGCTGAGATCTATCCATAATGTAATGTTTAGAGGAGGTCATGATTAATGGGACGCAAGCGAATTGAAGAGGACAAGCGTAGATCGGCAATCGGCATCAGTCTCCCTCAGGAGCTGATCACGGCCTTGACCATTTACAGTGATATTTCAGGACTAACACGCTCCACGATAGTGGAGCATGCTATCCGGTATTATCTGGCTACAGCCAAGAATGAACACAGGGCTAAGCAGCTGTTTGAATCTGTTTATGCTGACCTGATCAAGGAGGAGGTTGAGAACAATGGCAGCATATCCTGCTAGAGAATTCCAGCGCAAGCTGGGAGGCCGGGATGCATATGCGCCTACAGCTCTGATGGAGCTGGCTGAGGCTAATGAGGGCATAGTGCGTGAAGAGTATAGAAGGCTGCGTGAGCAGCTCCGTCGAAACGTGCGGACGATAGAACGCTCTGAGGAGTTCCCTGACGCGCAGATCGTCAAGACCTATAATGACCAACTCCCTCCGGCATCAAAGCTGCGTGGTCAATGGTTGGCAATGAAGCTGAGTCAGCTTGAGACTGTAATGAGCGCACCCACATCTACTCTTACAGGCCTGAGGAGAACCAGACGCGACATCATCGAAACGTTGCAAGATCGTGGCTATACAGAGATCAACAAGAGTAACTACATGGACTTCATGCGCTTCATGGAGGCTACAAGATCCTTAGCACTGAGCATACTGAGGTACAGATATACTAAAGAAGGTATTGCTGTAGGCGAGGATCGCAATAAGCGATTGGAGATGTTCCAGATCGCACATGAGAAGGGTATCAGCATTAACAGCCTGATCAGGGACTTCCGGTTTTACTCAGGCCATCTGGACGAGCTCAAGCAGCTGCCTGACAGGCCAGCCGGACGCAAGCTGGGGATCAAGTCCATCCGCAAGCGTCTAGGGAGGTGAGTGTTATGCTGCATCCTTATGGATCATATGATTGCACAGAGCTGATCAGCAGCACACCAGTGCAAAAGAGGAAGAAAGGAAATCAGTGCAGCCGTCATAATCAGTGGTATTACAAGGATCTTATCTGCGCATTCGACATAGAGACCAGCCTGATCAGAACGGGATCCGGCACATCGGACTACATTTCCGTGATGTATATATGGCAGCTCCAGCTAGGCAAGGACTGCACCATATACGGACGGACATGGGATGACTTCCTCCAGCAGATGTCTCAGATCACTAACGCACTGGAGCCGGATGAACGTCTATTTATCGCTGTACATAATCTGGCATATGAGTGGCAATGGCTGCGAGATCCTAAGCTGCTGGGATCAGTGATCGACGAGAGCAGCGTGTTTCTTGTGGACTCAAGGAGGCCTTTAAAGTTTAATGCATATGATGGTAAGATTGAGTTTCGCTGCAGTTACCTGCACTCCAACATGAGCCTAGATGAGTTTACTGACAAGATGCATGTAGAACACGGCAAGCTCTCCGGCAAGGAGTTTGACTATAGCAAGCTGAGATATCCGTGGACAGCTCTTACAGATCGTGAGCTGGAATATTGCGCAAATGATGTTATAGGCCTTGTTGAGTGCTTATATAAGGAGTGCGAGATCGATCACGATACTCTGTACACGCTCCCTTTACCAGTACAGGCTATGTGAGGAGGGATGTGAAGAAAGCTATTCGCAAAATACCGCATGGGTATATCCAGAAGCAGCTCCCTGACTATAAGACGTATATCATGCTGCGAGAGGCCTTCAGAGGCGGGAACACCCATGCCAGCAGATTCTACTCAGGAAAGCGGATTAATGCTGATATCAAATGCATGGACATAAGCAGCAGCTATCCTAATGTCCTGATCAATTGCAGGTTTCCAGTTACACCGTTCAGGGAGATCAGGCCTGAGTGCAAGAACATTGATCATTTGGTAGAGCTGATCCGAAAAGGCAGAGCAGTGCTGGCGAGGATCGCAATGTTTAATGTAGAGCTGCGTGATCAATTCTGGGCAGTCCCCTACTTAAGTAGGGATAAGTGCCGGAGTATTGTTGATGCGGAGTATGATAATGGACGCATTCTGAGTGCAGCATATTTGGAGGTGACTGTTACTGATATAGATCTGATGATCATCATTGATGAATACTCCAGTAAAGGTGAGATCATGGTGCTTGATGCAATGTTTGCATCATATGGGTATATTCCAGATCCGATCCGTGATGTGATCAGAGACTACTACATCAGGAAAACAAAGCTCAAGGGGATTGAAGAGGAGGCGATCCAGTATAGCAAGGTTAAGGCACTTCTTAATGCTTGTTATGGAATGGCTGCTCAGAATCCGGTTAAACTGGAAGAAGTGTATGATCACGGTAAGTATAAGCGAGGATCGCATTATCATGATGAAGAAGGAAAGAAGCAGTTTATGACTATTGAAAAAGCAGAAGAGCTGGGACTTGATCTGCTGTCTATGGCACACAAGGAGAACATTGAGAAAAGCACCATGCCTTATCAGTGGGGAGTCTGGTGTACAGCACATGCTCGTTATCGTCTGGAGCTGGCGATCAGGATCTGCGGGAATGACTTCCTGTACTGTGATACAGACTCAGTGTATTACTACAATGATCACAGCTTTGATCAGTACAATAAGGATACCATTGCAGCCAGCAAGCAGCATGGTGCATATGCTGTGGATCCTAAAGGAAAAGAGCATTACATGGGAGTGCTTGAGCTGGATAAGGACGGTATCAAGAGCTTCAAAACGATGGGCGCGAAGAAGTATGCTTACATAGACAGCAAGAACGAGCTGCATATCACCATTGCCGGAGTAAGCAAAAGAGCAGGAGCTGAGGAGCTGCAGTTATACGCAGATAAGCATCATCTTAAGGACGGCCTTGATGCAATGCAGGAGGCTTTTGTTTTCTCTGCTGCCGGAGGGACTGAGTCAATATATAATGATAGTGGCAGCATACAGATGCTGGATGGCAGAGAAGTATACTGTCCTTCCAATGTAGCGATCAAGCCCAGCACATATTCTATCAGTCTGGCTCCCACATATAAAGAGCTGCTGATGTTCCTGCTGGATAATGATTTATTTAGGCTGTACAAGATGAATTATGAAGGTCAACATCTCCCAAGTATTGACATCTGAGCGAATCAATGATATTATTAAGCATCGGGATCTCATCCCGATCAAATAAGTGCTAGCGCAGCCTTAAAGCGCAGGAGGTTACTATGGCAAACATCATTAGCAAGAGCGAAGGTTTGAACAAGAGAGCCGTATTCACGATCATGAACGGGCAGAGCGGTAAGCTGTCAACCTATGACGGTGTACAGTTTACCATCAAGGACTACATCCTTTATGAGGATGTTAACCAGCAGGGACAGAACCAGAAGCTGCTGGCTATCGTGACCGAGTATGGAGACATCATGACAACTAATTCCGGCACTGCTATCCGCACGTTTGAAAAGATGCTTGAGCAAGGGTTTGATCTTCCGATTAAGGATGTGCAGATCGTCTCCGGCACCACCAAAGCGGGCAGAACGTATTACGATTTGAAACTGATTGGTTAATCTTGGACATTTCCCCGAAACCGCCGGAGGAAGAGAGCTGCACATGCAGCTCTCTTTCTCTATATTTAGGAGGATTTTATGAAGCAGAAGAATTTATATCTGCAGGATGGGTATCTGGACTTTGATCAGGTTATTGATGATCGATATCCGTTTACCTTTATCATTGCCGGACGAGGTACAGGAAAGACGTTCGGAGCCTTGTGGAGCAGCTATCTATATACGCACAAAACAGGCAAGCCCATCATATACATGCGCAGAACGTCCAAACAGGCCGATCTACTTACTACCACAGTGTTTAATCCTTACAAGTCAATAAACAGTGTAAAGGGCATCAATGTGCAGCCTTATAAGATCGCCAAAGGAATCAAAGGCTATTATGATACCATAAACGGTGAGCCAGCAGGATCTTATATAGCAGTACAGGCAGCACTTACTACTTTCGGCAATTTCAGAGGTTTTGACGGGCTGGATTTTGACATTATCGTTTACGATGAGTTTATTAAGAATCTGGAAGAGCGATCAATAAAGGATGAGGCTTTTGCTCTTAAGAATGTATATGAGACTGTAAATCGAAATAGAGAGCTGAACGGACAGCCCGCGCTTAAGCTGATATGCCTGAGCAACAGCAACGCTATTGATAATGATATATTCGTTGGTTTTGAGATCGTCTCCGATGCTGAGACGATGATCAAACTTGGAAAGAATCAGTTTTATGATGATGAGAGAGGCATCGCGATATATAATCTTACCGATTCGCCGATCTCACAGAGTAAGCGTAAGACTGCTCTCTATAAAGCCGATGCTGGCAGCAGCTACACAGATATGGCTATCGGCAACAAGTATGCCGATTACGATACCACTTATGTCAGATCTCAGCCATTACGAGAGTACAGGCCTATCGTTAAGTATGGTGAGATGACTGTATACAAGCACAAGTCTGATCTCCGGCTATATGCTACTTTTCACAGCTCCGGCAGCTGCCCTAAGTATGATACCACATCAATAGAGCGTGAACGATTCATTAAGAAGTATGCTTATCTATGGGAGCATTACCTTAATACCAGAGTCTACTTTGATTCATTTATTGTCAAAAAATACTTTGAAAAAATATTTGTGTAATTGTATTGCACACAATTAGATTTTATGTTAACATAAAAATGCGGAGGGGAGAGCTGCGCAAGAGCATCCTCCAGAAGAGGCGCGCATGAGACCGCTCATCTCACACAAGCTCTCACTCCGCACTAAATAAAGGGAGGTTTAATTGAGCATGAATATCACTGATCTAATTAATGCCGGGTTTACTTATGAGGAGCTTTTCAATAAAGGAATCCTCGTAGCAAAAGAGCCTCAGCCTCAGCCGGATCCTCAGCCGGATCCACAGCCTCAGCCGGATCCACAGCCGGAGCCGGATCCTCAGCCGGAGCCGGACAATAATGATCCTAATAATGCTGTCCTTGAGGCAATAAATAATCTTGCGTCCAACATCCAGCAGGCCATGCAGGCACTGAATCGGCAGAACGCAGTGCGCGGTCAGCAGCAAGGCGAGCAGATGACTCTTGAGGACGCGATCACTGGACTTTATAAAGGAGTGTGATACTAATGGCAAATAGTCTTGCTCAGACTCAGATCTATACCATCCTTAACGCGATCAATACGCAGGCAAAAACTGGAGGCAGCCTGACTGCTGTCGATACCAGCTCTTTTACCACCGTAGCACAGGCAGTGCTGCTTTCTGGATATGATAATCTGATGAGTGCTGTATCTCAGGTGCTTTCCAGCACGATCTTCAGCCATCGTCCTTATGAGGCACTTCTGGACATTCTGTATGCTGATTCGATCAGATATGGTAACCATGTTCGTAAGATCGTTCCTCTGGACTTTGACGCAGAAGCCGATCAGAGACTGCCTCTGACCGATGGTGAGAGTGTTGATCCTTGGAAGGTGAACAAGCCGAAGACCAAGCAGTTTAATTTTTACGGACAGGAAACGTATCAGAGGCATATATCCCTCCCGAAGGATCAGATTGATACTGCATTCTCCTCTGAAGAAGAGTTTGCGCGGTTCATTTCCATGATCTACGGCAATGCCCGCGATCTGATCACGCAGGACGAAGAGAACATCCGCAGAATGTGCCTTGCAAACTTTATCGGCGGAATATACTACACCAGCCCGAACAGCGTTGTGAATCTTCTCACTGAGTACAATGCAGAGACGGGATTGAGCCTTACTGCTCAGACTGTATATCAGCCCGCAAACTATGATGCGTTCATGAGATGGGCATCAGCAAGAATCCTCAATATCTCCGATCAGCTGAAGCAGCGCGGTTATCGCTGGCACATGAATCTGACTGGAGTGAACATTCCGAGACATACTCCGAAGGAGTATCAGAAATTCATTCTCTTCTCCCCTGAGTATCGGAAGATTGAGAGCAGCACTCTCTCCACCACATTCCATAATGATATGATCAAAGGATTTGACGGATTCGAAGCAGTAAACTTCTTCCAGAATCCGGATCATCCGAATCAGGTCAATGTAACTCCGTCTATCATTGATGCATCCGGCGAAGCGCAGAAAGCTGATCAGATTGTTGTTTCCGGCATTTTCGGTATGATCTTTGATCGTGATGCTATTGGGCAGACGATGATCAATCAGTGGAGTCAGGCCACTCAGCTTAATCCGGCAGGAGGCTATACCAATATGTTCTGGCATTATACTGCCAGATGGTGGAATGATTTCACTGAGAACGCTGTTTTGTTCACTTTGACTTAAGGAGGCTGCAGTGGAAGTAAAACTCTATAGCATGAATAAGCGTAGGAATTCCACTGCTAGGCCTTCCGGCTCGGACTCCGCTCTTACCGTTCAGGTTACTCTGAAGGATAGCAGCGGAGTCCTTCATCCACTTCTGGAGATATATCAAAGCGCAGCATGGAATCCATCCTCTTATAACTATGCCTATATTGCTGATTTCGGCAGATATTATTGGGTAGATGAGTGGACTTACATTAATGGTAGATGGCATGCAAGCATGAGTGTAGATCCTCTTGCTACCTATAAGACTGATATTGGCAGTGAGATTAAGTATGTATTACGATCAGCGTCAAGTGCTAATAGTAATGCAGTAGATACTTTTTATCCCACTTTGGGAGGTCAAATAACAGCATATCAGGATTCTGTAGCATTTGGATTTGCTAGAATGTTCTCAGCTGGGGCATATGTGCTTGGTGTTGCCAACAATGAATCAAATGGAATAGGAGCTATTACATATTATCTGATGTCGGATGCTCAGATCAGAGATCTTGTCTCATATATGTTAACCACTGCTCCTGCAGCATGGAGTGATCCTTTTACAGGATTAACAGATACTCTCTATAGAGCGATCTATCAGCCATTTGATTATATAAAATCATGTAAGTGGTTTCCGATAACACCAACAGCGCAGCCCGGTACAGTGTATGCTAAATTCGGTAATTATGACAGCCAAGTATCAGCATCTATCTTACCAGCCTCCACAGAAAACGGTTATTGGACTCATTATCTGAATTTGCCTAGTGATTGGAACAGCTTAGAAGCAAAATATCGAGTGGCTCCGAACGCATCAGTATTTCTGCATTTCAATCCATTTGGCACTTTTGAAATTGATCCTGCTGAATTGTTTGGTTATACTCAAATTAAGCTGACTCTAATCCCGGATTTCATGGGAGGGGAGGCTGTACTTACAGTAGAGGCATATGATGGTACATATACAAGATTTCTTTGCCAAAGAGCAACAAGATTTGGTATAGATATCAATCTGTCCAGTGCCTCTATCAATACTGGAGGACTGCTTGCCGGAGCAATTGCTGTAGGTGGTGCTGCTGTTTCAGCATTGACTGGAGGTGCAGCAGCTCCTGCAGTCATAGCAGCTGCCGGAGGCATTGCTTCTATGGCTGAATCAAGTGTACCTACGATGAGAGGAAGTATTGGTCAGACAACGAGTGGTGCTGAAGCTCTGGATGGTGTTGCTCATTTGTATTATCGCTGTAAACAATTCGCAAATGAAAACACTCCCGAATTCGGTAAACCGCTGTTTTCAGCAGTATTACTCTCAAATTTATCCGGCTATATAAAATGTGCCGATGGCGAGATACATTGTAATGGAATGCCGGAGGAGCTGGAGGCATTGGAGAATTTCCTAACCGGAGGATTCTTCTACGAATGATCACACAGAATTTATATGTAATAGCAGCCATCTGCGGAAACTTCTGGCGAGAATCAACGATCAATCCGGGAATCTGGGAAAATCTTACTGTAGATGCTCCCGGCTATGGCCTAGGCCAGTGGACTGATGTGCCTCCTAATCTGACCAGACGAACACAGCTTTTTGACTGGCTGCAATTACAGGGATATGCTCAGGATGACGGCATCGGGCAGCTCCAGTATCTTTTGGCTGAGGCATACTGGACTCCTGTCAGTGCTGGTCATACGTCAGCATATAATACGCTGCAAGAGTTTGTTGAAAGCACATCTACCAATCTTAATGATCTCACGCTTGAGTATATGTATCATTGGGAAGGAATCAACGATCCTCAAGCGCAGATCAGACTTGATGCAGCAGCGCGATACTACGATCTTTTTGTTAATGATCCGGAAACAAGAGATCCGTGGGTAAAAGGAAATTTCTATAATTCGCAGACGGATGCAGATAATAATGCCTTGCTGATCATGGATTTTTTCGTGGACAGCTCCCCGATAATTCCCGTTACTGAGGATGATCTGGCAGTATTTGCTCTGATCCTTAAGCGTAAACAGAGAGGAGGATGGACTATTGTTTAATGCATATCCTGATTATCTACAGCATTCCTATGGATGGGAGGATATGGAGAATTCCAGCTTTTTCCCGTCTACTGTGCATCATAATGATGCACTGACGCGATACAACTTCAAATACCTGTTCCAGAGAGCAATGTCAGTGTTTGATTTCCAGATCCCTGATGACTGGGAGAAAAACTTCTTTCTAAACACGCTTTATGGCATCGGTTTTCTTCTGGTGCTTAATACTGATGAGTTTGGTACAATCTGCCAGTTTGGGAATATCTCCGGCTTTGATCTTTACTACCAGCCAGCAAGAGCTGATGTGGTTAATCCAGTGTTTGATACTGTCGGAGCTGGAAACAAGTATACGAATCTGCGCATCTGGAAGGACTGTGGCCTGATCAGGCTCTCACCATCCTATAGTGGCATCCATGATATTTGTCGGTATTATGCCGAAATGCTTTCCACAGCTCAGACTTCCCTCAGAGTTAATCTGCTCAATACCAGATACGCATACATTTTCGGAGCCAAGAACAAAACTCAAGCCGAAACGCTCAAGAGGTTATATGATGATCTTGCATCCGGCAATCCGGCTGTTTTTGTTGATAAGCAGCTGTATGATGAGGAAGGCAATCTTCCCGTAACCGCTCTCACGCAGGATGTTTCCAGCGTGTATATCGGAGATCATCTGCAGAATGATATTCGCGCGATCCTTAATGACTTTGACTCTATGATTGGGATCCCGAACAGCAATCTACAGAAGAAGGAACGAATGATCGTAGACGAGGCAAACATGAACAATTTTGAGACCAGAGCTTTGTGCTATGTCTGGAAAGAGATGCTTGATCTTGACATGAAGAGATGTAATAAAATGTATGATCTGAATCTTTCTGTGGACTTCCGAAAGGAGGTAATGAGCAATGCTGAGAGCCTTGATCACTCCGCTGACTCTTTATAATGTGCTGAAAGATAGAGATGAGCCTGAAGATCTCTTTGAAGATCTTGCGCTGCCTACTAGGCCTTTTACTAATAGGGGATATGAGGATCTGTATCTGACAGGCTGGGATATCGACAAGGACACTCTGGTAGACAACATCCTCCTTGAAACGGCAGAGCTTAATTGCATCTATACAGATCCTGACTTCATGAAGTTTGCTATCAAAGCATGGTCTGAGAAGGAGCTGCATGTATGGCAGGAGCTGTATGAAACTCTGTTTTATAAGTACAATCCAATCTGGAATAAGGACGGAACATATCGTCATACAGCTATTCAGACAAGGAATTTGGCATCAGGAGGATCTGTCTCAGAAACAGACAACACTCAGAGCAGCAATGCTGTTACGGAAACGATTGAGCGTGATGAAACCAGCAGCAGAACGATCACCAGAGAGAATGATGGAGATGTTACCGAAACGGTAACACATAATACCAGCACAGATACCGAAAATAAAGTGGCAGCATATAACTCTAGCACCTATGAGAACAGGGATAAGACAGAAACGGATAATACTGGCACTGATACCACTGTGACCGAATATGATACACTGGAAACCACCAGAGACAATCTGACTGCTCATGATGACGATACTGAAAGACATCTTACTGAAATTGGATCAGGCTCAGGATCCAGATCTCAGACTACCACTGGCAGTGATACAGGCACGATCTCCGATGCTGTTACCGATACCGAACAGGGTAACATTGGTGTAACAATGAGTCAGGCACTTATTGAGAGTCAGCGCGCACTGGTGCAGTTTAACATCTACCAGTATATCATTGACAGCTTCAAAGCCCGCTTTTGCATTCTGGTCTATTAAAGGAGGTAACTCATGATATTTAACAAATTCCCTTATACTAATTTCCATGAGCTGAATTTGCACTATTTCCTTGTGCATTTCAAGGAAATATTCGAGCAGTGGAATGAGCTTTATAATACCATGCTTGCATGGAAGGCAGCCACTGAGGCCGGGCTGGAGCAGTGGAAGTCTGATACTGAGGATGATATCGAAGATTGGGAAGATGATGTCCTCGCCGATCTGGAAGAGTGGAAAACAGCTTTCCAGACTCTGTTTGATGAGACGTTTTCAAACCTGTCCGATATTAAGGATGCAGCCGAAGCTGCGCGGGATGCAGCTGAAGGGTATGCTGATGATGCACAGGGATATGCTGAAGATGCTGCTGCCACAGCTCTTGAGCTTCAGGATCTTGCAGATAATGCATTTGTGCGCTTGACATCCACTCAGGCAGCAGCTATTGCAGCCAGCGAAAACACTGAAAAACTGACCGCAATGCCGACCGGGACATATTATGATTGGAGCGCATCGGAGCTTTCTGCGCTTGTATCGGAAGATTTCCCGCTTGAATTTCCGTCAACCACAGGTTGGTATCTTGTAAAATGCTATCCAGCGCCTTACAGCACTAAAGTTGTTTCCGTAACAAATCGTACAGGCGCACAGCTTTGTTATGGTTATACTCTTACCACACATCCTGACACGTTCGCATGGTACGATAGAAGCTGGCAAACTGAGGCAGACGCTATTAATGCAATAACTGCGGAAATTGGTATCATCGAAGCTAACGCTTTTCGCAAGTTGACAACTACCGAAGCATCATCAATAACCGACCTGCTTGATATGCCGACTGGCACTTATTACACATGGTATGGATCAGCACTGTCCGCAATGGTGGGAGACGGGTTCCCGGCCACATTGGCAAGTGACAGTGCCTATCGTGTAAAATGCTATCCATATACAAGCCCGTACAAAGCATATACCATTGATCGCAACAACGGTGCAGAAACCTACTACGGCGCAACGTCAATAAACAGTCCGAACGCTATTAGTTGGTGGAACAGAAGTTACGAGGGACTGTATACCCGTATTCAGTATGCGGAGTCTCTGGACAGTATCATCCCTGTTTACAACGGGAGTTTCTTTACATGGCAAATAAGCTACCTTATACAGCCCGCAAGCGGGGTTCTGTCATATAATGTTAACTACGCTTCTACAGACGCTGTTCCCGTGACTCCCGGTACATTGATAACGAGCCTTACCCCCGACACCGACGGCACGGGCGCAGCATCAGTAGTTTATATCGCGCTGTATTATGACGATGGCGAAACCGTTTCATTTATTTCCAACTCCAGAACCAGACTTTACTACGGCGACAGCATCGTCATACCGGAATCGGTAAACCTTATCCGGTTCCAGTACGGTCACGCTACCTCGGCTAGCATCACCATGACCAAAGATATGCCCGCACAGTATTTTTCGGTTTCAATGACTCTGCCCGCAAGACAGGCGCAGTCGCTTATTGACCCTACTGCGCCTTTATATGTGGCAATCGGCGCGTCTACAACGTATGGCGCTGTTCACCATATGGACGGCGCGCCGAACACGCAGACAAAATACCAGTTTCCCCTGTATGCAGGTAACGCACTAGGACTCAGAGCAGTTAATCTTGGCATCGGTGGTACTGGCGTAATGCAAAGAACAACATCTAATCTCAAAAACTATATGGATGTAGTGTACACTTCCGATAGTTTGCTGTCTAAGGCCAAACTCATCACTATTAACCTTGCATTTGGGAACGATTCGAGTGTATCCGGCTTTACCATAGGAGATTATACGGACTATTACCCTTATGATGCTGAAGTTACTTCAGAAGGTGCTACTATATCCTATCATCCTTCAGGAGTGGCAGGCATGGCAACAATGGTGAGTTTGGGCGCTACATGGTGCGGATGCGTAAACTGGCTTATTAAATGGATCGGTGACCACTATCCGCGCGCGCAGCTTGTACTCCTGTTCGGTGGTTTTAGCACAAATATGAGCAAAACTGCCGTATTGGATGATACGCATCTGGACGCCAACGGTGAACCAACACAGATTGTTTTCAACAACACTATCAATCCAGCAACTGGATCAGGGCTTGCACATGAAAAGCTAAAAGACATTGTTGAAGCTTTAGGCATGCCACTCATCGACTTCTATGAGTATCAGCCATACAACTATTATAGTGCATTTGCAAAAGACTCAGACGGTAAGTATGCGCTGTTCTCTACTACAGGCGATTCAGACGATCCCACAACTTGGGAGATAAACACTCATCCTAGTGATGATGGATATCTGCTTATGGCTAGATACATTACGGGCAAGATTACAGAGTTGTTCAATCGCTGATCAAGGAGATGTGTATGCAGTGATGGAGAGTATTATTGTAGCATGCATTACAGGAGCATTATCTTTGATAGGCGTGATCATATCTAATGTAGCATCCTATAACCGTACAATGGCAGCTATGGAAAAGGCTCAGGCCGTAACAGATGAGCGCATCGAGCAGCTTACCAGAGTAGTGCGTGTGCATAACAGCATCGTGGAAAGAACATATGCATTGGAATCATCAACAAAGCTGCTTGATGAGAAAATCAAAGTGGCAAATCATAGGATCGACGATCTGGAAAGAGGTGCGTCATGACTTGGATAAAAGCTACCGCTATTAGAGCTTTACGCACATTTGCTGAGTCCATGCTGGCCTACATCGGCACTGGTGCTATCATACTGGGAGATGTGGACTGGCTAGCAGCTCTATCAGCAGGAGCATTAGGAGCTGTTCTGGCTGTGCTGCTGGCTCTCGCAGGACTGCCGGAGGTGCAGGCAGATGAGTAGAGACATCACACTGCTGCATCCTAAGCTCCAGAGGATCATCAAGAATCTCAAGGCAGTATGTGATGAGCATGGTCTTTCTTTCATCGTGACAGATGGATTCAGGACTAAAGGAGAGCAGGATAAGCTGTATGCACAAGGCAGGACGGCATCAGGATCTATTGTAACGAACGCAAGATATCCTGACAGCCAGCATTGCTGGGGCATTGCATTTGACTTCTGCAGGCCAATTAAAGGCCTTGAGTACGATGATACTGATCACTTCTTTGAACAAGTAGCACAGCTTGGAAAAAGCATGGGACTTGCATGGGGTGGTGATTGGCACAGCTTCGTGGACAAGCCTCATTTGTACCTCAAGGAATTCTCTCCCGATGACACCTGCAGCAAGCTCAAGCAGGAGTATCAGTCCCCGATGCTCTTCATGGAGACATGGAGCAATACTGTAGTCGGATTCACTGATGTGGATGAGTCAGATTGGTATGCCGATGATG
>JAEEGL012126016.1_pt1 | contig 14383 bp, 11 predicted proteins | sample 9134231 | NCBI WGS metagenome assembly JAEEGL01 (sample SAMN16246548, study PRJNA631951) | gut metagenome | biome: gut microbiome; feature: rumen; material: fiber-attached | host: Bos | place: Iran: Karaj | collected 2018-10
CTTCTCGTCGGTGAGCATGCCGAACTGGATAAACATCTTGATGTCGTCCCACTTCTTCGCGAAATCGTCCTTGTCGGCCTTGTAGAGTTCTGCCAGTTTGTCAGCCACTTTCTTGGTGATGTAGCCGGAGATTTTCTTGACGTTATTGTCCGACTGGAGGTACGAACGGCTGACGTTGAGCGGGATATCCGGGCTGTCGATGACACCGTGCAAGAGGGTGAGGTACTCGGGGACGATGTTCTCCACCTCGTCGGTCACATAGACCTGGTTGCAATAGAGTTGGATCTTATTGCGATGCACGTCGAGGTTCGACTTGATCTTCGGGAAATACAGGATACCCGTGAGGTTGAACGGATAGTCGACGTTGAGGTGGATATGGAAGAGGGGTTCGTCGAACTGCATCGGATAGAGTTCGTGGTAGAAGGTCTTGTAATCCTCTTCGGTCAGGTCCGCGGGTTTGCGGGTCCAAGCCGGGTTGATATCGTTGATGATGTTCTCTTCGTCAAGTTCGACTTCCTTACCGTCTTTCCACTCTTTCTTTTTGCCAAAGGCAATCTCGACCGGCAGGAACTTACAGTATTTCTTGAGCAGTCCTTCGATCGTCGCGTCCTCGAGGTACTGCGCAAACTCATCGTCGATGTGGAGGACGATGTCGGTTCCTCGCTCGGCTTTGATAGTGTCCTCCATGACATACTCGGGATCACCCGAACATGACCAGTGCACAGCCTTCGCGTCCTCTTTGTAGGACTGCGAGAAGATCTCCACTTTCTTGGAGACCATGAAGGCGGAGTAGAAGCCGAGACCGAAATGGCCGATGATGGCTTCGGTCTTGTCCTTGTACCGGTTGAGGAACTCCTCGGCGCCGGAGAAAGCGATCTGGTTGATGAACTTATCGACCTCTTCGGCCGTCATGCCGATGCCATGGTCGGAGACGGTGAGAGTTTTCTTGGCTTTGTCGATGACGACGCGTACACGCAAGTCGCCGAGGTCACCCTTGGCTTCGCCGACAGCAGAGAGCGTCTTCAGTTTGGTCGTTGCATCGACGGCGTTCGAGATCAGTTCGCGCAGGAAGATCTCATGGTCCGAATACAGAAATTTCTTAATGACGGGGAAGATGTTATCGCTTGTTACCCCAATGGTTCCTTTGTTCATATGCTGGTGTTTTTAGTTTATCGGATTATTCTGATTATTCTGATTATTCTGAGTACTCCGATATCTCATGGTCAAAATCCGTGCCAAGGGCGGAAGACTGCCATTTTGGCAGTAAATGCCAGTATTCCACATGGTCTCCGCGGGGTTCCAAAGGGTGCTCAATGGGTAGTGAAAGGGTGATCAAAGGCTGCTCAGCCCAAGATCACCCCAATCTAACTCCGAAATACTTCCGAGAAATCTCTGTCTTTTTAGTTCGTTTCCTGCTCCGCGTGAGGTCACACCTGGCGGAGTCCCTTTGTCCATTTCCCGCAATTTCATTCGGGCTTCTGACTTCGTTTCTTTCAGGGTGATATTATCGCCCGCTTTGGATTCCGTCCCAGACACAGAGCTTCAGCACCGCTCACATCGTCCCTTCCGCCCGATGCCATCGGGCACAAAAATAGCCGCAGTTTATGCTACGGCTATTTATAATATGATTAAATATTTACTGATTTACTACGCTACCAGAAACAACCGGTCGAATTTGAAATCCCTGCTCTCTTTCGCTGAATGAAATATAGGACCATTCCCACATGCGATAAGCATATGGTGATCCACAGGCTGTACTTGTCCAAAAGCTTTCAGATCCCTCTGATTGACAGTAATATAGTTTTTCTGCATAGAAACCTGAAGCTGAAACAAAAATGCGATTATTGTTCGTGCCTATAACTAATTTACCAACAACATTGTTGATTGTGGTATCCTTTATTGTACAATATGATATTAGCTCGTTACATTCTTGTTTTGTGGGCATTCTCCATTCTGCACCCCAGTTAGCTGTAGCAGCATCGTATTGTGTTCCACTAATATCACTCAATGTAATGGGACTATTTTTATATAAATAATCATCTAATGTATAATTCGTTTTTGTCTGTGTTTCTCCCCATGAGTAATATCCACCAATTTGTTCTGGAACATTTGCTCCAACATTACATGTTGCCCATAACAAACCGGAAGGAAGGCCTAAATCAACATACTCATGTCCATTGTACATGTTTTCATTCGGGCAAACGGTATCATGAATTGTTACATATACCGTATCAAACACCGTTTTAATAATCGTGCGCGGGAGCATAATATGGAGCGTGTCCACAGTTTCGCCTTCGCCGAATGTTACACTGTCGATTTGAGCAATCGGATTGCCCATCATCAAATTACCTTGATACCAGAAATACTGGTTCGTTTGTGCGTTCGCACAGATTGCCATTACGAAAACGGCAAAAATTAAGAAAATCTTTTTCATGATTGTTATTGTTTTAGGAATTTAATTGTTTGATTGTTCAGCAATAATAAATACTCGCCTTGCGGCAAACTTGTCACGTTAATAGACGTGTGCTCTCCTTTCAGAGAAGTTGTTTGTAGAAGGTGACCATTGAGATCAAAGATGTACGCTTTCTCACAATTAGCATTGTCGATAATAAGCCTATCCATGGTCGGATTAGGGTATACGCGACACGTCGTAGTTGCTTGTACTTCGTCAATGCTTGTGGATTCGTTAGGCTCGCCATAACGAATATGACGAACATCTTTAATGGCGATTTTTGACAACAAGAAATCGTTGTGCGAGAATACCAAAAGCGAATCATGTGTCACCTTTACATAGCCGATTTTCTCTAACGCATTAGCTTGCTCATCGCCGGCTAATGGCTTGATAATCAGCGCAGTCTCTGCCATCATCGCTACCGCGACAATTAGCATAAACATAAGAAGTGTTTTTCTTTTCATAAGCAGTTATATATTTGAGTTTAATGTACAAACAAAAAGCATGGACGGTTCTTGTCCATACTTCGAGGCCCTGAGACTGCCTGTAACTGTAACAAGAAACGCCCACGCGGAACGCGGACGCTTGCTCATTTGTTAATCGGCAGTTACATTTTGAAATTTCTCAGGTTTCGAAGTATCCGCAAACAAATAGCAAACGCTATATTTTATTATGTTACCGCTTTTTTACGCTGCCGGCCTCAGCGGTATATTATGCTTCTAATAGGTATTCAGGTGAGATGTCTAATTTACCATTCAACCAACTAACTGTCCAACCGTCCAATTGGAACTGACTGAAAAGTTGTTTATCTTTCAACGCGGCGAACAACGGATGAGATGCAATATAATCCTTTGCATCAAACACCTTTACCTTACCATTGGAAAACGTCAATTCCAACCGGTATTCGCCTAAATACTTAGCATTTGTAATCCAAACAAGTTCCATATTAATCAAGGGGTTTAATGTTAATAATCTCCTCGCCCTTCTCCATCCGCAGCCAGTTCTGCTTCAGGTCCTCCTTGTGCTGATCGTACCATTCATAAACAAGGTTTACCACTCTTCTGGGCAAGTTACCGTTAATTTCTCCGGTATTGATATCCATGGTAGCACGAAAATCATTATAACGGATGTGAAAATGCGGAGGGTTATGCTCCGAATTGTACATCGTAATGATTATTCCGTAAAAGCGGCTAATTTCTGGCATAATAGTTCGTTGTTTAACCTTTGCGGCTGCAAAGGTACAAAGATTTTTTGATATATGCAAATTTTTCATCAAAAAAGCACCCCGAAGGGTGCTGATTAGTCGAGGTCGGAAGCTTTGCCTTTGTACTCGGGCGGGCGTTTCTCGAAGAAAGAAGTGATGCCTTCTTTGTAGTCTTCGCCGCAATAGACCTTCGTGCGGTAGGCGTTGATCTGCTCGAATTTCTCCGAAGACAACACAGTGGCTGCACGACTGAGGATGCGGAACTGACGCTTGATGGCCGAGATAGAAAGGACGGAGTTGCGGCGCAGCGGCACAAGGAATTTCTCTTCTAACAACTGGTCCAGTTCCGCCTCCGGCGCCACATGGTTGATAAGACCGACGTTCAGCGCGTCCTGCGCGGTGATGGCATTGGCGGTGAAGAACATCTCACGGGCTTTGTTGATGCCTAACTGGTTGATGAAGTGCATGATACCCGAAGCGTTATACGGGATACCTATCTTGGCCGGCGTGATGGCGAAGGTGGCGTTCTCAGAGGCGACGATCATGTCGCAACTCAGGCAGAGGTCGCATGCCCCGCCCCATACCGTGCCGTTGGCATATGCGATGACGGGAATAGGGGTGTCTTGGACCTTGCGCAACAGTTGCTCCATTGGCACGTCGTACGCCAGCGGATCGCGCCCGTCGAGGGGCAGTTCGTGGATGTCATGTCCTGCGGACCATACGCCTTTATTCACTTCGGCCTTGATGACGATACCAACACATTCTGCTTTATACGCCTCTTCGATAGCTTCGCTCAAGGCGTTGCACATCTCTTCACTCAAGCAATTAAAATGCTTGCCGTTCTGCATCGTGACAAACGCGATGCGGTCGATGATTTCCGTACTTACCATATATTACCTAACAGTTTACACTTTACACTTTACACTTTACACCTTACACCTCCAATGCGGCGCACTTGCGGGCGAGGAACTTGCGTTCTTCGGCGTTGAGGAGCGGCGACACCTCTTTATATACGCGTACGTGATACGCATTGAGCCAGTCGATCTCATCTTCGGTCATGATGGAGCGCTCGATGAGGGACGTGTCGTAGAAGCATAGGGTGAGGGTCTCGAAGGTGAGCCATTCGTCTTCGGTGGTTGTCGCTTTGGTGCGCTTGGCCGGGATGACGGTGATGAGGTTCTCCGTGCGGATACCCCACTTGTCGGTGCGGTAGATACCCGGTTCGTCGGAGATGATATGACCGACTTCGAGGGCCGTCGGGTTATTGTCCGTGCGGACGTTCTGCGGTCCTTCGTGACAGCCGAGGAAGTGACCTACGCCGTGGCCGGTGCCGTGGCCGAAGGTGATGCCGGCTTCCCACATGAATTGCTTGGCGAGCGCATCGAGTTGGTTGCCGCGCGTACCTCTCGGAAAGCGCGCCCGAGCGAGGGCGATATGTCCTTTTAGGACATAGGTATAGTCGAGTTTGGCCTGTTCGGGGATGCGTCCGCCGAGCCATACGGTGCGGGTGATGTCGGTGGTGCCGTCCATGTATTGACCGCCGCTATCGAGCAGCAGCATGCCTTCGGGCTTGACCTCTGCACACTTCTCCGGTGTCGCGGCATAATGCACGATGGCGCCATTGCCTTTATAGCCCGCGATGGTGCCGAAGGACTCCTCGACGAAGTTCTCGCCGCGCAGGCGGAACTCATGGAGTTTCTCCATGAGGGTCCACTCGGTCTGGGTTTGTCCGTTTTTGAAAGCTTCTTTCTCGAGCCAGAGGAAGAACCGCGTGAGGGCGGCTGCGTCCTGACGCATCGCGATACGTTCGCCTTCGAGTTCGACAGCGTTCTTATGGGCTTTGTCGATGAGGATGGGCGACTTGGTGTTGACTTTCTTGCATGCCTCCGGAATAGCCTCGTAGAGCGCTTCGTTGACACGTGCTCCGTCGAAGAGGACAGTGCCTTTGAGGCCGCGGATATAGTCGAAGACGGCTTCGTAGGGAAGGACGTCTACGTTGTTGAAATCCAGGTAGTTCTGTGCGGGCGAGTCGATCTTGGCGGCATCCACGAAGAGCGTACATTTCTCGGCCTCGAGGACGACGTAGGAGATGACGACGGGGTTGTACTCAACGTCATTACCGCGGATGTTGAGTAGCCACGCGATCTCGTCCAACGCGCTGATGATGAGTGCGTCACCTTTCTTGGCGGCGAGTTGCTCACGCATGCGGGCGAGTTTGGATTCTACGGTCTCGCCGGCAAAGTCGGCGGAGTATGGGTAGAGTTTGTCGGCCGGGATGGCGGGGCGTCCTTCGGTCCAGAGCGGACGAATGAGGTCGATGGATTTGAGTTGGACTTGCGCATTCCACTCAGCGAAGTCATTCACGCTAAACATCTCCGGGTTGACGCCGATGAGGCCTTGGACATTGGAACTGAGCCAGTCGATGATCTTCGGGCAGTCGATATCCGACTCGCGCATCAGTTCGATGGTCGAGTCTTTGAGTTCGATGCCGGCCTGGAGGTAATAGCGGCTGTCGGTCCAGAGGAGCGCGCGGTCGAGCGTCACGACCATCGTTCCGCTCTCGCCGTTAAAACCGGAGAGCCACTGCATCTCGCACCAGTGTTCAGCCATGTATTCACTCGCGTGCGGGTCATTACCGGGTACAACGTACGCCGCGACACCCGCTTCATGCATTGCTTGCCGCAGAGCGGCAATTTTCTCTATTGTCTTCATAGGATGGATGATTATATTCGTTCTAAGTTCTGCATCCGTACCCAGCCTTCGTAGTTGCCGACGCGGATGTTGGCCCACTCGCCGAGCGTCTCGCGGATGGTCACTTTCGTGCCCTCATGGACGGTGAAGAGGTCTGTTCCGGAGCGGTCAGGTGAGGACTTGCCGTTCACCACACCTTGAGTGATGATGGCTTCGCTTCGCAGCGTGTCGCGTTGATGCAGCGAGGCCGCGTTCAGTCCCGCGATGAGCGAGAAGATCAGGGCGATCCAGGCAATGTGGAAAGCCGTCTTGCGCAGCCCTATTTCGCGGCTCAAGAGGAAGAGCAGTAGGCCGACGAGGGCCAGGATAAACAGGCTGATAGAGAGGATAAACCAGGTCTGCTCTTTGAGGCTGTTGCGTACGGTGCGCGCCCAGGCCGAGAGGAAGAAATCCTGCTCGACGATGTTGTCGGTGATGCGACTCTGCGCAAAAGCGAGGTTGTACTGGGCATCTTTGTGGTTCGGCTGCAGCCGGAGCGCCCGCTCGTAGTTGAGGATGGCTTGCGCCAACTCGCCTTGTTTGAAACGGGCATTGCCGAGGTTGTAATACAAGGTGGCATCGGGCTGCTCGTTGATGAGGGCCTGATAGATGGTTGCGGCCTCTTCATAGCGCCCTTCAGCATACGCCGCGTTCGCGACATCGAATTCGCTCTGGGCGAAGGTAAGCGCGCAAAGAGCCAATAGCAAATTGCAAATTATAAAGCGTCTCATAGTTTTTCCTCCTCTAAGTTGTTAATCAAGTTGGTCGTGGCCTTGTAGAGGTCATCCATCGCATGGTCGGTCGAAGGCGCATAGCGCGCGAACTCGGCCGTCGAGAGGACGTCCTTGACGTCTTTGATGAGTGAATCACTCACGCCTTTCTCACGCAACAGCGATGCGATATTCTCTTTGTTCAGGTCCGCCGTCGGGATAGAAAGACGGTCGCTGAGATAGGTCCACGCAGCCTGTTCGATCGCAGCATAGAAAGCATTCTTGTCATTCGCCTTCAGTGCTTTCTCGGCCGCCTTCAGCCGTTTCTGCGCCACCTTGTTCGCGCGTTTATAACGAACACGCGTGATATCCGCATTCTCCTTGATCTGTTTGCGCAGGACGATCAACAGGATCAGCGCGATGAGCGAAGGAAGGGCGTAGAACAACCATATATGGTTGTAATTGATGATTACTGATTGATGATTGGTGGTTTTCGGCGCCTTCGTGTCGATATAGCGGATGTCGGTGCCGAGTTGTTTGATGTCTTCTTTATGGGTATAAGAAACCACGGTGCCCTCTGAGCCTAAGTCGGAGTGCTCGGAAGCACCTCCGCGCTTCACATGAATGGTGTATTCCGGTGTGGAGAGGGTGCGATAGGTTTTGTCTTCGATATCGAAATAGCTGAAGGTGACCGCCGGGATCGTATAGTCGCCCGGGCTGCGCGGAATCGCGAGGTACTCGATGGACTTGGTGCCGCTCACGCCGGCGGTGGTGGTGTTGAAGTTATTGGTCACCTTCGGGTCGTAGGGTTCGAATCCTTCCGGCCAGTCGATGGCGGGCGTCTTGATGAGTTTCATGTTTCCCGCACCGCTGATGTCGATCTTGATAGTCACGGCATCGTTGGTCTGCAGTTCGGTCTGCGAGATCGACGGCGTCATCGTGAACTTACCTACACCGCCGGAGAAACCTGCGGGTTTTCCGCTCGGCAGGGCTGCGACGTGGATGGTCACACCCGGGGCGGTGAGCATCTTGGTGACATTGGTGTACGAGCCGAAGAAATCATCGAAGATAGAGCGCACGCGCTGTTGGGTTTGCACACGAAGGACTGCTTCGAACTTCGCCGGGTCGATGGTGATGTCGCCCGAGTGCTGCGGGTAGAGGATGGTGCGGTAAAGCACGGCGGTCTGGTAGTTACGGCCGTTATAGTGCTCCAGCTGCGTTTGTATCTCGCCCTGCTCGAGGTCTTGCTTGAGGAAGCCTGTGAACTCCGGCAGCTTGGTGTTGTTGGTCAACTGGGCTACGTCCACGTTCGCGAAATACAACTTATACGTCACCATCAGGGCTTCCTGCTCATGCACGCGCGTCTTCGAAGCGATGGTCCGCACGAAGATGTTCTCCGAAGAGACGTTGCTGCCTTGAGAGGATTGAGAGGACTGCGAACTCTGCGTATTCTGAGTATTCGGAGTACTCTGAGCCGGCTGCTCGTCTTCTGGAAGGACAGTGATCCGCACGCCATTGGACTGCACGCTCTCGCCATCCACTTTGATGGTTGCGGGCGCGATGGTGAAGGTGCCGGCTTTCTGCGCCATGAGCGTGTAGGTGTAAGTCTGCTCGAAAGTCGAGGTACGATGGCCGTTAACGAACGAGGTGCTACTACTGGTCGAGGTGTAGGGACCGGCTAAGTAGTCGAAGTCTGTGAACTCAGGCGCACGCAGGTCTCGGCTGCGTTGGTTGACGGTGTAGGTCAACTGGAACGGCCGGCCGACAATCACCTGTGCCGGCGCTTGCGCCCTAAAAACGACCTCATCGGCAAACGCACTCAGTGCGATGCCGACAAGTAAAATAACTATCGATAATTTCTTATACATATATAATTTATTATTAAATTGGGGTCCCCGGAGTAACAGGAACTGTTGCTATGGGGAAAGCGTAGCACAATACGTAGCACTATACGAGCGATTAATCGCGAAGTCGTGCGAGTATTAGTGCAAGCGCCTACCATTCTTTTTCTACGCGACGCTTTTTGCCTTGCTGGCGTTGCATCTTCTCTTGGGTGTCTTGTTCGTCTTGCTCCAAGGCCTGCAGGATCTGCTCCGCTGTCTCTTTGTCCATTTCGTCGTTCTGCGGTTGTTCTTGTTCCTGCTGTTGCTGATCCTGGTTTTGCTCTTGTTGCTGCTGTTGTTGCTGCTGTTGTTGCTGTTGGTCTTGTTGCTGATCTTGGTTTTGGTTCTGGTTCTGCTGTTGCTGTTGTTGCTGTTGTTGCAGCATCTCCATCGCCTTCACCAGGTTATAACGCGTGTCATTATCTTTCGGATTCGCGCGTAAGGACTCCTGGTAGGCGCCGACGGCCTTGTCATACTGCTGCTGCGCAAAATGACAATTGCCGATGTTATGCATCGCCTTGGCATATCGCGCTTTGTCGTCTTTCTTGTCCAGCATCTTCGCGGCCGTCGCGAATTCCGCCAGTGCGTCTTCGTACTTGTCTTGTTTGAAGAGCGCGTCGCCGAGGTTGTAATGTGCCTCGTAGCCGTTCTTGTTTTTCTCCAAACCGCGGCGGTAGTTGACTTCCGCCTCGGTGTAGTTCTGCTTCTTGTACTCGCGATTGCCTTTGCGCACATCGCCCGCTTCTTTCTGGGCGAAGGTGTTGAGGCTGACGAGCAGCAAGAGGGCGATGCCGAGGGTGCGGGACCCCGGGAAGCTAAGATGTTCGCCGAAGATATCCATTTTCGTGATGGCTTTGTTTTTGCGGTTGAAGATAAAGAAGTCGATGACGAGCAAAAGCAAGGCGATCAAAGCAAAGCTTTGGAACTGCTCGTTGTAGTCCGTATAGACCTGCGTCTCGATCTCTTGCGTCGCCAGTTTGTCGAGTTCTTTCTGGATCGCTTTCGTCGCCGTGTTGGTGTTGTCGCAGCGCACATAGATGCCGCCTCCGGCTTGCGCGATCTCGCGGCACATGTCTTCGTTCAAGCGGCTCACTACCACATTCCCTTCGCGGTCCTTGCGGAAGTTATTCGTGCCGGGCATAGGGATCGGCGATCCTTCGGGTTTGCCAATACCGACCACGAGTACCTGAATTCCTTCTTCTTTCGCACGACGGGCTACGGCGACGGCATCGTCTTCGTGGTTCTCACCGTCGGTGATTAGGATGATGGCGCGGCTGGCATCGCTTCGCTCGCCGAAACAACGGATCGACGTACTCAGCGCCTGTCCAATCGCTGTTCCCTGCGTCTTAATCAGGTCGGGTTTGATGGTGTTGAGGAACATCTTCGCGGAGATATAATCACAGGTGATTGGCAGTTGTACGAACGCGTCACCGGCAAAGACGACGAGTCCCACTTTGTCGTTCACCATGTTGTCCATCAGTTTGGATAGCATCTGTTTCGCGCGGTCGAGACGATTCGGCGCCACATCTTCGGCGAGCATCGAGTTCGAGATATCGAGTGCTACGATGGCTTCGATACCCTGCCTTTTCTCCGTGCGCTCGGACTGACCGAACTGCGGACGGGCGGCGGCGAAGATAAGGAGCGTAAGGGCTACCAGCACGAGGGTGAACTTCACCGTCGGACGCACACGACTCGCGTTCGGCATCAGCTGTTCCATCAGTTCGGGATCACCGAACTCTTGCAACTGGCGGCGTTTACGCTTCGTGTAAACCCAATAGGCGATGGCGAAAGCAGGTACCGTCGCCAACAACCATAAAACTTCTATATTTGCAAATCGAAACATATCAATTACTTATTGTGCGTAAAACGAAATAGCGAATGATGACTTCGAGCAGCAGGCAGGCGAGGGCGGCAAAGAGGAACGGCGCGAAGTTCTCCGTGTGTTTGCTATACTCACGCACGCGCAGTTTGGTCTTCTCCAACTGGTCGATCTGCTCGTAGATACTCTTCAGACTGCCGTTATCGGTCGCGCGGAAATACTGACCGCCGGTGGTCTCGGCGATGCGGCGCAAGGTGCCTTCGTCGAACTCCGAATCCATCGTCACATACTGACGACCCATCGGGGTGTTGACCGGCACGCGGGTCTGTCCGTATGAACCGACACCTACGGTGTACACTCTTATCCCAAAGGTCTTGGCGATCTCGGCCGCAGTCTGCGGGTCAATGTCGCCGCGATTGTTGGATCCGTCGGTAAGGAGGATGACAACCTTCGATTTGGTCTGACTGTCCTTCATGCGGTTCACCGCATTCGCAAGACCCAGACCGATGGCGGTTCCGTCCTCAATCATTCCGTACTCGACGGACTTAAAGAGGTTGACGAGCACCGCATGGTCGGTGGTCAAGGGACATTGCGTAAAACTCTCGCCGGCAAAGACGACAAGTCCGATCTGGTCGTTCGGACGGGCGATGACGAAGTCTGAAGCGACTTGTTTGGCGGCCTCCAGACGGTTCGGACGCAGGTCTTCGGCCAGCATGGTACCCGAGATATCGAGTGCCATCATGATGTCGATACCTTCGGTGGATTCCGACGACCATTTATTGGTCAACTGCGGGCGTGCGAGCGCGATACTTAATAAGGTGATGATGGCTACGCGCAGCACAAACGGCACGTGCAGCAACCATATTCGCCAACTCTTCGGCTGCGCCGCGAGGGTCGAGGTGTCCGAGATCTGCACACTCGCATCCGATTTCCAGAGCTCGTACGCGTACCAGACGCCAACAGGCACTAAAAGCAGTAACAGGAATAAATATCCGGGATTAGCAAACGTCATACTTCTTCCTCCTCTTCTTTTTCACCGTTCTCACCATTTTCATCATTTACGAGTTTCGTCTCGTTGACGAAATCATATGCCGTCGTGAGCGCCTGTTCGTTCTCATCCGGTGTGGTGTGCCACTTGGCAAACTTCACTAAATCAGCGAGTTGCAGCATTTTGCTAAGACGCGTGTACAGGTCTTTCTCGATCAGCGGTTTCATCTCGTGCAGCGTCTCGTCGGAGGTCTTCTCGGTACTATGCACCTCGAAACGACGACCGATATACTCACGCACGACATCCGTCAGTTCGGTCTGGTATTCCTTCACTTTTCCGTCCTTCCAGATCTTCTGCGCTTTGATCTCGTCGAGTTTCTCGAGCGCCACCTCATCGGCAGGGCGGAGTAGGTCCGGATCGACGGGTTCTTCAGCCGGTTTGCGTTTGCTCTCCAACCAACGCCAGAGGTAATATCCGCCGACGCACAGACCGGCTATCAGCAGGCCTAAGAGAATCCAACGAATGATGCCCCACCACCAAATCGGCGCTTTCTCGATATCTTTGATATCGGTAATAGCGAGGGTGGTGTCCACCTCAAAGGGTTGCACAATGTTCAGCGCCATCGGGTCGGTCCAGAACGTGTCCTCTCCACTCGCTACCGCGATGGGCTCGATTGCAAACAGACTGTCTTTGAACGAAGTCAGCGTCAGGTATTGGTTGAGCTGGATGCGTCCGTCGGGTAGGGTAAGGGTGTCCACGATGGTCTTATCGACAATCTCGATGCCGTCTTGCAGCTGCTCGCCGAAAACAGGCAGGGTCACTTGCTCCGTCGCGTCGTGCGTCACCTGCAGGTGCAAGTCCGTCTGATCGCCGATCATCAGCGTCGTCGAGTCGATACTCGCGCTAACTATTATTGCTAATAATAAGTTTATCATTGTTTAAATAATCGCATTAATGCTTTCACGAAATCTTCGTCTGTGCGCACACTGATATTATGCATGCCGGTCTTCGTGTAGATAGTCTCCAAGGCCGCTTGTTGGTCGCGCCAAGCCTGTCCGTACGCGTTGCGTACGCTGGCCAGACTGGTGTCGGCCCAGACACGCGCACCCGTCTCCGGATCGCGCACCTTCAACAGACCCACATTCGGCATTTCCGCATCGCGCCTATCATAAATCTGAATCGCATTCAAGTCGTGCTTGCGGGCGGCGATAACTACCGGTGCCACTTCACCTTTCTTCTCTGGCACGGCACTGAAACGGGTGTCCATGAGGTCGCTTATCAGGAAGGCCGCACAACGACGCTTCTGGGCGTTGGTCAGGAACTGCAGCGCCGCGTTGATATCGGTTCCGTGGTGCTCGGGCTCAAAACTCAACAGCTCGCGGATGATATGCAGCACGTGGCTCTTACCTTTCTTCGGCGGGATGAATTTCTCTACGCGGTCAGAGAAGAAGATGACACCCACTTTATCGTTGTTCTCGATCGTGGAGAAGGCGAGGGTAGCGGCTACTTCGGCCATCGTGTCGCGTTTCATCTGGCTCACCGTACCGAAGTTCCGGCTGCCACTGACATCGACGAGCAACATCACCGTCAATTCTCGCTCTTCTTCATAGACCTTGATGTAAGGACGATTCATGCGCGCCGTCACATTCCAATCAATGGACCGCACATCATCGCCCGGCTGATACTCGCGCACCTCGCTGAACGCCATACCACGGCCTTTGAACTGACTGTGGTACTCGCCCGCGAAGATATTCCGACTCAACCCATGGGTCTTGATCTCTATCTTCCTGACCTTTTGTAATAACTCTTCACTTGTCATACTTCTAGTCTCCTAGTTTCCTAGTTTCCTAGTTTAAGGTACTTGCACCGCGTTGAGCACCTCGGTGATGATGTCTTCGGTAGTGATGTTATTGGCCTCTGCCTCGTACGTCAGTCCGATACGGTGACGCAGCACGTCGTAGCAAACGGCACGTACATCTTCCGGCGTCACGTAGCCTCTCCTATGAATAAACGCGTACGCACGAGCGGCCTTCGCCAAATTGATCGAAGCACGCGGCGAACCGCCGAACGCGATCATCTGCTTGAGGTCCTTCAGACCGTATTCCTCCGGGTTGCGGGTCGCAAAAACGATATCCACGATGTATTTCTCAATCTTCTCGTCGAGGTATACTTCCTCCACGATCTTACGCGCCTTGATGATATCCGCCGTACTCAAGATCGGCAGCACGGTCTTCTTCTCGGACGCGATGTTCTGACGAATGATAGCTTGCTCCTCCTCTTTCTTCGGATAGCCGATCACCACCTTCAGCATGAAACGGTCGGTCTGTGCCTCGGGCAGCGGGTATGTACCTTCCTGCTCAATCGGGTTTTGGGTTGCCAAAACCAGGAACGGATCATCGAGTTTGAAGGTCTTCTCGCCGATCGTCACTTGACGCTCCTGCATCGCCTCGAGCAATGCGGATTGAACTTTTGCCGGAGCACGGTTGATCTCATCGGCCAACACAAAATTAGCGAAGATAGGACCACGTTTGATCTTGAACTCTTCGCTCTTCTGGCTGTAAATCTGCGTACCGATCACATCCGCCGGCAGCAAATCC
>JAEEGL012407711.1_pt1 | contig 14383 bp, 12 predicted proteins | sample 9134231 | NCBI WGS metagenome assembly JAEEGL01 (sample SAMN16246548, study PRJNA631951) | gut metagenome | biome: gut microbiome; feature: rumen; material: fiber-attached | host: Bos | place: Iran: Karaj | collected 2018-10
CCGGTCTCGTTCGCTTCGCTCACTAATGAAGATACTCGCTTTGCTCGTTAATGAAGCGAAGTCGCCCCCGTTCTTTAATTAGCGAACGAAGTGAGCGTCTTCATTAGCGTCAGCGTCTTCATTCCTTCATTAGCCCCGATAGGGGCGACTTCATTGAAAAAAGCACGCTGTTGCGTGCTTTTTTCTGGTTGCGGGGGAAGGATTTGAACCAACGACCTCCGGGTTATGAGCCCGACGAGCTACCAGCTGCTCTACCCCGCGATATATGGCCGCTTTTTCCAGCGGCGAAGAGGATTATACTACAACAAAAAACAAAATGCAAGAGGAATTTTCATTTCAGGAAACCGTCGATGATCTTTGCCTCCGCTTCAGACTCGGAAAGGCCGAGGGACATAAGCTTCTCGAGCTGCTCACCGGCGATCTTGCCTATTGCCGCCTCGTGGATGAGCTCGGCGTCAACGCAATTCGCGGTGATCTGCGGCAGAGACGAAACAACTGCATTGTCCATAATGATCGCATCGCACTCACTGTGACCGTGGCAGCGGCTGTTGCCCCTTAGATCGGCTGTAAACTGCTGGCGGGAATCATCTTTTGCGACCGAACGCGACACGACGTTTGCGGAAGAGCCGTCGCCGTTCATATCGACCTGGAAATCGGTGGTGGCATGCTGACGGCCGTGGGTCATGATCTTTTCATTGATCACCAGCTGAGCTCCCTCCCCCAGCACCGCGCGCGTAACACGCTCGGTAGAATCCACTCCCTTTATCTGGGTAGTCTCCATCTCCATATAACTGTTCTTCTCCATATTGACGACGGTGGTCGGATTCATGACATTCGTTCCTTCGCCGTTGCCCTCGCCGTAGTGACGCTCAACGTATTTAACGTGCGCGTTTTTACCGACGTGGAACGTGTGGATGCCGTCGTGGCGCGATTCATGACAGCTGTCGTTATGGATACCGCAGCCGGCAATGATCTCGACCGTTGACGCCTCGCCGATATAAAAATCGTTGTAAACGACGTCCTGAAGGCCGGGTTCGGTCAATATTACAGGTATATAAACTGTTTCGCCCGTGGTACCGGGGCGGATGAAGATATCGATCCCCGGATTATCTTTTTTAGTAACGATCTCAACCGCTTTCGTGCTTGCGCGGCCAATAGATCTTCCGTCAGCCCTTATATTAAACGCACCGGCAGGAACGTCGGTAAGTCCGGCGATCGAATCAAGCAGGCCGCGTCCGACGTCGGCAACGTCTTTCATATCAAAATCTATGTCCAGATTAAGCAGATCCATTTTAAAACTCCTCGCTCATGATCATTACGAATTAATCTTGTCGAGCCGCGGGCAGGCACGGTCGTACATAAGTCCGGGCAATATCTCGTCCTTCGTCCCTTCGCGCTCCACTCGCCCGTCGCTGATGACAACGATCCTGTCTGCGATATCCAGTATGCGCTCCTGGTGCGAAATGATCATGATCGACCCTTTCGTTTCCTCCCGCATCCGCTCGAAAACCTTGATAAGGCTGTTGAAGCTCCAAAGGTCGATCCCGGCTTCCGGCTCGTCGAAAACGGCAAAATCCGTACCGCGCGCAAGCACCGTTGCTATCTCGATGCGCTTCAGTTCGCCGCCGGACAAACTGGTATTTACCTCGCGGTCAATATAGTCTCTTGCGCACAGCCCTACCGACGAAAGATATTCACACGCCTCGGAAACAGATATATCCTTTCCCGCAGCGACAGTGATCAGGTCTTTAACGGTAAGCCCCTTGAACCTCACCGGCTGCTGAAAAGCGTAGCTTATACCCGCCTTCGCGCGCTCAGTGATACTCATATCAGTTATATCGCGGCCGTTCAGGTATATGCGCCCCGCCGTCGGTCTGTACAGACCTGATATGACCTTCGCCAGCGACGACTTCCCGCCGCCGTTCGGTCCGGTGACAACGGTGAATCCGTCGCCGATCTCAAGATTTATCCCTTTTAATATGTCTTTTCTGCCTCTTTCGGTATTGGCATAAAAATCAACGTCAACGATTTTAAGCATTGTTATCCGTCCTGTTTTAAGTATTGACAGTGCATTTAGCGCCGGCATGGTAATTTCGATACCGACGGATATTGTCCCACATCGTACGCAAAAAGTCAATGACGGATTGACACCCGGCAGCCGCTGATGATAAAATCCGGAAGAGGCAGGAGGTATTATCGCATGGCAATAAACAGAGAAACGGTATTGTCCGAAGCGGGGATCGGCGACGATATGCTTATCACCGAAGATATCGTGGCATCAACGAACCTTCTTGCGCTCAGTCTCGGTGCCGCCGGGGCGAAGAACGGTACGGCAGTGATGGCAGGTGCGCAGACCGCCGGCCGGGGCCGGAAAGGCAGGAGCTTCTGGTCGCCTGAAAGCAGCGGGATGTATCTCAGCATCGTCGTAAGGCCGGAAAACGCTTCCGGAACGCTGAACCGCTTTAAAGACGTTTCAAATCTTTCTTCTTTTCTGACTGCGTCGGCAGGCGTGTGTACGGCCGGAGCGATCGACGAACTGTTTAATTCCGGTGCGAAACTCAAGTGGGTAAACGACGTCATCATCGGCGGAAGAAAGGCCGGCGGGATACTTGTCGAAGGCGTATTTGAAGGCGGGAGTTTTTCGCACGCGGCAGTTGGCATAGGCGTCAATATTTATTGCCCCGCTTCAGGATTCCCCGGCGACATCCGCGAAAAGGCAGGAGCTGTCTTCTCCGATAAAAGCGCCGCTCTGAGCTTCGGTCCGTACGCGTCCGAACGTCTCGCAGGCAGGATAATCAAGAAATTTTCATTGATATCCGGACAATATTTTTCAGAGCCGGACGATGCCGTAAAGTCGGTTTACGATGATTATTATAAGCGAATAGAATGGATGATCGGGACGGAAATAATTGTCAACGACCTTTCGGGAACCGGTCTTTACGGCGCACGTGTGAAAGGACTTGACCGCGACTTCGGCCTGATCGTAAGCCTCGAGAGCGGAAAGACTCTGGTGCTGAAGACCGGAGAAGTATCGATACGGCCCAAAGACATTCTTACGGATAAATAACAGTTTTACAATTCGCTGTCGCTTACGCCCGGTTCCGCGCGCAGTACGTCCCTTTCTTTCAGCTGCCTGAGGGCCTTTAAAAACCGCGAGCATTTTCCGCCGCGCTTTGCCAGAAAAGGCACCTCCAGTGAAGCGGCCAGCGACCTTGCCCGCTCCTCTTCCCCTTCCGGAAATTCTATTTCAAGTTCATAGTCCGTTTTTCCCAGATAGAACGTGCGATCGACTTCCGCCTTCATTCCGTCGATTTCAAACGACGTTCTGACAGTCGTTAACGATCCGAGCAATTCCGCCTTTTTCTTTTCGAAGCGGATAAAGCGCGGCAATCCCTCAACTTCGAAATACGTTTCACTGCTGTCCGTACTTGCCCCTTTATCGTGGCGCTTGACCTGGCCCTGAAGCTCACTTCCGCACTGTCTTACGCGCAGCGTGATCCCCGAATCGTGCAGCGAAAGGTCCGGAGTGTCATAGTAATAATTTACGATAAGCCGCTCCCGGCCGCTAAAGGTGCATAGGCGTGAAAGCGCATCGAGGCATTTTTCGTATCCATCTCTGTCGATCATAAATTTTAGTTCGTGTTCATCCATTCGGGATCGCTCCTCTGACGACGGTATTGATAAGCGCATAAAGGTCCGGATCGTTTTGAATTAAAAGAGCCCGGGCTTACTTTTATAAGTCCGGGCTTTAAGTGCGAGTAATCGGACTTGAACCGATACGGTCTCCCATGCGCCCCTTAAACGCACGTGTCTGCCAATTCCACCATACTCGCAGATCACTGAGAGCGCCGGCTAAACCTAACGCAGTCAGCGATGGTGATTATACTCGCCCGCAAAGGCGTTGTCAATTACTTTTTTTATTTTTTTGCAGCTTCTTTTTTCTTTTTTGCGGCAATTATCGCAATTACGACGCACGCGACCACAACGACGCCGGCAACAATCCCGGTGATCAGTCCGACGTTGGGGCCTTTTGTCTTGTCGCTGCCATCCTTATCCTCGCCGTTTTCTGCCGTTTTAGTTTCCGGAGGTACGTCCGTAGGCGCATCTGTTGCCGCCTCCTGAGTAGGCACCGGAGTTGGAACGTCCGTCGGAGCCGCGGTCGGTTTCGGTGTAGCGGTAGGTTTTTCGGTATAATCCGGATCGGCTTCGCACTTCAGCAGCTGGATGGCAGGAGCCTCCTGCGTATCACCGTTCGTTGCCGCCCCGTTGTTTGAAAAATCGATTTCCACATCTTCATTCACAGGTGCGGAACCAAGTACAAAGTGGACCGGATCTGCATCTTCGTCGCGTTCGACGGATTCAAGAACGATCGTATAGTATCCGGGGACGATCGCTTTCCCGAGTTCGATTATTTTTTCCGCGTTCCCGATAAATTCAACTTCAGCGCTGTATACCTCGTTATCGTTCTCGTCAAGGACAGTGAACAATATCGGACAGGGATTGGACGAGCAGTATGCGTATATCCACACGCGGTCGAACCAGAACGGTGATTCAAACGATGCCGTCAATGACACTCCTTCATGGTACGGATGGAACCACCACCCTGTCGAGATCTTGCCGTTCTTATCGTAAAAGTAGAACCGCATATTTGTATCGCTTGCGATCTCTTCCTTGATCGAATGCGTTCCCGTATCTTTTCCCAGTGCCGTTCCGGCCTCGCTATTCGCGAAAGCATCTGCGGCTTCCTCAGTCTTAAAGAAAGCAAACGCGGCGATCATTCCGACCGTATTCACGTCAGCAGAGCCGAACACGTCGAAGCGCAGATATCCGATGATGCCGCAGCCGGTATAATCGATCTTGATCCATTGCCACTCTTCCGTATCACCCCACGTGAAATCCTTCACTTTGCTCCCGGTAGCTCCCTGGCCAGGCTCGTTGTAAAATACCTGCCCCTCCGTTCCGGCGCCGGTGCGCTGGACCTTGAACGCAAGGATCGGATATTCGGCCGTATCTGCAGGAGTCGCGAAGCGGATATTGATCATCGGGTCGAAACCGTCCTTGAAGCCGAATTTAACGACGTCACACTCGTTCATGGTCAATACGTTGTTCCCTGCGGTGATCTCGCCGCCCTGGACAACGCCGTCTTTAACGTAAACGATCGGTCCGTTTTCGGAAGAAACATCTGCCTGCTCTGCAAAACCGGCGGTACTGAAAAGTGCCGTCAACATCATTATGATCAGTACAAAAGCCAACTTTCTTTTCATAATCATTTTACCCTCCTGTTCTTCATCTTGTCTCTAATGAAATAAGCAATAAGCGCGATCCAGACCACGCCCAGCACGGTTAGAAGAGCTATCGAACCTCCCGGCATCGGACCGAGTTCCTGCTTCTGAGAGGCCTCGCCCTCATCCGTCCTTACCTCGATCTCATCCAGACCGTACAGCTTCGTCACACGCCCGTACAAAGCATCGATATAAGCGTCATTGACCTCCTCGCGTCTGTTGTTCGACTTAACGACCTCCTCGATAAGTTGTCCGGCAGCGTTTCTGAGATCGGCGCTGTGGTTGAATACCGGCGTCACGAACGTGTTGGCCTGGTTCGAAAGCAAAAGTTTCGCAGCATCTATTTTAACGTGGTAATAATCGTCATTGTCCTCGCCCGCGCGGGAAAGATAATCGATATATTCGGCATTTTTCTGTGCCTTAAGCGTTACGGGAACGTACCCTTCCGTCCTGGAGTAGGCGATCTGTACCTTGTCCGTTAGCAGGAACTGAGCAAAAAGCCACGATGCCAGTACTTCTTCCGGATCGTCTTTATTAAAGAGGCACATCGAAGGTCCCTGCGATATCATCTTCGGTTCGTTCACGTTGAACTGCGGCACCGGGAGCGTCAACGTCTCGAATTCTACCAGTTTATCGTCTGATATTTCTTTGAGCGGCGAATGGCTGCCCATCCACGTGGCACCGGCTGTAGAGTCAACGGCGAAGATGCATTCTCCGGCATTGAAGTAGTTTCCGGGATAACTGACGATCTTGAACGTCTGAAACGCCTTGCTCTTCGCGTGAGGAGATATGTCCAGAAGGAGCTTTCTGGTAGTATCGTTAAAGATCAGCACCTCTCCGTTATCCTTCGAATAACCGGCGTCAAGCTGCTTCAGCATCTGGATCATCATATTGTCCGTAGATTTGTAAATAAACGGTATCATCACGTTTTTACCGGAAACGGCGTACGTTCCGTCCGGGTTCTTTTCGAGCGCCTTTTCAGACACTTCCCATACGAAATCCCACGTCACTATTTCCGGGACCGTATAACCGAGCTTCTCGACGAACGTTTTATTAACGTACAGAGCTTCGGTGGATCGCATATAAGGAAGGCAGTAATAATGGCTGCCAAGTTTTCCCTCTTCGATAAACTGAGGCACGAGTTCGTCGAAAGACGGGCCGTCGAATTTAAGCTTGCTGCCACCGAGGCCGTAATAAGGATCGGTCATCAGCTCATCGATCGGGGCAACGGTATTGTCACCCGCCAGATATGCCGCTACGTTGTCCGGATAGCAGATGCACACGTTCGGCGTGGTGTGTGTGGGAATATTCGTGATGACGTCTCTGTATATCATATTATAATCGGTATACAGCTTCATATTGACCTTGATATTGGGGTAGAGCGCCTCAAAATCCCTGATCGCCGTCTGATATATTTTCGTCTGCGCCACGTTCGTATCGTTTTTAGCCCAGAACGTTATCTCGTACTCTCCGGTCAGTTCATAATCGGGGTCAATGACCGTCTCGCCTTCGCTGTTTACGGAGTGGCCGGGGACAATAAACCCGGTCGATGCTTTTCCTCTGTGGCATGAAGCAAACAACGCCGTGATCGCGCACACGCAAACGATGACGGCAGCGACCCTTAAATACAGTTTTCTTCCGGAAAGGTTTCTAAGGTCTGTCATCCTTTGAGACCTCCTCTCGAAACGCCTGCCATGATCTTTTTGCGGAAGACCAGGAACAGTATGATCAGCGGAACGGATACAACGACCACCGCAGCCATCATTTCAGGTATGTTCTCGCGCCCGAACCCGTTCTGCCGGATCTCCTGGATACCGTTCGAAACCAGGTAATACTCCTGTTTATCGGTTATGAGGCGAGGCCAGACGTAAGAATTCCAGCACTCTATCACTTTCAGTATCGCGACGGTAACGATCGTGGGTTTTGCGATCGGTACGACGACTTTGAGCAGATATTTAAGGTCAGACGTTCCGTCAACCTTCGCCGCCTTATAAAGTTCATCCGGTATCTGCTCGAAATTCTCCTTCAGCAGGTAAATGTAGAAAACAGACGCCACAGAAGGAAGGATAAGGCCGGGGAACGAGTTCCTGAGCCCCAGGTTCGTGACGGTAACGAAGTTCGTGATTATGACCAGTTCGTTCGGTATCATCATCAGCGAAAGGAACAGCGTAAACAGTATGTTTTTACCCTTGAATTCAAGTCTTGAAAACGCGTACGCAGCAAGTATCGAGATCACGAGCATCACCGCGGTGGTCACAACGGTGAATATGAACGTGTTCAGGAAATATCTTGCCAGCGGAACGGCGTTGAATGAATCTACGTAGTTTTTCAGCGTGGGTGACAACGCATACAGTTTCGGCGTTACTTCCGAGCTGTATTCGCTGTAGCTTTTTATTGACGTCAATATCATCCAGTAGAACGGGAACAGCACCATTACCGCCCACAATCCCAGAAGAATGTATTTTATGACGCTGCCTGCAGTATTTTTTCTGGCGGCCTTTTTAGCTTCCGCCCTGTTCAGTGTGTTCTGTTCATCCATGGCGGCACCTCCTTAAAAGACAACTTTCTTGCGGCGTATGATCAGGTTTATGACCGTGATCGTCAGCACGATCGCGAACAGGATGAGCGCGGCCGCGCTGGCGTAGGAAGGATATCCTCCTCCGCTGCCGTAGAGTTTGTCGTAAACGTAGCCAACGATCGTATTCATTCCCTCTGCGTTGAGGTCAACTCCGAACAGTGCCACCGCGTCGCTGTATGCTTTGAACGCTCCGATGAAGCCCGTTATGATCAGATAGAAAAGCGTGGGAGATATCATCGGCAGGGTGATCTTGAAGAATATCTTCGCGTTTGACGCCCCGTCAACTTTCGCGGCTTTATAATAGTTCGGATTGACCGATGCCAGAGCGCTGGTCAATATCAGTATCTTGAACGGCATTACGATCCAGATCGTGTAGAAGCACAGCACGAACATTTTAGCCCAGTACGGTCCTTTGATGAAGTTTATCCCCTCTCCCCCGAAAAACCGTATCACCGCGCTGACGAGCCCCGCGCTGTGTTCTGTGTCGTTGAACAGTATCATAAATACCATACCTACCGCCAGAGTATTCGTGACGTACGGCAGGAAGTATATCGTCTGGAACAGTTCCTGAAGTTTCTTTATCGAACTGAGCCCGTACGCAATGAGCAGCGAAAGGCCGGTGGATATCGGAACGGTTATAATTACCATCAGGAACGTGTTTTTAAGTGCCTGCAGGAACATCGGGTCGCGGAGGACTTTACCGAAATTGTAAAGGCCGGTGCCGAGGCTCTGCTGTGAAGTGAAGCTGTATCCTTCTTCCAGCGAGTAGACGACAACGTCTACAAGCGGGTAGATCATGAATACGGCCAGGAATATTATCGCCGGCAGGAGGTACAGCCAGGCTTTGAATCCGCTTTTTTTCATACGCTCATCCTCCCGGTCAGTTGCCAGTATTGAAATAGATGCGCTCTTCGGTAGCGGCGTCGAAAAGGTATACTTTATACGGCTTCAGTTTGAAGCGGACTGTCTCGGCTGACGTATCTATCCGGTTCTCAGCGCTTACGATCGATCTGACTACGGGATTTTCTGCCGCTTCGTGTTCGGATACTACCGTTATATCTCTTCCCATTACTTCGATGCGCGAAAGTTTTGACTCGAACGGACCGTTCTCATCCGGAATGAATCCTTCAGGTCTTATACCAACGAACACGTCTCCGTCGCGGGCACCCTCCGTATTGAGCACGGCCTTACCGGAGATGAATAACTGTCCGCCTGAAACGGTTCCCTTAAAGACGTTTATTGCCGGCGTGCCGAGGAATTTGGCGACAAATAAATTTTCGGGCTGGTCGTAAACGTTCTGTGGGGCTCCTATCTGCTGTACGCGGCCGGATTTCATCACGATGATAAGGTCGGAGATGCTCATTGCCTCCTCCTGGTCGTGCGTGACGAATATCGTTGTCACCCCGGTCTCCTTCTGGATCTTCCTGATCTCTTCCCTCGTCTGCAGTCTCAGGCGGGCGTCAAGGTTTGAGAGCGGCTCGTCAAGAAGCAGCACACGCGGCGTTTTTACGAGTGCGCGGGCAATAGCTACACGCTGCTGCTGTCCGCCTGACATTTCGCTCGGTTTGCGTTCCATCAGTTCGGTTATCTGCACGAGCGACGCCGCCTTCTCCGCCCTCTCGTTCATCTGCTCTTTCGTCAGCTTTTCGCTGCCCTTCAGGTTCGTGAGCGGGAATATTATATTCTGTCTGACGGTCATATGCGGGTAGAGAGCGTAATTCTGGAAAACCATTCCCACTCCCCTTCTCTCGGGCGGATAATCGGTAACGTCCTCTTCGCCGAAGAAAACTCTGCCTTGCGTCGGGGTCTCGAGACCGCATATCAGGTTAAGCGCGGTGCTTTTACCGCATCCGGAAGGGCCAAGCAGTCCCACCAGTTTACCGTCCGGTATCTCAAAATCGAAATCATCTACAGCGACGACTTCCGACTTGATCTTTTTGTTCCTGTTGGGGAACCTTTTTGTAAGATGATCCAATACTACTTTCATTTAATTTCCTCCCGCTGTCTTACTTGATCATGCATTTATAACTTAATCCGGCCTGTTGTGCCCGCCGAAATCATCGGGGTCGTACCCTGCCTCCAACACTAAAGAACGCTTTACAAAATAATGTCTCGCGAGCGACTTTGAAAGGCCGTCGAGCCCGGGGTACAGTATCCTTTCGTTTATGTTGAGCTGGTCCAGAAGATCCCGCACGTCCCAGCGGATCTCTTTTTTGATAATATATTTAACAGTATTTGCCGTTCTGTCTGCCAGGAACGCTTCTATATCTTTCATGCCGTTCGGAATGATCGAGAAGAATGAATACTGGTTGATTATCCTCTGATCGACCGACGGAGGCTCGATGCACACGAATGCATTGCCGCCCATATCCGTGTCATACGAAGGGAGATTGTCCACTAGCTCACTCAGCGAATCAACGGAGAACACGAAAGCGTGGTTCTTTTTAAGCACTTCGAGGTACCTGTCGGGCAGATTTCTGTTTACGTCGCTTATATCTATCCTCCACACGACGCTGTCTCTTTTATCCATCTTGTCGAAATTGTTTTCGTTGCTCGCGAAATGGAGCGCGGTCAGCGGCGATCTGGTCCAGTCCATAAGTCTCGTAGGCAGGCCGTGATGTTGTCCGATTATCATCTGGCGCCAGACGGAATTGTTAAGCTCGGGATCCTCTATGCTTGCGTATTTCGTAAAAGCACGAAGCACAGCCGGTTCAAGTTCGCCGTAAAGGTGCTTGCAGTTCATCCGGAGGCTCGTGGTGAGTTTGTATCCGGCATCCGGCAATCCTCTGTAAAAGTACGTAGAGCGCATCCTGTGTATCTCATCGTTGAACTTTTGATCCTCGATGAGCTCCATCACCTTTTTAATGCTGTCGATCTCGACTGTTTTTATCATTTTATGCTTTCTCCTGCTTTCCTTTGCGCTTTTTGTTCACGATGACGACTGCCGCGGCTGCAGTTGCCGCAGCGGCTGCTGCTCCGGCGGCAATGACCACCGGGACGACGTTGTTTTTATTGCCTGTGCTGCTCCTGTCCGCCTCGCGTTCGGGCGTTTTTCCGACCGCCAGCTGGTACTTGTATCTGCCTTCGGGGGCAACGTCTCCGTTCACGTAGAAGTCAAGTATGTCGCCGTCTACCTGCATATTGTCCGACCATTTGAAGTTCACGACGAAGCTTTCTCCTGACGGTATGCCCAGTACGGAGCGCGGTACGGAAAGCTGTATCCTGTTCCCTGAAGCGGTGAATCTTGCCTCTCCCGCCTTTTCCCAGTTCCAGCCTCCGGTGGAACGCTCGACGGCGAAATGGCTGCCGTCCGCAGACACTTCTCTGCCTGCGATATACTGGAAGCTCTCCCAGTTTTTATCATTTTCCGGAGCTTTTCCTCCTACTGATTCCACCTCGATAAGCAGCCTCATCCACGCGGGATCGGTATACGGCGTAAGCTCACCGGAAGTCTCTGCCATAAAATAGATATTATCATCGTCGTACGATGCCTTGCACAACGCTATATCGTTTCGCCCGGTAGTATTGGTGTAAACGAAATTCTTGCCCGTTTCGTTATTAACGTAGCCTTTCGCATCACGGTCTTTAACGTCGCCCGGATATGTCTCGTATACGCTGCTGACCTGCTCCCATCCTGCTCCGGTATCGATATCTATCGTGACCGGATCACCCGCGACGTGCGCAGGCTCGGTGCCTTTATAACGGCGGATGAAATTGACCAGCTGATAATAGTAATGATCCTTCAGATCGCCCCTTGAAGGTTCGATATCGCGGCTGTATTCGTCGCTGAAATTGTCCGGGAACGCGTTCTCAACGCCCCAGAAATCTTTAAATCTTCCCGCGACCCATTCGTTCCAGCCTGTCACCCAGATAAACTCGGGATCTACGGACAGCGCGTATTCCCACTGCGCGTTAAAATACGCACCGTACAGTTTTGCGTTTTCGCGGCTGTCAACGGCTCCTTTTACCGGATCGTAGTGCCTGCCGAACACCTGGAATTTCGGGTTGTTCATGGCGGTAAGGTGTGTTTCGGCGCACCAGTTGTGTGCTATCGCTACGGCGACCTGCTCCGGGCTGCCGTCCGGGTTGCGGTTTATGAGCTGAGGGTATACGGAGATCCAGTTCCAGAGCTGGTAGCTGTCCGTGACCTCTTTTTGTATCGCGCCCATGACAACAGGCGTTCCGTCCTCGGACTGCACCTGGATATGATCTTCCGACTGCGCGTGATTGATCACACGGAAATTAAAGAACTCGGAAATTTCCTTGTCCAGCGGATCTTTCACAACGTTTAACCTTCCCGGATAACCCACGATCAGCGGCTTCCCTTTCCAGTAAAACCAAAGGTCCTGGTAAAGCCCCGCGCCGTAGAGTCTCGTGTATATCTCTCTTAACTGCACGGCGACGTCGTTATACTCGAACATCGGCAGCATAAAAGAAATTTTGGGAGTGTTTACACCGTCTGCGCGCGCCTTCGACCACACTTTGCAAAGGGTGAGGGCGTCGTCAATAAACGTGGCGGTCCCGTTCGTGTTGTCAAAGAAAACCGCATCCACGCCTGCGTCTGCGAGCAGTTCCGCCTGTTTTCTCAGCACCCACTCATCGTTCGAACGGTAATATCCCCAAATAGGTTCGTTCCAGAAGTAGGCTCCGGCACTTCCCCAGTAGGGGCTATTGATATCGTTCTGGATCTCCGGATGTTCTTTCAGTATATGCGTAATATTCCGCGTACCCAACGAGGCGTTACTCGTGTGCCACGTGTGGAAAAACAGTCCGACGGTCTTGTTCTCGCGCCTCGTATCGGTATAGCTGTTCTCAACTTTTCTGCCGAGCCCGTCCGTTACGACCCAGGTTGCAGATGATGTGATCAGCTTCGGTTCATTTTCCGAGACAGGCGTCAATTCCACGCCGTTTCCGTCAGATTTGAGGCTTATGACGGCGCTGCGGTCAATAACAGGCGAGGCGTTGTAGTATAGCCTTGTCTTCTCCTTAAGGCTCTCAGGGGCGCTCGTAAGGCCTATATAAGTGTTCCCTTTTTCTCCAGTCATGAGAAGCAGGTATTCGCCTCCGCCTGAACCGGGAGCGGCGCCGGAAAGGTCAAATTCAAGAGTGGTTCCGGATTTATATTCGTCAAACGTTTTTTCTGCGATCGGTGCTGCTTTTATCGATTCACCATAGCTGCCGCTCCAGGCGAAAAGCCTGACCGTCACTTTACTTTTTGTTGCCGCAGATGCTTTTGCAATGTAGATGTTCACGGAGCTGAAAGCACCGGAAGCACGGAACTGGACCGCAATGTCATTGTCCGTAAGCTTGAGCTGCTGATAAGATTCTTTTTGAACGCCTGTGTCATAGAGAGCGGTCTCTCCGGAAGCTGCCATAGATATTGTCCCTCCGAACAGCAAGAGCCCTGAGCACATAAACGTGCACAAGGCTATGCATATAATTGAGCGAATAGTCTTTAATAAAACGGTTCCTGCGCTTTTTGAGCGGCCTGCGTTATGCCTTTTTATAATCATCGATTCCTAAATCCTCCCGGTTTAGATCATACTCCCGGATCCGAAAGCGGTCCGTACAGGTTTTTAGGTGTAACGGCGTATTTGATCTCGAACCATACTGCGCGATCGTACCATATTTCGTCGTCAACGTACGATATCTGGTCTTCGCGTTCTACGTCTGTGTCGTGCCATACGCCGCCGTTGTGCATATCTTCTGTCGAGGCGTACAGAGCGAGCAATACGTATTCGCCTGCCGGCAATCCGTCTGTTTTCAGCGCTACGAGCACTCCGTCCTGCCAGTTTTCAAAGTGGCCCGTCAGAACCGGTTCGTGGTCATAGACAGTCGTTTCATAGTCTTTATCCCATTCGTACAGCTCATAATCGACCGAGTAACCGCTCGTGGCAGTCCATGTCGGAGAATGGAATCCGAGTTCGACGAACTCTGCCGTTGCGTAGAACTGTACGGCGATCCTGTGCCCCGTTCCGCAAAACGCACCCGTTCCCTGCCGTCCGAAGAATGAATATCTCTTCGGGTTTTCTTTTACGATTCCGCCTGAATAATCCGGTTTTTCTGTCGGTTCGGGAGTGGGCGTCGGATCCGGCGTAGGTGTCGGTTCAGCTGTCGGTGCCGGTTTTTCCGTAGGAGCGGATGTCACAACTGCAGTAGCGTTTTCTGTTGCCGGAACGTCTGTCGCATCGTTGCCTTTATCAGGCCCAACGCTGCAGCCCGTAAGCATTCCAGCTAAAAGCATAAACGCCAGAAAAACACTAAAAACAACTAAAAACTTCCTGTCTTTTTTCATAACTATTCTCCTCTATGATCTACACCAACAATTTGCCATTTGCCATTATCAATTATACTTTAGCTTCTTTGACTACCTTGTTTTTCGCCAGCGAAGCCGAGTGAATGGCTAAGAATTTTGTTTGACCGAACTGCGAACCGATTCCGGGGTTCGCAGTAGACCCAAAATTCGTGCCATCACTCGGTTCGCCCATTTGCCATTTGCCATTATCCATTCTCCCTCGCCCAC
>JAEEGL014121218.1_pt1 | contig 14383 bp, 12 predicted proteins | sample 9134231 | NCBI WGS metagenome assembly JAEEGL01 (sample SAMN16246548, study PRJNA631951) | gut metagenome | biome: gut microbiome; feature: rumen; material: fiber-attached | host: Bos | place: Iran: Karaj | collected 2018-10
AGCTTGGCGGCGGGGTCGACGACGACGCCGTTGCCGTTGGGGTCGTTCATGAGGCGGTGGTGGGTCACCACGGCGCACTCCTTGGCGAAGCCTTCAACGTGCTCGGCCTCACGGCTGAGGAAGCTCTTGGGGATGAAGAGGGGGAAGTAGGCGTTGACGTGGCCGGTGGCCTTGAACATAGAATCGAGCTGACGCTGCATCTTCTCCCAAATGGCGTAGCCATAGGGTTTTATCACCATGCAGCCGCGCACGGCGCTCTGTTCGGCGAGGTCGGCGCGGACCACTAGTTCGTTGTACCATTCGGAGTAATTCTCACTGCGTTTGGGGAAATCTTTTGCCATATTTTTTATCTATTGTATACAATAATTGAACGTTAGTTTCGTTAAAAATGGAGTGCAAAAGTACACAAAATATTTCACTTGGTGAAATGATTTTAGAATCAAAATGAGCAAAAGACTGATAATCATAGCATCACTGATATGCGGGGCACTGAATTCCAATGCCCAGGTGAAGCTCACAGCCGACACCTTGGAGTGCCATGTGATAGGTTTCACGGCGGGCTTGCTGATGCCCGGCAGTGGCAGCACCAGCGGCGGTAACAGTGGCGGCGGCATGAAAGATCTCTACGGTAGCCCGTGGCTCGATTTCTCGCTTAGTTGCGACTACAAGTACAAGAGCAACTGGCTGGTGATGCTGGATGCCGACCTGTGGTTCGGCTGGACCAGCGACAACCTGCAGCAGCGCAATGAGAGGATGCCCAATGTCTACCTCCCCAGCGGCATCGCCTACTCCTGGGGCGGCACCGACGGATACGTGACGGCCTACAACCGCGGTCTTGCTGCCCGCATTGGAGGCGGCAAGATAATACCTGTGCTCAAGGGTAACCCCAACTCTGGCCTGCTGCTAAAGGTGAGCGGAGGATGGTTCCTGCAGCAGACGGTGTTCCACCAAGAGTACACCGAAGCCCCCGTGCCACAGATTGTAGGCGAATATGGCAAGCTCTACGACCACCTGCGCAACGGCGCCATACTGACCGAGAGCCTCGGCTTCGTCTTCATGAGCAACTACTCCACCTACGTCAACATACGCCTCGAGTTCGACATTAGCCAGTGCTTCAGTTGGTCGAGCCGCCCCTACACTATCGACAACGTCATGGGATTGAACGGCAAGGACAGCAACCGATACTTCGACCTGCTCTACGGCGTGAAGTTGACATGGATGTTTCCGCTGATGGGCAAGACAACTTACGATTACTATTACTATTGATTTCATGCGAACATTCTACACCATAGGCATCTGGTTCTACATGCTGGGGGTTCGCATTGCAGCCCTTTTCGGCCATGAGAAAGCACGACTGATGGTGAACGGATGGAAAACAACCGTGCCGCCAACACCAGCTGCAAGAGACACCGCCTGGTTCCATGCTGCCTCCCTCGGTGAGTTTGAGCAGGCAAGGCCAGTATTGGAAGAATACAAGCGCCGCCATCCGGAGAGCCGCATCGTCGTCACCTTCTTCTCCCCTTCTGGCTACGAAGTCCGCAAGAACTACTCCCAGGCCGACGCCGTGCTATACCTGCCGCCCGACCTGCCGCATTCCGTCCGCCGCTTCCTCGACACCGTCCAGCCCACCGTCGCCTTCTTCGTCAAGTACGAGTTCTGGTTCAACTACCTCGGCGCGCTGCGCCGCAGAGGCATTCCCGCCTACATCTTCTCCGCCATCTTCCGTCCCGAGCAATATTTCTTCAAGCCCTGGAGCAGATGGTATATGCGCCAGCTGAAGGACTGCTTCCGACACCTCTTCGTGCAGAATGAGGAGAGTCTGCAGCTGCTGAAAACCCACGGCATAGAGCACTGCAGCATAGCAGGCGACACGCGCTTCGACCGCGTGCACCAGATAGCCGAGGCCGCCGAGCGCAACGAGGTGGTGGAGACATTCCTGCAAGGCCACGACGACAAGGTGCTCGTATGCGGCAGCACATGGCCGCCTGATGAAATGCTGCTTGCAAAGTTAAAAGTGGAAGGTGAACGGTTAAAGGTTATCCTGGCACCGCACGTCATCAGCGAGGAGCACCTGCAACAGATAGAACGCATCTTCCCTAGTAGCACTAGATATTCTACTCTCTCTAGTGGCACTAGTACGACTAATCAAGTCCTGATCATCGACAACATTGGCCTCCTCTCCAAACTCTACCGCTATGCCGACGTAGCCTATATCGGCGGCGGCTTCGGTGTGGGTATCCACAACATACTGGAGGCCGTAACCTTCGGCAAGCCCGTACTCTTCGGACCCAACTACCACAAGTTCCAGGAGGCCCTCGACATCATAGAGCGCGGAGGCGGCTTCACCCACAGCGACGCCACCACACTGGAGCACAACCTTGAGTCCCTGCTCACCGACCCAGAGGCATATAACCGCGCCTCGCAGGCCTGCACCGATTATATGAACGCCAACCTCGGCAGCACCGACATCATATTACGCACCCTTGAAGCATAGACTGTCATATATAATTCTGCTACTGGCAGCAGTAACACTTACGGGATGCACGAACACGCGCTACCTCGCCGACGATGAGCATGCCCTTTATAAGCAAAACATCGACGTAACGATGGTAGACAGCAGCAGTGTACCGTCGGAGGTATCGGCAGCCTTGAAGAAATCGAAGAGCTATCTGTTACAGAAGCCCAACAGCAACCTGCTCATCTTCGGCCGAGTGGGCATGTACGTCTACAACTGGGCATCGCCCACGGACAGCACTTTCTGGGGCAACTACTGGCGCCGCATAGGCCAGGCCACGGTGGCCTACGACGAGAACAAAGCCTACCGCTCGGCGCAGCAGCTGCACCAGTTGCTCGAGAGCAAGGGCTGCTTCGGCTCAACAGTAACCTTCGACACGGCAGAACTGAAGACCAAACGCCGCAAACGCGACATCACCATAGCCTACCACGTCAACGCCACCCAGCGCTATGTGATAGACGAGGTGCTGTACCGCACCGACAACAGCACGATAGCGAAGATGCTCGACGAATGGCGCAGCGACTCGCCGCTGCACGAGGGCGACTACTATGACCAAGAGGTGCTTGCCGCGGAAAGGGCGCGCCTAGTGTCGAACCTGCGCGAGTCGGGCTACTTCCACGCCGCAGGCGAGAACATCTCGTTCCTCGTGGACACCACCTACCACAGCGGCCACCTGAGCATCGACGTGGTGGTCGACGGCTCGGAGCTGAAGATCTACCACATCAACAACATCAACATCTACCCCAACAGCACCGCCAACCTGCGCGAGACGCCGCGCCAGTTCGACACCCTCATCTACAACTACCCCGGTGCCACACGGCGAATCGACCTGCAGTACATCTACGACCGTCCAATGGCGATACGTCCGCAGACCATCAGCCGCTCGCTGGCCGTCTTCCCCGGTATGACCTACCGTCCGCGCTATATCACCGACACCTACAACTCGCTCATCGGCCTGCGCACCTTCAAGTACATCAACATCGAGTTCACCGAGTCGCCGTCGTCGACCGACACGCTGCCCCTCGTCGACGCCCACATACGCCTTATCAACAGCACCATGCAGAGGCTGTCGCTCTCGTTCGAGCTCACCAACGCCTCTCCACTCGGCTCGTCGGACAGCAGTTCGTTCTTCCTAGGCGGCAACCTAGGTCTGCAGACCTCGCTCGAATACCAGCACAAGAACCTCTTCGGCGGCGCCGAGCTGCTGCGCGTGAAGAGTTCCATGCTCCTCGAGCTGCCCAAGCTCATCTTCAGCCGTAGCAGCGGCGGCTTCTACGACAGCTTCAGCGCCTTCGAGGCCGACCTCGAGATGTCGCTCGACATGCCGGTGTTCCTGCTGCCCTTCGCCAACGGCATCCGCTTCTACCGCACCAAGCCCCACACCCTCTTCACCCTCGGCGGCAGCTACCAGTACCGCTACTACTACGAGCGAGTGCTTGCCAACACCTCATTCGGTTACAACTGGCGCTGGAACAAGAACGTCACCCATCAGCTGCTGCCCGTGGAGATGACCTTCGTGCGCATACTGAACCTCGACGCCAACTTCCTCGCCCGCCTCAATCAGCTCTCCGACCTGCGCCTGAAATACCAGTACAGCTCGCACTTCATCCTCGACGCCCGCTACGACTTCACCTACAGCAACCAGGTCTACGGCTCGCGGCGCAACTTCTCCATGCTGCACCTCTCGTTCGAGACGGCGGGCAACCTCCTTGCCGCCATCGGTGACATCGCCGGCATAGAGGCTGACAGCATCGGCGTGCGCCAGGTACTCGGCGTGCCCTACGCTCAGTATGTGCGCCTCGGTGGCGAATGGACACGCTACCACTACCTGGGCACCAAGAGCTCGCTGGTGGCCCGTCTGCTGGTGGGTATAGGCCTGCCCTACGGCAACTCCATATCCATGCCCTACGAGAAGAGCTTCTTCGGCGGCGGTCCGACGACCATGCGCGCCTGGCAGCTGCGCCACCTCGGTCCAGGCTCGTACTACGGCAGCGAGGATATGCTCGAACGCGTGGGCGACCTTCAGCTGGTGTTCAACCTCGAGGGACGCTTTCCGATAGCGGGAGCCTTCGAGGGAGCCCTCTTCGCCGACATGGGCAACGTGTGGCTCCTCAACGCCTCGGAGCAGTACCCCGGCGGCGAGATAAAATGGAACAGCCTGCCGTCGGAGGTAGCCGTGGGCATCGGTCTCGGTCTCCGCGTGTCGGTCTCCATAGCCACCCTGCGCCTCGACTTCGGCATACCGTTCTACGACCCCGGCTACGCCCTCTCGCACCGCTTCCGTCCGCCGCACTGGCATTTCAACCAGATAGTAACGAACTTCGGTATCAACTATCCGTTCTAAGAAGGTGAAAGGTGAAATTAAGCAATCAAATATTCAAGAAATAAGACATTCAAGCAATAGCGCAATGAATTCCAAGCTGCTCACATATATTCTCATCACATTCTCTGTCATCTTCTGGGGCATCAGTTTCATCATGACCAAGGAGCTGTTCCTGACTGAAGAGCATATGACTGTCACGGTGCTGATTACCATCCGACTGGCGATAGCGTCGCTCGTCATGCTGCCGGCATTGGCGCTTACACGACGGCTGCAACGGATACGTAAGCAGGACATAAAATGGTTTTTGCTGCTTGCCCTCTGCGAGCCATTCATCTACCACCTCTGCGAGACGTCGGGAGTGCAGCTCGTCAGCGGCTCGCTGGCCTCGGTGGTTATTGCCACCATACCGCTCTTTGTCCCCTTCGGCATGTGGATTGCCTACCGCCAGCGCATACGTCTGCCGCTGATTATCGGTGTGGTGCTGTCGCTGACGGGTGTCTTCATCATGCTGATGGGCGGCGAAGGACTCACTGGCAACCTCAAAGGCTTGCTCTTCCTATCCGGCGCTGTAATTATTGCAGTTGTATATACCTTGCTCCTCGTCAAAGTAGTCGATAAATACCACCCGCTCGTGGTCACCACCTGGCAGAACGTCATAGGCCTCGCCTACTTCCTGCCGCTGATGTTCGCCTTCGACAGTTCGGCATTGCCGCTGCTGTCGTGGAGCCCCAAGATGCTGCTGTTGCTGCTCGTGCTAGGCCTCTTCTGCTCGACGCTGGCCTATGCGGGCTACAACTACGGCGTGCGCAACCTGGGAGCCTCGGAGGCCTGCATCTTCAACAACGCCATACCCATCTTCTCGCTGATAGCCGCCCTGCTCATCGGACAGGAGACCTTCTCGTGGGGCAAACTAGCCGGCATGTGCATAGTAATCGCCGGTGTCGTCATTTCGCAGATACCAGCAAAAAACAATAAATAACATTATTATTAACCCAAAACATCAACAATTATGAAATGGTTCATGAAATGTTTCAAGCAGTATGCCGATTTCAGTGGCCGTGCACGTCGCAAGGAATTCTGGTGGTTCACTCTGATTAATTTCATCATTGGGATGATACTGGTCAGCTGTTGGATATGGCCTATCATTTCGGTCAGTATTAAAGCCGGCATTGAAGGCGCAGATGCCCCGGACATAGAGGCGCTCACCCTCATGCTGCTGAAGAGCCCGTTGCTGTACATCTACATCATCTACTATCTCGCCATATTCATTCCGACCATTGCCGTCAGCGTGCGCCGTTTGCACGACATCGGCAAATCGGGCTTCTGGTATTTCCTGCCCGTTGGCGGAAGCGTACTGAGCATGTTCGCCAGCCTGGCATCGCAGTCCAACACGGCACTCTATTTAGTGCTTACGCTGATAGCTTTGGCTATCGCCATCGTTTTCCTGGTATGGATGTTTATGGACTCCAACTACGGTCCCAACAAGTACGGCCTCAACCCCAAAGGCGAGGGCAACCCCGCAGAAGAGACCGTCACCCCTGCCGAATAAACAATAGCAGAATTAAGGGATAAAGAAGAAGAGCCGCGACCAAGCAGGTTGCGGCTCTTTTTATTATTTGGGGAAGTCCATTATTTCGAGGTCTTTGGGTGTGCCGTCGATGGTGAATCGCACCAGGGTGCCGACCTTGTGGAAGCCCTGATGGCCGCAGGCGCCGGGGTTGATGTGCAGGAAGCCCATATCCTTGTCGTACATGACCTTGAGGATATGGCTGTGGCCGCATACGAAAATGTCAGGCTTGGCCAACTCCAGCGTGCGACGCAATTCATAGGGGTAGTGGCCTGGCCAGCCGCCGATGTGTGTCATCAGCACCCGTTGCCCTTCGACCACGAAGAAGGCGCGCTCCTCGAGCTCGTAGTGCAGGGCGAAACTGTCGCAGTTGCCCCATACGGCACGCACCTCCTTCCACGCCCGCAGCTCCTCGAGCACCCCGGGCCCCAGGTCGCCAGCGTGCCACAGCTCGTCGCAGTCCTTGAAAAAGGAGTACACCTGCTTGGGCACCACCCCGTGCGTATCACTCAGAACACCTATCCTGCGCATTTGCCTTAACTACTTAACTACTGTCTACTTAACTACTCGTTAGCGTTTATCTCCTTCAGGTTCTCGGCAATCATCTCCTTCAGGTAGTTGATGATGTGTATGTCGTTCATCGACATACCGTCGAGGGCTTCCTTGAGCTCGTCGGTGTCAATGACGAACTCATCCTCGTCGGTGCGGTAGGTGATCACGAAGTGAATGTCCTCGTGTGCCGACAGCAGCATGACCAGGGTGCCTGGCAGGTCGCCCATCGGCGGACGGTCCCAGTTGTTGTGCTCGAACCAGAACTCTAGCCTCGTGCCCACGCCCACCTCGGAGGTCAGCTTCATGCCACCGCCGCACTTCTCGGTGTTCATCTTTATCAGCGGAAGGCCCAGGCCCACCTTGCGTGTGGTGCGGCTGGTGGTATATGGGTCGGTCACCTTGGCGAGGAACTCGGGACTCATACCCTTGCCATTGTCCTCGATGGTGAAGTGGAAGTCGTTGTTCTTCAGGCTGTCCACAATAGTCAGCTTGACATCTTTAGCGTTGGCGGCCGTGGAGTTCTCCATCAGGTCGTAGACGTGCATTGCCAGTTCCTTCATAGCGTGCTCGGTTTAAACAGATACACCACTATAACGCCGAAACGCCGCCATTATTATGTCCATCCGAAAAACGTCCCGTCCTACTGCAGCAGCAACTTCCGCGAGGTGGTGCCCATGGGGGTATGTATGCGGACGATGTAGGTGCCTCGTGGCAGGGCAGCCACGTCAACCTTCGCCGAGAGACCCGAGACCTCCTGCCGCAGCACTCGGTTGCCCGCCATGTCGAACACCTCTACCTGCGTCAGTCCCACACTCGACAACACCGTCGCCTTGTCGGTGGCGGGGTTGGGCTGCACAGCCACATAACGCTCCCATGCAGCCAGCGGCATACCGGTTTGCGTGCTGTCGTCGGGCACATAATGTGTCGTGTCTGGATTGGGAGTAAGGATGGGAAATATCATGTAAATCGTTTTCGGAAAACTGGAAGAAATCCAGCCACCTGGAAGCGTCTCCCAGTCTCCCTCCCAACCTTCGGGGACTGCTGCCTGAGGCATATAACTGACCCACCACTGAAAAACAGGGAGTGGTTCGGGGTCTCTCCACCAGCCTCCTAAAGCGAACTTATTTGACCGTGCCCTATAGTACCAGCTACCACCACTCTCCATGACTGTGTCGACAGGCACAGTCTGCGATCCGCCAAGGAGGAATGAATCGCAAACTGTTATGGGATGCTTGTAATAGAGCTCATACATCGGTTTTGGGGGGTGAAACCCTCGTGGATAAGCGTCCCTATAAAAGCCAGTGTACCAGTAGTATGTTGGTGGTGTCTCGCCGAACAGAATCAAGTCATCGCCCACAACCTGTTTGCCCGTGGGTGTTTGGTCGACTGTCTGCAGTGTGAGGTATGCCAAGTGGAAGAGGGTATCGGGATTATAATTCCCCTGTACATTGGCATTGATGGCAATGCCATATATTTTCAACGAGTCTTCGGCGATAAAACTTACGCCATCCCACTCCCCGCAGAAAGTAAACCTAAATGCAAACCCACCGTCAAAAAGAGTATCTCCTGGCATCAACTCTTCGGGCCAAAAATTGGCGAAATAGTTTCCCTTCGGCTGTGTGGAACAGAGGGTGTCCTGCGCCGCGGCTTCGATTGTCACGCATAGCAGTGCCGCAGCAAAAAAGAAAGTCTTCTTCATAATAGAATGCTCGCCATACATTTTGTAAATCCACTCCGTTTTTTCCTGCCCGTACAGAGCCAAGATGGGAGCAAGCAACGCCGCAAACAGTAAAAACACCTTCTTCATAACGTTTGAATTTACATGTTAATACTTGAATTTTAGCAAAATAGAGACATGCATCCTATAGTGTGTGCATCGTTCTTTCAACTGCAAATATACTCTTTTTTTATTTATTTGTTGGCGTTTGATTTATTTTTGCCTCATACACAAACTAATGTAAGATAAAGAACGAAATGGGACATTTGTTAAGAAAGTTTATGAATTTTTAACATTTCGTAAGGGTGGACGATATATTTAAAACATGGACGGAAAGGCTGCGAAAACTGTACGTACCCGACACGTTGTCAGTGAGATACGCAATTTTTCAGCAACTAATCTGCTGATTGTCAGAGTTTAGACCCCATCCCCTCCACACCAACTCCACCCCATCTCCACCCCACCTCCACCCCCCATCCACCCACGGGCGGGGGTGGTATGAAGGTCGGATGATGGTGGGAGGAGAGTCGGATGAATGTCGGATGAGAGTGGGAGGAGTGCTGGATGGGTGCACAAGATATTTTCGCATGGTGTATAATATTTTTGGAAGGCGGGCGTTAATACAATATATTTTTTGGAACAATGAGAAGAAGACTATATACCGCCGCCGTGCTGACGCTTGCCGCCGTGCTCTTTGCAGGCTGCAAGGAGGAGGACTTCACCGCCCCGGCGTTCCTGCAGGTGGACGGCATTGTGGTGGACATCACGGACGAGGACCCGCTGTCGTACAACATGGGCTTCTACCGTAGCGACATTGTGGCCGCCTATGTGGTGGCGCACTACCCGGGCAGCATGAGCGTCGACACCGTGGGCCTGTTCCGCCTGCCCTTCACCACCCCGCTGCTTTTCAACGGCCAGGCCGACTATATCGACATCTATCCCGCCGTGGAGCACAGCGGCGTGGCAGGCACCCTGCCCTACTACACGTTCTACAACCGCATACACCTGACCAACCCCGACAGCACGACACTGCGCGCCGGCGACACGCTGGACCTGGGTACCCCAAAAACCCACTACAGCCAATTCACCCACAAGCTGTTCTATGCTTCGTTCGACCACGACGACGGCAGTGTGCGCTTCGACTCGGTGTTCAGCACCGTGAACAACAGCGCAGAGGCCTGTACGGGCGACGGCTATGGCGAGCTGACGGTGACTGCCGCCGACCTCACCAAGCAGTTCGCCATAACGGGCGACCCCTTCACCGTCAGCGACCCCAGCAACATCATCTACCTGGAGCTCGACACCCGCAGCGACGTGCGGCTGCAGGTCTACATGCATTCGGCCTACGTGAACGGCGGCGCCGAGGATGTGCTGCCAGTGATGGTAATCAACCCCTCCGACCATTGGCAGCACATGTACATAAACCTTGGCATAACCTGGGCCTACTTCAACCACCACGCCACCTTCAAGCTGTCGTTCACGGCGCTGAACACCGACGGCGTGGAGGGCAAGGTGAGGCTCGACAACGTAAAACTGATAACCTCCAACGTGGTGCTTTGATTGGTTAGGAGCCAGTAACTATTGAAATGAAGAAAAGACAGACACTAAAATATATCATCTGCGACGCGCTCTCGGCCATGCTGGCATGGGGGGCGCTGTTCGTCTTCCGCAAGGCGGCCCTCGAGGGGACGCCGTGGAGCGACCTCTTCGGACAGATACTGTCGGACAACAACTTCTGGGCGGGGCTCTTCCTGGTGCCCGCGGGCTGGCTGGCCCTGTACACCATACAGGGCTCGTACCGCAATGTGCTGCGCAAGGCACGCCTCAAGGAGCTCCTCGAGACCCTCATAGCCACCCTCATAGGCGCCGTAGTGATCTACTTCCTGCTGCTGATAGACGACCAGTTCGCCTCGTACCGCTACCACTACGCCTCGTTCCTGTTCCTCCTCGCCGTGCACTTCACGCTGACCTACATCCCGCGCCTTATCCTCACCACGCACACCGTCGACAGCGTCCACGAGCGCCGTCTGGGCTTCCCCACGCTGATGATAGGCAGCGGCCCCCGTGCCCTGCAGGCCTACCTCGACCTCGAGAACCAGGAGATTTACTCGGGCAACCTCTTCGTCGGATACATCAGCCTCAACTCCGACCTCCAACCTCCAACCTCCGACCTGAACAACATCATGCCGCGCCTCGGCACCCTGGACGACCTGCGCAGCGTGGTGGAGAAGCACGACATCGAGGAGGTTATCATCGCCCTCGAGCCCGAGCAGCAGCAGCGCATCAACTCGATAATACAGGCCGTGGCAACCTGCGGCGACATTATTATAAAGATTACGCCCGACGCGCGCGACCTGATTGTGGGCTCCATCAAGCAGGACAACATCTTCCACTCGCCGCTGATAGTCATCAACAACCGCCTGATGCCCGAGTGGCAATACTCGGCCAAGCGCATCTTCGACATCGTCTTCTCGCTGGTGGCAATGATAATCCTATCGCCGGTATACCTCATCACCGCCATAATCGTCAAGCTCACCTCGCCGGGGCCCGTCTTCTATGCGCAGGAACGCATAGGGCACCACGGACGGCCCTTCAAGATGCACAAGTTCCGCTCGATGTATGTGAACGCCGAGGAGGCCGGCCCCGCCCTGTCGAAAGACGACGACCCGCGCATCACGCCCTTCGGCCGCTTCATGCGCAAGGTGCGACTCGACGAGATACCGCAGTTCTACAACGTGCTGCGCGGCACTATGTCGCTCGTTGGCCCGCGCCCCGAACGGCAGTTCTACATCGACCAGATTGTGCGCCGCGCCCCCGAGTACCAGCTGCTGCAACGCGTCAAGCCAGGCATCACGTCGTGGGGCCAGGTGAAGTACGGCTACGCCTCGACGGTCGATGAGATGGTGGAGCGGCTGCGATACGACCTGCTGTACCTCGACAACATGTCGATCACCACCGACCTGAAGATACTGCTCTACACCGTCATCATCATCCTGCAGGGCAGAGGAAAATAATCAAGGATTAAGATTATAAAACAATAATTATGAAACATAGATTCATCCTCCAACATTCATCATTCATCATTGCCACAGCATTGCTGCTGACGGCGTGCACCGCCAAGACACCGAAACTGGAGACCATGGAAGACACCCTCTCGTGGGCCATGGGCGAGAATGTGGGCCGCAGCATCCTCACGGGCAATGCCGTCGAGATAGACCACGAGGTGTTCATGCAAGCCATCGAGCACACCCTCAAAGGCAAGGAACAGCCCATCTCCGACACCGTATACATGCAGGCCATCCAGTTCATCATGGGCCTCTCGCAGAAGAGCCACATGGAAGCCGCCCAACAGGCCGAAGCAGCCACCGATTCGGCCCAGGCAGCCTACTTCGCCGAGCTGGAGAAGCGCAACCCCAACGTCATACGCCACCCCTCGGGCTTCTACTACGAGGTGCTGCGCCAAGGCAAAGGACCCAATGCTAAGTTCGGCCAACGCATTAAGTTCGACTACCGCAGTTACCTGTTGCTCACGGGCGAGGCCTTCGACCAGACCTACGGCAAACGCAACCCGATACTGCACGTCGTGGCAGAGCCGATGTTCCCCGGCCTCATCGACGCCTTCCAGCTGATGAACGCTGGCAGCCTCTACCGCTTCTATTTCCCCTACCAGCTCGTATTCGGTGCCAACGGCTCGGGCAGCGTCCCTGGCTACACCCCCATGATATACGAGATAGAGCTGCACGAACTGTACAAGGACTGACCTCCAACACCGACACATATCATAAGTGGCTGTCGCCGTCGGCACAGCCACTTATTTTATCTCCCCACGACACATTTTAGAAATTATTTTTTCAAAGTAACTAAATTAGTTGTATATTTGCAAAACCAATCCAAGTGAGTTAGATTGGTAAAAATATTGTAAATTAAACAATTTAGTTGCAATGAAGAACAAGTACTACGACCTGATTGACCAGACTTTCGACTTCCCGCAGGACGAATTCCGCACCGAAGAAGGCGAACTGATGTTCCACGACATCCCGTTGATGGAAATCATCAAACAGTACGGCACACCTCTGAAAATCACCTACCTGCCTAAAATCAGCTCGCAGATACAGCGTGCCAAACGCCTGTTCAACGTCGCCATTGCCAAGACCGACTACCGCGGCACATACAATTACTGCTACTGCACCAAGAGCAGCCACTTTGCATTCGTACTGGAAGAGGCACTCAAGAACGATATCAACCTCGAGACTTCGTCGGCCTTCGACATCAACCTCATACAGGAACTGCACGCACAGGGACTAATCGACAAAGACAAAGTGATAGTTTGCAACGGATTCAAGAAAGACCAATACATAGAGAATATCGTAGGTATCTTCAAAGACGGATTCCGCAACGTGATACCCATACTCGACAACAAGAACGAGTTCCACCAGCTCGAAAGCACGCTGACCGACACCACAGAGCCTATGCAACTTGGCATCCGCATAGCCTCGGAGGAGGAGCCCAAGTTCGACTTCTACACCTCGCGACTCGGCATCCGCTACCACGACATAGTGTCGTTCTACGAGGAGCAGATCAAACAGAACAAGAAGTTCCACTTCAAGATGCTGCACTTCTTCATCAACACAGGCATCCGCGACACCGCCTACTATTGGAACGAGCTGTCGAAGTGCGTCAACGTCTACTGCGACCTCAAGCGGGTGTGCCCCGAGCTCGACTCGCTGAACATAGGCGGCGGCTTCCCGTCGAAAGTGAGCCTGGCAGCTACCTACGACTACGAGTATATGGCCGAGGAGATACTTGCCCAGATAAAGAACATCTGCACGCTGCGCGGAGTCGAGGAACCCAATATCTTCACCGAGTTCGGCTCGTTCACCGTGGGCGAAAGCGGCGCTACATTATATAGTATCCTCGACCAGAAACAGCAGAACGACCGAGAGCTGTGGTACATGATCGACTCGAGTTTCATCACCACCCTGCCCGACACCTGGGGCATCAACCAGCGCTTCATCATGCTGCCTATCAACCATTGGGACTGCGAATACCAGCGAGTGTTCCTCGGCGGCCTCACCTGCGACTCGGAGGACTACTACAATGCCGACTCCCACGCCAACGCCATCTTCCTGCCCAAACTGCAGAAGGACTCGCCGCTGTACATCGGTTTCTTCCACACTGGCGCCTACCAGGAGAGCATCGGCGGCTACGGCGGCATACAGCACTGCCTCATCCCTGCCCCGAAGCACGTCATCATCGACAAGGACGAGAACGGCGAATACACCACCAAGCTCTTCGCCAAGGAACAGAGCTACAAGTCGATGCTGAAGATTCTAGGCTACTAGCCCATACACTACAAACGCCAAGGGGTTAAGACAGAGCACATCCGCCTTAACCCCTTTGCTTTTCAGTCCTGAAATCTCTTACTTGACGACCAGCACTTCGGAACCGATGGTGTCGGAGGTCTGGACCTGTACCACGTATATGCCACGGGGAACGTCGGCAAGAGGAATGGTGCATGATGTATCGGAGGGGGTATAGCTGGCGACAAGGATGCCGCGGGCATCGAAGAGCTGCACCAGCTTCATCTTCTCGCTACGCACAGTGACCGAGGAGGTGGCAGGGTTGGGGAATATGTGAACGGTGGCCATCTCGCCGGGAGTGACTTCGGGATCGTCTATGTCGACCGAAACGCCACGGGTGAAGTAAGGC
>JAEEGL010137309.1_pt1 | contig 14382 bp, 8 predicted proteins | sample 9134231 | NCBI WGS metagenome assembly JAEEGL01 (sample SAMN16246548, study PRJNA631951) | gut metagenome | biome: gut microbiome; feature: rumen; material: fiber-attached | host: Bos | place: Iran: Karaj | collected 2018-10
ACGAAATGCGAACTGGAGCGGCGAGGCGATTACCGAAATATATAAGCAAGCGTCTAGCGGCGGAGTTCTTCTTTCTTCGATGGGGAACCCGACTTCAAATCCCGTATACTGGGATCGTCTTCTAATCAACGCTTCTCAGGTCACTAATCCGTCCATCGATCCGCTGCGCGAACCAATGGAGACTAGAGTGTTTCTTGGAAAGAAACCGTCAGAAACAGTTCGAAATCCCGACGGCACGCTCAATACGGATCTCCCACCTCAACTTGAACTTGAAACCCCTGTTATGTTTTCGGCGATGAGTTATGGTTCAATCAGCTATAACGCGCACGAAAGTCTTGCTCGAGCGTCACGCGAGCTCGGCGTTTTTTATAACACGGGAGAAGGAGGGCTTCACGAAGATTTTTACAAATACGGCGCTAATACGATCGTTCAAGTCGCTTCTGGTCGATTTGGGGTTCATGAAGATTATCTCAATGTTGGCGCGGCAATAGAAATTAAAATGGGGCAAGGCGCTAAACCAGGAATTGGCGGACATCTTCCTGGCGCTAAGATCGTCGGCGACGTCTCGCGCACGAGAATGATTCCCGAAGGTTCCGACGCTATTTCACCTGCTCCTCATCACGACGTTTATTCGATAGAAGATTTACGGCAATTGGTCTTTTCCCTCAAAGAAGCGACGCGATATCAGAAACCAATAATCGTTAAAGTTGCGGCTGTCCATAATATTGCGGCGATTGCGAGCGGCGTCGCGCGTAGCGGCGCCGATATTATCGCGCTTGACGGTTATCGTGGCGGCACTGGCGCCGCCCCCACTAGGATTCGAGATAATGTCGGCATTCCAATAGAACTTGCTCTTGCCGCCGTTGATAAACGCTTGCGTGACGAAGGAATTCGTAATAACGTTTCTATTGTCGTTGGAGGCAGTATTCGCAATTCAGCCGACGTAGTCAAAGCAATCGCGCTCGGCGCCGACGCCTGTTATATTGGAACCGCAGCGTTACTTGCGTTGGGATGCCGTCTCTGTCGCACATGCAGTTCTGGTAAGTGTAACTGGGGAATCGCAACGCAAAGGCCTGAACTTGTTAAGCGTCTCAATCCTGACGTTGGCTGTAAACGACTTGTCAACCTTCTTACCGCATGGCGGCGTGAAATCATGGAACTTATGGGTGGCATGGGTATTAATTCGATCGAGGCGCTGCGGGGTAACCGTCTCATGCTACGCGGCGTCAACTTGAACGAGAAGGAGCTTGAAATACTAGGCGTTCTTCATGCTGGAGAATAAAGATTAATTCTTTGTTTCACTAAATTTATAACTTTTATCGATATATTCGTTTGACGCCGATTGTTCCTTCAACTTCAAGATCATTCTGAAACTTAAGGAGTGAAGAAGTGGTTATTGATGCGAAAAACAAACAATTTAACGAGCTCAACAGAGATATTTGGCTTTCAAACACGGAAGGAAAGATTGTCAATTGTCTTGGTCAACGTTTTATAGCCGCAGGGTTGAAAGATAAGTCAATAGAGATTGAAGGAATCCCAGGCAACGCCCTCGGCGCTTATCTAAATGGCGCCTCTGTCTTTGTGTACGGAAACGCGCAAGACGCGGTTGGCGACACAATGAACGAAGGAACGATTGTGATTCACGGAAACGTTGGAGACGCCGCGGGCTACGCCATGCGCGGAGGCGAGATTTACGTTGCGGGCAATGCAGGTTATCGTGTTGGAATTCACATGAAAGAATACAAAGAGAAGAAACCCGTTATCGTCATAGGGGGACGCGTCGGTAGTTTTCTGGGCGAATATCTCGCGGGAGGACGTATAATTGTCCTCGGAACGAATAGAGACGATAAACCTCTAGTCGGAAGTTTTCCCTGCGCCGGGATGCATGGCGGTAAGATTTTCCTCTATGGCGACACAAGTACAATAATCTTTCCAAGCCACGTTCACACAATGGTTGCAACAACGACCGACTGGAAAGAAATTGAACCTTACGTAGCGCGGTTTTGCGAGTTCTTTGGATTCGATAAAAGTCGATTTATTCCCGATAACTTTACTGTCGTCACCCCCGATGGAGCCAATCCTTATAAGCAATTGTACGTCGCCAACTGAAAAACGACGTTTTCAAAAAACTGAATTGTTTCATCTCCCTTCCATAGACTAACGCGCATAGGTCCGTCCTGATGAATTACACACAAAGCGAAGTTGAACAGTTTGTCGTTGAAGAAGACGTTAAGTTCATACGAATAGCGTTTGTCGACATTTTTGGCAAAATGAAAAATATTTCCATTATGCCAAGTGAATTAGCCCGAGCCTTTGACTACGGCGTTTCAATAGACGCGTCTGCAATTAGCGGCTTTGGCGGCGACGTTAGATCAGATATCCTTTTACATCCTGACGCCTCGACAATATCTTTTTTACCATGGCGTCCAGAGCGCGGTCGGGTGGTTCGCATGTTTTGCTCGATTACGAACCCCGACGGTTCTCCTTTCGAAGCGGATACACGCTCCATTTTGATGAAGGCAATCGCGGCCTCGAACGAAGAGAGCGTTTCCTTTGCCTTTGGTTCCGAAATGGAATTTTATCTCTTTCAAAGGGACGAAAGAGGCACGCCGACGAAACAGCCCTTTGATTCTGCGGGATATATGGACGTATCTCCGGAAGATAAGGGTGAGAACGTTCGCCGTGAAATTTGTTTAACCCTTGAACGCATGGGAATTACGCCTGAAAGTTCGCACCACGAGGAAGGACCGGGACAAAATGAAGTTGACTTTCGGTATTCAGATCCACTGACCGCTGCCGACGCGGCGATAACCTTTCGATTTGTTGTTAATACGATAGCGGCGATGAACGGTCTATGCGCAGACTTTTCACCGTTGCCTCTCGCAGGTTATCCCGGAAACGGCATGCACATTAATGTTTCAGCCAAGAAAACGGATCAGAACGACGTTATGAATTATGTTCTTGCGGGGTTGCTCAAATACGCTTATGAATCGACGCTTTTCTTCAATCCGACAGAAGCTTCTTACAGAAGATTTGGCGTCAATAAAGCTCCAAAGTACATTTCATGGTCAAAGGAAAATCGTTCGAATCTTTTAAGAGTTCCTGCGGCGGTTGGAGAATTTCGCCGTCTTGAACTTCGATCTCCCGACCCGACGTGCAACCCCTATTTGGCTTACGCATTAATGATTTACGCGGGATTAGACGGTATTAGAAAAGGCGAATCTCCGGCGGCTCCTCTAGACGTCAATCTCCATAATGAATTGAACGCTAGCGCATTAAACCTTCAAATGCTCCCAAGAGACTTAAGCGAAGCTTGTTCTGCCGCTAGAACCAGCGCTTTTATCGCGAAAATTATTCCTGCCGGGCTACTGGATTGCTATTTAAAACTCGGCGGTAACTAGCATATTGGCGCATATTGGCGACGTAACGCGAGGAAGTTACGAAATGGAACCCGACCAATCAAGCTTGCAATCATATCGGTCCGTTTCCGAATCTATTTCGACGAATAGATTCGGCGACACAAAATCTTCTCTTCGTAGTAATCATCCCGCGGTAGAACGGCAATACGGACTTCTTCTTGTTTCGGCGTCTGAACATTTTAACCGTAGTTTTCTTGAGGTTCTTGATCCAGACGTTTACTCGCCCGTAATATGTTTAAATAGCGTTGCGGACGCAAAACGGCGATTTCTCGAGCGAAATTATGATTTAGTAATTGTCAATTCTCCGCTCCCTGATGAATTTGGTCTAGAATTCGCCTGCGACGTCTGTTCCGAAGGTTGCGCCTGTTCTCTCATTTTTGTTCGTTCTGAATTATTTGCTGACGTCAACCACAAGGCGGTGCGGCGAGGCGTGTTGGCGTTATCCAAACCGTCGTCTTCTTCGCTGATTCAACAAACCCTCGGAGTTCTATGCGGCATTAATGAACGTCTGCGGAGGATGGAACAAAAAACAGTCGTCGCTGAAGAAAAAATACGTGAAATCCGCCTCGTAAACCGCGCTAAACTTTTGCTAGTTGAGCAATTGAAGATGACGGAAGCGGAAGCGCATCGATATATAGAAAAACAGGCGATGGATAACTGCGTTACTCGGAGAATCATAGCCGAACGTATTATTGCGACACGTGAAAGCTAAAATACGATCGTCGCCAGTCTTCGATAGGGCTGGAGTTTCCGCGCCGCATTCGTTTCGATTAATTGGGCGTTAAATCAAGCGTCTGATAGGAATGAGGTTAGTAATGAGGGAATTTGACAGAAAATTAGTGTTAGAGGACGGAAGCGAATATCAAGGCTACGGTTTCGGAGGATCTGTAGACCGCGTATGCGAAGTTGTGTTCAACACGTCGCCTGTCGGATATCAAGAAATCGCGTCAGATCCCTCCTACACTGATCAGTTTATCGTCATGACATATCCTCTTATTGGGAACTACGGTATTTCCGACGACGATTTTGAATCTACAAACTTAAGTCTCGGAGGCATGGTTGTCGCCGACTACAACGACTCTCCTTCTAACTTTCGTTCAGTGAAATCGCTTGGCGAACTCTTTGAAGAATCTAATATCCCCGGTCTCTCCGGAATCGACACTCGTAAACTAACGCGTAGCATTCGGGATTTGGGAACGCGGCGGGCGATGCTGACTTCGATTGACGTCCCCAAAGAAGCCGCGTTAGCGTATATCGAATCCACGCCCGTTCCTCATGACGCTGTTTCTCGCGTAAGCTGTAAGAAACGCAGGTACTTACGAACAGCGGATCCACTGTACAACGTCGTTGCGATTGACTGTGGCATGAAACTTAATATCGCTCGCTCGTTAAAGTTTTTTTCTTGCAACGTCGTGATAGTTCCGTACGATACGACGGCGGAAGAAATCGAATTCATGAAACCTGACGGCGTTTTCATTTCCAACGGACCGGGCGATCCCGAAGACGTCCCCGAAGTTGTTGAAACAGTTCGACGTCTTCGCGGAAAAATTCCGATCTTTGGCATTTGTTTAGGTCACCAGATAATATCGTTAGCTTATGGAGCAAAAACCTACAAACTTAAATTTGGACATCGAGGCGGCAACCATCCCGTTAAAGATATCAAAACAGGTCGAGTGGTTATTACCTCTCAGAATCACAGTTACGCCGTTGACGCTACGAGTGTCGAAGGTAGCGACCTGACGACGACCCATATCAATCTCCTAGATAATACAGTCGAAGGCGTCGAATGTATTGAAGATCGGATTTTCAGCGTCCAGTTTCATCCAGAGGCGGCGCCCGGACCTCAAGACAGTCTCTTCCTATTTGAAAAATTTATTCGGCTTATGTCGGAGTCTAAGTGATGCCAAAGAGAACAGATATCAACAAGATTCTCGTAATAGGCTCGGGGCCGATTGTCGTCGGTCAAGCTGCAGAGTTTGATTATGCCGGAACTCAAGCGTGTCTTGCGCTCAAAGAGGAGGGATATGAGGTTGTACTCGCAAACTCTAATCCGGCGACCATTATGACTGATACTTCCGTCGCAGATAAGGTCTACATGGAACCACTTACTCTGGAATACCTAGCGCGTATTTGTCGATACGAACGACCCGACGCCATTATTCCCGGTCTTGGCGGACAAACAGGGTTGAATCTTGCCGTTCAACTTGCAAAGAAGGGCGTTTTGGAAGAATGCGGGATTGAGTTGCTGGGAGCCGACGTTAAAAGCATTGAGCAAGCTGAAGACCGCGAACTTTTTAAAGAACTTTGCGAAAGCATAGGAGAGCCTGTTCTCAAATCTCAAACGATATATAGAATCGACGAAGCGTTAGACGCCGCCCAAAAAATCGGTTATCCCGTTGTTATTCGTCCCGCTTTTACGCTTGGAGGTTCAGGCGGTGGTTTTGCGAACAACCCGGAGGAATTACGCGAACGAGTAAAGACCGCCCTTGCGCTGTCCCCTGTGGGACAAGCGCTTATCGAAAAAAGTGTTAAAGGTTTTAAGGAAATTGAATACGAAGTCGTTCGCGATGCTAACAACACGGCGATAATCGTCTGCAATATGGAAAACATGGATCCTGTCGGGATTCACACAGGCGACTCGATTGTTGTGGCGCCGAGCCAAACTATGTCGAATAAAGAGTATCACATGCTTCGAGATTCGGCGCTTAAGATCATACGAGCTTTAAAAATTAAAGGCGGTTGCAACGTTCAGTTTGCCCTCGATCCTCACTCATTCCGTTACTATGTAATCGAGGTTAACCCTCGCGTTTCACGTTCCTCCGCCTTGGCGTCCAAAGCTTCTGGGTACCCAATCGCCCGAATTTCCGCTAAAATCGCAGTCGGACTGAATCTAGATGAAATCCAACTCGCCAATACACCAGCTTGTTTTGAACCCGCGCTTGATTACGTCGTAACTAAAGCGCCTCGTTTTCCTTTTGACAAATTTCCGGACGCTCAAAATACGCTTTCGACCCAGATGAAAGCCACTGGCGAGACGATGAGCATCGGACGAACGTTTGAAGAAAGTTTGTTAAAGGCGATACGTTCTCTTGAGGACGGCAAAAATCATATTCATATGGAAAAATTCGATTCTAAGAATATGAGCGTCGACGAGCTAATCGAGTATATCAAGATCGGAACAGACGATAGAATCTACGCCATATCCCAACTTCTCTGGTTGGGAGTCGATTGCTCGCGAATCTGCGATGCAACACAGATAGATATGTTCTTCATCGAAAAGATTAAAAAAATTGTTAATTTCGAGAAAGAACTCGAGTCGAATCCACGTTCTGAAATCCATTTACGAGCGGCAAAACAGATGGGTTTTTCAGACTCATACGTCGCGGAACTTTGGAAAACAACCGAGGAGGAAATTTATCGTCTTCGACAGAGTTTGAATCTTTATCCCGTTTATAAGATGATAGACTCGTGTTCGAGTGAATTTGACAGTTATATCCCATATTTTTACTCGACATACGCAGAGGAGAACGAGTCTATTTCAACAAACAAGAAAAAAATTATCGTTTTAGGCTCCGGTCCGATTCGAATCGGGCAGGGCGTTGAGTTTGATTATTCGACCGTTCATGCCATTCATGCGATTCGTGAAATGGGCTATGAAGCAATCGTTATCAACAACAATCCAGAGACGGTATCAACGGACTACTCGGTTGCTGATAAGTTGTATTTTGAACCGTTGACCACCGAAGATGTGATGAACGTCATCCATCACGAGAACCCCCTTGGGGTAATTGCGACGCTTGGCGGACAGACAGCCGTCAACCTCGTCGCGCCTCTTAGCGCTCGCGGAGTAAAGATTATCGGAGCCGACTCAGACGCGATCAATCGAGCCGAGGATCGCGACGCGTTTGACGCGTTGATTAAGCGTCTTCATATTCCGAATCCTAAGGGACAAGCCGTTACAAAGATTGAGGAAGGCGTTGAAGTCGCCAAGAAAATTGGTTATCCCGTGCTCGTCCGACCAAGTTTCGTTCTTGGAGGACGCGCCATGGAGATTGTCGCCGACGAAATTGCCCTGAGAAAATATTTAAAAAACGCCGTCGAAGTCGACGACGACAAACCCGTCCTCATCGACAAGTACATCACGGGCAAGGAAATTGAAGTCGACGCTATTTACGACGGAAAAGAAGTTTTCATTCCCGGAGTTATGGAACTCGTTGAACGAGCGGGCGTTCATTCAGGCGACAGTACAAGCGTTTATCCGCCGTTTTCGATTTCCGAAATAGTTAAGGAAACGATCGCGGATTATGTTAGACGTTTAGGGGCCGCCGTCGGTGTTGTTGGTCTCTTTAATATCCAGTTTATTGTTGACAAGAAAGATCGCGTTTATATCATCGAAGTTAACCCTCGCGCTTCACGTAGCGTTCCTTTCCTTTCCAAGTCGACGGGATATAATCTCGTTCGAATCGCCACAAAAGCGATGTTAGGTCAAAGTTTAAAGGAGCAGGGGATCGCAAGTTTGCGTCCTAACTTGAAAGTTCGCTGGCACGTCAAAGCGCCGGCGTTTTCATTCGCTAAACTTTCTGGAATGGACGCTTATCTTTCTCCCGAGATGAAATCCACAGGCGAAGCGATCGGATACGACATGCGGCTTAATAGGGCGTTCTACAAAGCGCTCCAGGCGTCCGGCGTTAAAATGAAAGATTACGGTTCGGTAATCGCGACTATCGCCGACGAGGACAAAGAAGAAGCTTTTCCCCTCATTGAACGTTTTTACAAACTTGGTTTTAATATTCTGGCGACCTCTGGAACTGCAGCGTTCCTTAAGAGACGTGGAATACGAACGAGAATTTTACCTAAAATTAGTGAAGGAAACGACGAAATCCTTCGCTTAATCCGAACTGGATACGTTAGTTATATAATCAACACGCGCTCGATACTCTCCGGCGACCAAGACGACGACGGCGTTGCGATTAGAAGTTGCGCGGTTCAAAACGGCGTCACAGTATTTACCTCGCTCGACACGGCGCGTATCGTTTTAGACGTCCTAGAAGAGATAATACCTAATATTTCCACCATTTGATTTGCTTTTGGGGGCATATTCAATGCGAGATTACAAAGAAGAATTTAAAAGACGCGTCGCTTTTATTAAAAATATTGTCGCAGAAAGCGGCGTTAATGGTATTGTTTTTGGCAACAGCGGCGGGAAAGATTCGGCTCTTGTCGGCATTCTTTGTAAATCTGCGTGCGACAACACAGTCGGCGTAGTTATGCCGTGTTCGTCGCGACGTAATTTTGGAGAGGATTTGATAGACGCTCGAGAATTTGCCGATAAATTTAAGATTGAGACGCGTGTTGTAGATCTTACCCCTGTTAAGGAGGCGGAACTTAAACAACTTTCAAACGTAGTAAAAATGGTTCCGGCTTCAGAAATTAATATCGCGCCGCGTCTGAGAATGACGACGCTTTATGCGATTGCAGCTTGTGAATCACGGCTTGTCGCGGGAACAGGTAATCGTAGCGAAACGTACGTCGGATACTTCACAAAATGGGGCGACGGGGCTCACGATTTCAATCCAATATCCGATTTGACAGTAACGGAGATATATGAATTTCTGCGTTATCTCGACGCTCCTCTACGAATCATTGAAAAGGCGCCTTCCGCGGGTCTATACGACGCCCAAACGGACGAAGCGGATATGGGGTTCAAATATTCAGACCTAGACGCCTACATAACAACGGGGATAGTCAATCCCGACGTTAAGGCGCGTATTGACGACATGCATCGGCGGAGCCAGCATAAACGCGAGGGTATTAAACGCTTTAAAGACGTTTGATCTCTACTCGTCTAAACAGACTGATTCCCTCAAGACACGAAGAACGCCCTCGTAAATTTAAACGAAGGCGTTCTTTTTTACCCGCTAAAGCAAACCTGGAGGAGTTATTTTTTAATCTGAACAATCGCCTTTCCAGAAGAAGAAAACTGGAAGAAGATGGTTTTACTTTCGTCGTCCCATCGGACGTTTTCCACTGGGGCGCCGTCGGCGAGAATTTCTGCGGGACGGTTCACAAGCTTAATGAGTGAACTTGCGACGATTCCAGCGGGAGAGGTCGTTTCAATTTCAACGACAGAACCGTTTTCTTTTTCAGCGAGCGATTCGATTCGACAACTGGACGCCAAAACCACAGGAGCGGGGGCCGTGACAGAATCAAGATCAAGCGCCCATACCCGTTCGCCAGGATTGAGCGTTAAAACTTTTTGAATCTGAAGATTGGGATCAAATAGGTTGACGTAGTTTCCCTTGAGGATAAGAGGCGCGTCGGAAACTGATTCCGTAAGAACAGCCGCAAGGAGATAGGGACCGCGTTTTTTGAGAAAGTAATTGCGTTCGATATAACGTCCGCCTGTTTCCGCAATTGCGTCCGCAACGATAGTACGATATTCGTCGGCATTCTGGCTAGAACGGGAATAATAGCTTGGTCGTTTTCGTTCTACGTAAACATAACCGGAACCAAACGGGTACTTTCCAGAACCTTGATCTGCTCTAAGACCCATACTTGTTAAGAGATGATCGCCGGCCGTTTCAAAGGCGGGTTCGGAAGAATTCCACCAATCTCGTGCTTTATTGTACCCGTCAAGACGAGAATCGACAAAAATTAACGCCCCTCCTCGGGAAACCCAATCTGCAAGCGCGGCGTGTAATCCTGGCGAGGAAGGTTTTTGGTAATCATAGCTCAAAATGAGAACCTTATAAGAATCAAAATAGCCGGGATAACGCATCACATGATCAAGAACCGGAACGTCAACAGGAATTCCCCTTTTTACCAGCGGGAATGCCAGACTCGTAAAATCTGTTAGCGAACGTAATTCGTCGAACGTGGGGCGTAACGGGTCGACGGGATCTTTAATTCCACACTCTGAATCCGTCGGTTTAGCACGTTGATACATTGCCGAATCGGCAAGTAGAATGCCAACTCCCTCCGTCGCGCCCGTTGGCGCGACGGCGTTTTCTTCGTGGTTTGCTTGAGTTACGTCGAGCCAGTCAACGTCAGGTTGATCCATATCGCGAAGTTGCTGAAAGACAAGCGAGAGCGTCGTCGCATAATCTTGAGGGATTGTCGTTGCATTAGGCTTACCTGCAGGATAGGCTCCCAAGAGAATACGTTGCGGCCAAGGCGCAACTTCGAAATAACAGGAACCCGATCTCATTAACGACGCGACAAGAGTGCAAAGATAATTGGTTTTGTAGTCATTCCAGTCGTAGTTCGGGTTGTCTTCTATCGGGTCGTTAAGATAGTAAACTCGTTTTCCAGTTCCTCGAGTCATTTCCTGCATAACGCCATACTCGAGTAACCCGACTTCAAAAGTTCGTTCGCCAAACTTTCCGTCATAAAAGTTGCCAAATCGAGCAGTCCCTGTCCAAGTTTGAACAATAATTCCATCGACGCTAGGAAGCTCAAGTAACGCCGATTCGGGACTGACCATCTGAATTTGGGCATAACTCAGCAGGCTGTGGGTCGCGACAAAAATTTTGAGCGGACGATTATATCTTTTAAGCGAATACTCTTTAAGAGCCGCGCCTACACGATCAATCGCCCTGCGATATAAATACTGCTTAAGCTTGGAAGCACGATATTGAGCGTCACACGACGAATCCGGACGCATCCAATCTTCATTGTAGAAAATTTTCCATTCCCGTTTAAATGATTCTCCAAAACCTGTGAAAGCCCAAAATTCGGGTTCTTCAAGGTAGATTTCATCAATCCCAACGTCCACGAGTTTTCGAAGTCTGGCGATTAGATACTCTGTAAAAGATACGCTCGGAGAAAGATATGGCGTAGCGGGATCATGTTGCATGCGAGTGTCGTCGGCTCGAACCTGCGCGTCATCCCAGTGATTGACGCCGTCAAAATCGCCATTCAAGTATTCACCATATCCTCCCCATGCAATCCCCGTCATGACAGCGATTTTTGATCCGCTTTTTTCTCGCCACTCTGAAAGTGAATCGATAACAGCGTCGGAAACTCCATAAACCATTACAATATCAGTCTTAAGATCGTATCTTGGATCATATTTACCAGCTTGCTGATAAGAAGTTAGTCCTAAATCACGTGATGTGATAAGATTAGGCGCCGAATTCAAAAAAGGTTCCTGCGCCCGCCCCGACACGTTGGAAAAGACAAATATTACGACAAACATCGTAAAGGATAAAAAGACAATTGCTCCCAATCTACGTCTTCTTTGTCCCATTTTGGCAACCTGCTTCATATTGTGAAAGAGAAACTTGAAATATCTCGCGCCACGCTTTAAACTGCGGAAATAACTACAAAAAAAGGCGTGCTCATAAGAATCTCTGAACACGCCTCGCTAACTATTGGGGGTAAAAATCAAACGTCTTCCTCGACGGGGCCGACGAATTCATAGTAATCGTCAAGAACCTGAGTGGAACCGTTTTCAACAAGAGCAACAATACCCGTTATATTCGCAAGTTCTTTGATTATATAATATTCTGCAATTTTCTTCTTGCGATCACATTTCGTAGCCTGAGCAAGAAGATAGTGACCTATCAGTATCGCAACGCCTGCATCAACGAGCTTGCGAGCACAAAGTTCGACGTAGGCGGTTCCTTTCTCACGAACTACGGCAATTGCGTCGTCAAGACGCGCTCGGGCAGCGACAAGTTTACCTTTAAGCGCATCCAGCCTTTCATTTCCAAATTCCACGGTCTCAAACTGAGCTATGTAATTCTGATAAACGCCAGAAGTCAATCCTCTGATTGCAGCAACAATTTGAAGTTGTGACGTTCCTTCATAGATCGACGTAATTCGAGCATCGCGATAATAACGTTCGGCAGCGTACTCTTTCATGTAACCGCTTCCTCCCATCGTCTGAAGAGCGTCGGTAGCGACAGAAATACTCATCTCGCTACAGTAGTATTTGCTCATCGGCGTAAGCATCGCGTTTAATTTTTTAAGGTTACGTGCTTTCTGACGGAAAATTTTCTTTTCGTCGTCAGCGAGAGCGTCGGCGTTTCGCTCAAGCAGACGATTATAATTGTTTTCAAAATCGCAAACCCGCGCAGTTTCATAAGCGAGCGCCCGAGCTGCCTCGATACGAACTCGCATATCGGCAACCATCTCAGCAACAGCAGGTAGTTGCTCGATCGGAGCGCCAAACTGTTCGCGAGAATTAACATAATTGCGCGCAAGACGTTGAGCCGCCTCTGCAACGCCTAAAGATTGAGCGGCAATACCCAATCGTGCTCCGTTCATTAAAGACATAACGTACGTAATAAGTCCACGTTGACGCTCTCCAATAAGTCGACAAGGCGTGTCGTTGAAAACGACCTCGCAAGTCGGAGAACCATTGATGCCAAGTTTATGTTCAAGAGTACGAACCTTGACCGAAGGCCCCTTATCTGCAACGAAAAGACTGAGCCCGCGTCCGTCAGAAATTTGCGACTCGCTACGAGCCAGCACGAGGAGAACCTCGCCACACCCGTTTGTAATGAATCGCTTGACGCCATTCAGTCTCCATTCGCCGTTTTCATCTTGATATGCGCGAAGACGGACCGCCTGTAGATCGGAACCTGCGTCAGGTTCCGTCAGCACCATGGCGCCAGTAACCTCGCCTCGAGCAAATTTAGGCAAGTATTCGTCTTTAAGTTCATCTGAAGCGAAGGCATAGATCGTTTCGGCAATTCCTTGGAGTCCGAACATATTCATGAACGAACAGTCGCCGCGTGCGACAATTTCCGTCGCCATAGTGTAGACAAGCGTTGGACAGTTAATACCGCCATATTTACGTGGGAGGGTAAACCCTTGAAGATCCGCTTGAGCCATGAGATCCAAGTTTTTTTGGACAAGCGGGTGAAGAGAGACTGTCTGGTCGTCGTTTAGCGTATTCCCCTCAGCGTCAATTGAGGCGGCGTTTTTTGCCAAAACATTCCCCGAAATATCTCCGACAATCGTAAGAACCCTATGATAATTATCAACGGCGTCGTCGATATCTCGCGGTACGTAATCTGCATCGCCATTCGGCGTTTCACGTTCCTGTAGCGTAGCTATTTCCTTCATGTCATAGTAATCGAGAAGGAATTGAATATCCTGATTATCAGTAAAAAAGTTCGCCATAAAGTCCTCTAAGTTCCGAAAATCGCGCCTCAAGCGCCTAGACTAAAAACAGCGGCCATTATACCGCATTTTTAAACGCTAAAACAGGCCAAAATGCATTTGCTCGTCAAAATACAGGCTTGTGCTATACCTCCACGCTAGCCGTTAAACCGACTATCACAAGAAAACGGCGATCTACACAGACCGCCGTTTATCTAAAATATCGCAGAGTAAGCTCGCGCACACGCAAAAAACTTCATTCTTCAGAAGCGTCAGAACTACCAGAAGTCGCGCTTTTAGACGAAGATTTGGAAGCGGCGTCAATCTCTTCTTCGATTCCGGCGACGCCCTTTTTGAATTCCGTAACACTACGCCCCAAAGAACGCATAACGGAAGGAAGACGATTTCCGAAGAGAAGGAACGCGATGAGCGCGATAATGACGAGTTGAATGGGAGATCCAACCATTGCGAACAAGGGAGAGAACATGAGCAAACCTTTCATAAAAACGGTTAAAACCCCCGAGAACGTCTCCGTCGCGGGAAAGTTGCGATACTTTTATTCAAAAACGGACGCCCGCTCGATTCACAACCAACGAACGTTCCAAACGGCGACTTACTACGATTCTAGAAGTCGCCGCTCGACAGTATTCTAGCGAAATGAACGCATGAGTCAAGAAGCCGACGTCTGCTTTCCCCACATTAATCTCGCCGACAGTTGAATTCGCCCTTATAAGATCTTTGGGGTTACTAAACCGAATTCCAGACAAAAACCACAGCGAGAAAAACTAATAAGTTTATCTATTTCAACTAGGCTGAACGGACAACACTAGAGAAGAGATTGTTGATCTTCCGG
>JAEEGL017422793.1_pt1 | contig 14382 bp, 14 predicted proteins | sample 9134231 | NCBI WGS metagenome assembly JAEEGL01 (sample SAMN16246548, study PRJNA631951) | gut metagenome | biome: gut microbiome; feature: rumen; material: fiber-attached | host: Bos | place: Iran: Karaj | collected 2018-10
CTGATCATTGCCATCATCTCTGGTGGTATCAGCAGCGTTGTTACCATGCCCTTTGGCAATGATTTCTCCACAGGCATGGGCATCAATGGCATCTGGTCATTGCTTTGTCTGCCACTTCAGTGGGGCTACACGGTGTTCTTCCTGAACCTCATCCGCAAGGAAGATATCCGCTATGAGCGTCTGTTCGATGGTTACAAGGATTTTGCCCGTACCTTCCTGATGGAGTTCCTCTATGTCATCGCCATGATGATTGGCTTCTGCCTCTTTATCATTCCTGGTATCATCGTTGCCGTCGGACTAGTGATGGCTCCTTATATCCTGAAGGATGATCCGGAGATCAGTGCGATGGATGCTCTGAAGAAGAGTTGGGAATTGACGCAAGGGCACAAGATGAAGCTCTTCTGGCTGGGATTCAGTTTCATCGGCTGGATGATCCTCAGTATCATGACCCTCGGTATCGGTTTCTTCTTCCTGCTTCCTTACATGGATACCGCTTTTGCCCATTATTACGAAGAAGAAATTAAAGCAGCGTAGATGAGTAAAGGCAAGCTGGCGAAATTCGCCGACATGGAGACTTATGAGAACGTGTTCCAGTACCCCTTTTCGGTAGTGGAACACGTGCCTTTTGAGATGAAAGGCCACTGGCACGAGCAGTATTTCAAGAATCAGAATCCCATCGTACTCGAACTCGGGTGCGGCAAAGGGGAATATACAGTGGAACTGGCCAAGCTTTATCCCCAGATGAATTTCATCGGGGTGGATATCAAAGGAGCCCGCATGTGGACAGGTGCCACTCAAGCCCTCAAAGAAGGCCTGAAGAACGTAGCGTTTCTCCGCACAAACATTGAAATCATCGATCGTTTCTTTGCAGAAGATGAAGTACAGGAGATCTGGCTCACTTTCAGCGATCCACAGATGAAGAATCCGAGGAAACGCCTGACATCCACCTACTTTATGGCGCGTTATCGCCAGTTCCTGATTGATGGCGGCATCATCCACCTGAAGACTGATTCCAATTTCCTCTTCACCTACACCTCTTATATGGTGGAGAAGAACTGTCTGCCCTTGATCTTCAGAACTGAAGACCTTTATCACGACAAGCGCATCGACGAAGACACGAAGAAGATCCTCGCGATCCAGACCTATTATGAATCGATGTGGATAGCCCGCGGACTGAACATCAGATATATGAAATGGCAACTGCCACGAGAAAAAGTGCTAGAAGAGCCTGATGTAGAAATCGAACTCGATGACTACCGCTCCTACCACCGCTCCAAGCGCAGTTCCCTTGATAAAGCAAAATAGAAAAATATGGTATTATATCCCAAAATGATTATGGAAGCGCTGGCTACGGTGACCTATGCCGGCACGAAGAAGAACCTAGTGGAGAGCGAGATGGTGGCTGACACCCCATCCGTTGCATCCCCAGCCAAGGATGGTGAACCTTGGAAGGTAAAGGTCGTCCTGACCTTCCCACGCGATACGGACCCTTTCCTGAAATCCACCGTCAAAGCCGCTGAAGCAGCTATCAAGTACCATTGCGGCAAAGAGATAGAAGTCACGATAGAGACCGAGTTTAAGACGGCTCCTCGCCCTGAGGTCGGACAGATGCTCCCTGGTGTCAAGAATATCATTGCCGTCAGTTCCGGTAAAGGTGGTGTCGGCAAGAGCACTGTCTCTGCCAACCTCGCCATTGCATTGGCACGTCTTGGCTACAAGGTAGGCCTGCTTGATACAGATATCTTCGGACCCTCCATGCCCAAGATGTTCAATGTGGAAAGCGAGCGTCCATATGCCGTCAAGAAAGACGGGCGCGACCTCATTGTGCCCATCGAACAGTATGGTGTCAAACTGCTTTCTATCGGTTTCTTCGTCTCTCCCACCACAGCTACCCTCTGGCGAGGCGGAATGGCTACCAGTGCTCTCAAGCAACTCATTGCCGATGCCGACTGGGGCGAGCTTGATTTCTTCATCCTCGACACACCTCCAGGCACCAGTGACATCCACCTTACCCTGCTCCAGACGTTGCCCATCACAGGAGCCGTTATCGTATCGACACCACAGCAAGTGGCCCTGGCCGATGCCCGCAAGGGCATCGACATGTACAGGAACGAGAAGGTGAACGTGCCTATCCTCGGACTCATCGAGAACATGTCGTGGTTCACACCAGCCGAGCTGCCAGAGAACAAATACTACATCTTCGGCAAGGAAGGCTGTAAGCGGCTCGCTGAAGAGATGCAGGTGCCCCTGTTGGCACAGATTCCACTCGTTCAGAGCATCTGCGACAATGGCGATGCCGGTACCCCTGCAGCCTTGAGTAGCGAGACGGCTACAGGCTTGGCTTTCATCAATCTGGCACAGGCAGTTGTCACCGTTGTCAACCGTCGTAACAAAGAGCAGCCAAAGACACAGATTGTAGGGATGAATTCCTAATCCAAGAACAGATAATAAGAAAAGGATCCGAGCATTAAGCTTCGGATCCTTTTTTCTTTCCTTTGAGTTGCAGGCGAACCTCACGTTTCTTGCGCAGCGCCTCCAGACGCTCATGAGCATGTCGTTTGGAACTCCGCATCTCAACACCATATACTATACAAGCTGTGGTGAAATAGAACACAACCAGAATCCACAGGCATATCAGTTCGTGCGACACGTCAGCAATGGTCGCACCCATTGAGTTCAGGCGAATATACGCCCTGATGCCGAAGGTGCTGGGGAAGAGCCACGACACACCCTGCCAGTAGCTGGGGATCGACGACTGAGGCCATGACACACCACTCAGGAACAGCAACGGCAACGAGACAAACACCATGAGCAGAATCACATTCTCACGATAGTGCACAAGACAGGAGACCGTCTGGGCAAAGAATACACAAGCCAACAGGTAAGGTATCATCATGGCGAGCAGATTCTGCCACGGGGCGATGTGTATGAAGTTGAACATCCTGGGAACAACAATAGCCAGATAGGTACTCATCACGGCATAGATCATGAGATAGCACAACGACTTACCGCTGATGATACGTCCCACGCTGGAGTAACACCTATTGATAGGCACGATATCACTGTATCGGTTACGCTCACGCGCCGTACCTGCCGCCATACCCACACCCAGTGCAAGCGTCTGTTGGAGAATCAGCATCAGCACTGCAGGGATCACCGACGAGCCGTAACCACCCGCAGGATTAAAGATCGACACTTCTTCTATCTTCAGCGGACTCGCAGAAACCAAGTCTTCTCGCGCCGTATAGTTTCCAGAGATACGTTGCTTAACAGCTGCCCCCATCTGCATGGTAACAGTCAATGCCGTCTGATAAACCGCCTTATAAGCCAGCATCAGCGACATGTCACAATATACACTGATGGTACTCTGCTCCATACGGTTCAGTTTGGTAGCAAAATCCTCAGGGATATAATAGATACCTTTAGCCACCTGACGACTGACGATCAACTTGGCATCATCGAGGTCAGCGGCATAGGATACCACTTTCACTTCAGGTGCCGCATCACACATACGGATGAACTGTCGCGACAGCTGCGAATTAGAATGATCTACCACCACCACTGGCACCTCATGGACCACCTCGTTATTATAGACCCATGAATAGAGCAAAGGATAAGCTAACGGCACCACAATGCAGAACAACATCACGCCCTCATCGCGTAACACATGCTTCAATTCCTGCCGCCATACATAGGCAGTATCATCGAGCCAATTTAATATTTTACGGAATATAGACATAATTGAGCATTGCGTTTTTAATCTTACTGATAACAAACCAAGGTGTCAACGTGAACGCCACGAGGGCCACCAGATGGAACCACGCATCAACGAGCGGGAATCCATTGAACACCGTAATCTGATAGAGCATATAATAATGGCGCAGCGGGAAGAGCCAGGTCAGTGCCTGTATCGCACTGTCCATACCCATCATGGGGAAAGCATGTCCTGCCAGCGAGAAACTGAGCACCGCCCACAGCGAACAGATACTCATCGACATACGGAGCGATGGCATCAGACCGAAGATAAAGATGCCGAAACCGATGGAGCTGAACACCTCAAGCACAATCAGCAACATGATATCCCACATATCTCCCTCATGCGGAAAATGAAGGATGCCATAGATATAGAACTCATAGAAGAAGATGATCGATGAGAAAATCAGTGCCTGAGGCAGGAACTTGCCAAGGATAGCCACCACGATACGGTTGTCTGCCATACCCAACCACTCCTTTCCTCGACCGAATTTCAGCTCCATACCTATCGAATAGGCAGAGATCAGGAACATGAAGAGCATCATCACACCAGGTACAAAGACCGTAGAGAGATAGATGTTATAATTGCTCCAGGGATTCACCACCTGATGAAGGTCGATACGAATAGGTTGCAAGAGTGTCTGTATCTGCTGGTCAGTCAAGCCTTTGGCACGCATCGTGGCCTGTCCCACACCCATCATACCGAGGGAAGAAGCAGTCTTCAGATCCTTCATCACCATTGAACCAGCCGACAACGAGATCTGACTGTAATAGTACGACACGGTTGGGCGGCGACCAGAGATCAGGGCGTCAGTCGTACCTTTAGGCAGGTAGAGGAAGCCGTAGATCTCGTTTTCCTGCATGGCCTTACGTGCCTCTGCCACTGAGGTGTAGTGAGCCACGACCTCAGAGTTCTGGAAACTGTCAAGATGACGCCCCAGCGCACGTGTGGTTGTGGTATTGTCGAGATCGACAATACCCACCGGTATCTCCTGAGGCAGACCATCGTCCATCAGCGTGGTGAAGAACAGCATCGCCAACAGGGGGAATACCACCATGCAGTAACCGTAAATGCGATTCACATAGAGGATCTTGCACTCACGCTTGACGACAGCCCATAAAAGTCTTAGATACTTCACTTTCTACCTTTTACTTATTGATCACGAGTGACATGCCTGGACGCAGACCTTCAAGTTTCTCTACCGGACGGGCCTTCACCTCAAACGTCTTCAGGTCATACTGGCCGTTGGCCTTGGTGGCCTTCCAGACGGCAAACGAGCCCTGATCCTTCAGGTGATACACCTTCATCTTCACATCCTTATTAAAGGCTGGTACGAAGGCTGTAAACTCGGTTCCCACCTGCATGCCGTTCAGCTGATCCTCACGCACATTGAAAGTACCCCACATATCGTCCATGATAGCAATCGACATGATAGGAGAACCAGTGCCTACCAACTCACCCACCTTGGGATAGATGTCGGTAACCTCACCCTCTTTCTGGGCAATCTGAACCGTCTCATGGATATAAGAATTCACCTCCTGAACAGCGCCCTTGGCACGTCCCACCTGGGCAGAAGCAGCCATCTTATCCTCCATGCGGGCACCATTCACTGCCATGTCGTACTGACTCTGGGCAGCCTTCATCTGAGCCTCCATCGCCTTGTAGTTGGCAAAAGCCTCATCACGCTTCTGGGCACTCATCACACCCTCGTCGAAAAGACGCTGTACACGGTTATAGGATTTCTCTGCGATCTCGTAACCTGCCTTAGCCTGCTGCAACACAGAGAAAGCGCCCTGGATCTGCTCCTTGCGGGCACCGTTCTGAGCCTTCAGTTCCAAAGCAGCTGCGGCATTTTCTGCGCTCTGTGCCTGTTCCATCTTGGCACGCACCTCAGGGGCATCCAGAATGGCAAGGGTATCACCAGCCTTCACGTAGTCGCCCTCCTTCACACGGAGTTCGAGGATACGTCCGGGAACCTTACTAGACACACGATACTCGCTAACCTCCACTTGTCCCTGAATAATATCCGGATCACGGTCGAGAGCGAGGAATCCGATTACTGCTACGATCACCACTACTGCCGAAAATCCCAAGACGGCAAGTAAGATGTTTTTATGTTGACTTTTTGCTGACATGATTGTATTATTTTGCTATTTATTAGTTACTAATTTGATTATTTATTCCAATGTACCAAGTGCCTTCTGCAGATCTACCTGCGACATCTTGACATCGATCTCGGCATCAATCTTCTGCGACTGTGCCTGCAGCCAGGCTGTCTGGGCTTCCATCACGGTGGTTGGTGTAATCACACCCTCACGGAATCCGAGATTAGCCATACGCAGATTCTCATCTGCACGCTGGATATTCTTCTGAGCCATCGTCAGTTTCTTGTTGGCTTCTTCCACCTTGAAGGTAGTCTGATTTACCTGAAGCTCAATCAGCTCACGCGCCTCGGCAAGTTCGAGATTGGCAATCGAGGTAGCGCCCTTGGAGGCACGCACCTTATACATCACGTCGCCCCAGTTCCAGAGAGGCACACGCATCGTGACACCCACATTCCAGAAACCGCGGAACTTTCTTTCAAAACCATTCAGCAGATTAGGATTGCTCGCAGCATAGCCACCTGTCAGCACCACCTGAGGCAGGTTGCCAGCCTTAAGTATGTTGGTGGTCTGCTTCGAGAGATCCACCGTGTTCTGCAGCATCTTCAGCTCCGGACGGTTCTCCACCGCCTTCTCCACATCGAGTGCAGGTGTCAGTTCCACCACAGCGATCTCTGCTGCCTGTTCGTCGGCAAGTGTCACCTGCTCGTCGAGTGGCAGTCCGCAGAGCTGGTTCAGCAGCATCCTTGAGAGCACAAGACCGTCGTTCACCTTTGTCAGTGTCATCTCAGCCTCGTTCACCTTCACATCCACGCTCAGGCCATCACTCTTCGTTGCTACGCCCTCTTCGATCATCTTATAGACATCTGTATCGAATTTCTTCACCAGGTCGAGATAGCTCTGCGCCAGCTGTTGCTTATGATAGAGCGATACCACCTGCCAGTAAGCCTGATCCAGCTTATAAATGGTGGCCTGCCTACGGGCATCCAAGGAGTTGGCAGCCAACTGCTCATTGATGTCTGCCATCTTGTTCATAGCAATGATGCTACCACCCATAAACACTGGTTGGGTAAGCATCACAGAACCAACAAACAGATTACGGGTGTCCGTATCGAAGGCATCCACAATCTTCTGTCCGAGACCATTCAACAATTTCTCCGTTACAGGACCTACCCTACCCATCACGGTAGCAAGGTGCGGAACGTGCTCCATCAGATCAGCCATACTTTGTGACAGGCCCGTTCCGATGGTGGTTCCCAGATTACTAAACTCAGTCTTCTGAGTCTCACTAAGTATTGATATGGGCTCACTGGTGTACTGGTAGGTGCCGATAGCACTCACATGAGGCAGGTATTTCGTACGTGCCGACTTCCTCAGGTTGGCAGCCACGTCCTGCTTCAATTTCGAGACGCCCAGTTGCTTGTTGTTGCGCAAGGCCATCTGCCGGCAACTGTCGAGTGAGAGCACCCTCTGTGCACCAGCCGGCAAGAAACCGAAGGCCAAAAGCCAAAAGCCAAAAGCAATCTTTTTGTTCATATTTCTTTTAATTAAAACTAAATGTTCTTGTTCCGATCATATGCCCGTCAGCAAAGATACTCACGCGGTAGTCGCCTGCCTCCAACATCTGTGAGACATTCCAAAACACGGTCACGTGGGTCTCTTCACCCGTATATTCAATGGTCTTGTGGGCTGCACATTCCAGCTGACGGTTCTCGTATGCAAAGGTTCCGCCGCCCCCCAGCGCATTACCGCCAGGATTCTGGATGCGCACGTAGATGGTGCGATGACCATTCGAGGCAGTCACGTTCTTCGTGATATCGAAATCCACCTTCATCTGTTTGCAGTCCTTCAGCTTCTTGGTGTCCTTGCCACGCTTGTTCAAGAGCTGCAGCTGAATACCTGCGGCATCAAGCTGGGCAGCTATCGCCACCTTCTCCGAGAGAGAGGCTTTCTCACTGCTGAGACCAGCCACCTGAGCCGTCCGCTGCTCCAGTTCCGCATTCACACGCGTATTCTCTGCCATCAGGTTCTCGTTCAGGCGGTTCAGCGAGTCGATCTGCATCACATAGTCACGCAGCACGGCCCTCACCGTTTCCAACTCCTTCTTCAGACGGGCTATCTCACGGGCATCAGTCGCCTTCACCCGCTTCAGTTCCTCCAGCAGCTGCTGGGTCTTCTGCTGTTCCTGTGTCAGCTGTTCCACGATAGAGTCGTTCGTGATCATCGTCTTCATCTCGCTGTACTGCAAGGCAAAGCGCGCATATTCATTCTCCATCTCCTGCTTGTCAAGCTCCACGAGCTCCTGCATCTCCTGGTTTGCCTGTTTCTGCTCCTGAAGCGAGAAGAACAGCCAGGCGATACCACCACAGAGGATGACCACCAGCACAATCAGGGGAATAAGAATTTTCTTGTTCATAAACAACCTTTTCTAAAAAATCGGTGCAAAGTTAGTCCTTTTCCACGAAATAACAAAGATTTTTTGCAGTTTTATACCTTATTTATTTGGAAGTTATGAATAAATCACTTATATTTGCGACAAAATTACGACAACCTATGAACAAAGATAGCTTTTTACATAAGGCTTTCGATCTCTACTACGACGGATTTCGCTCCATGCGCCTGGGCAAGACGCTTTGGGCTATCATCCTGATTAAGCTGTTCATTATCTTTGCAATCCTGAAGGTGTTCTTCTTTCCCAATTTCCTGAAAGAGCACGCTCAGGGCGATGAGTCGGGCTATGTAGCCAACGAACTCGTGAATCGTTCACAATAATCAAAAAACTATATCATTATGTTCAATCACCTGTTTTTAGACATTGATGCCGGAACCATCGACTGGTCGAGAGCACAATTTGCCCTCACGGCAATCTATCACTGGCTCTTCGTACCCCTGACCCTCGGACTGGCGGTTATCATGGGTATTGTGGAGACCATCTATTATCGTACGAAAGAGCAGTTCTGGAAAGACACCGCCATCTTCTGGCAGAAGCTCTTCGGAATCAATTTCGCCATGGGTGTCGCCACAGGTATCATCCTCGAGTTTGAGTTTGGTACCAACTGGTCGAATTACTCCTGGTTTGTAGGCGACATCTTCGGTGCCCCGTTGGCAGTCGAGGGTATCGTGGCGTTCTTCATGGAATCGACTTTTGTGGCTGTGATGTATTTCGGTTGGAAGAAGGTATCGCCAGGCTTCCACCTCGCCTCTACCTGGCTCACAGGTCTGGGCGCCACCATCTCCGCCTGGTGGATCCTCGTCGCCAATGCCTGGATGCAGTATCCCGTGGGCTGTGCGTTCAATCCCGACACCATGCGCAATGAGATGGTGTCCTTCGCCGAGGTGGCGCTGTCGCCCTTTGCTGTCAGCAAGTTCTGTCACACGGTAACCTCTGCCTGGATCATCGGTGCCGTCTTCTGCGTGGGCGTCTGCTGCTGGTATATGATGAAGCGCCGTGAGCCGCGCCTCGCCCTTGAGAGCATCAAGATAGGCGCAGCCGTTGGTCTGGTAGCCTCCCTGCTTGCTGCTGCCACAGGTCATAAGTCGGCACAGGACGTAGCTGCCGTACAACCCATGAAACTGGCTGCCATGGAAGCACTCTATGATGGTGGCAACGACATCGGCCTCAAAGTCATTGAAGGCATCGAGGTGCCTAATGCCCTCTCGTTCATGGCTACCAACGACTTCCACGGCTATGTGCCTGGTGTGAACAATATCCTGAACGGCTACACCACGCCTGATGGCAAGGTGGAGCCCTCTGTCGATGAGAAGATCGAGCGTGGCAAGCAGGCCATCGCCGCCCTTGCCGCCTATCGGAGAGCGAAGCACGAAGGAGCCGAAGACTCCGTCATCAACGCCCAGCTCACCATTCTCACAGAGAACATGCCGTATTTCGGCTATGGCTATATCCGCGACAAGTCTGAGGTGGTGCCACCCATCGCCGTCAACTTCTGGTCTTTCCGCATCATGGTGGGTGCCGGCTGTCTGTTCATCCTCTTCTTCGCCGTTGTGCTGGCAGGAGCTTACGGATGGCCAAAACCGCTGTGGCGCGACCGCTCGATTGCTGGTCTGCCTAAGTGGCACTACTGGGTAGCCATCGCCCTCATTCCGCTGGGCTATATCGCCTCAGAGAGTGGCTGGCTCGTTGCCGAGTTCGGCCGTCAGCCCTGGACCATCCAAGACATGCTCCCCACCTGGGCAGCTGTCAGCGACCTGCAGTCGTCGAGTGTGATGATCACGTTCTTCCTGTTCCTCATCCTCTTCACTGCCATGCTTGCCGTAGAGATCAACATCATGCTTAAACAAATTAAGAAAGGACCACAATTATGACATACGAATTCTTACAGCATTACTGGTGCTTCATCGTGTCACTCCTTGGTGCACTATTAGTTTTCCTGCTCTTCGTACAGGGAGCCAACTCCGTAGCCAGTTCTCTGGGTCAGACGGAAGAAGGCCGTCGGCTGGTCTTTAACTCCACAGGGCGTAAGTGGGAGTTCACCTTCACCACGCTCGTCACCTTCGGCGGCGCCTTCTTCGCTTCGTTTCCCCTGTTCTACTCCACCTCGTTCGGTGGTGCCTACTGGCTCTGGATGATCATCCTCTTCACGTTTGTGCTGCAGGCCGTCAGCTATGAGTTCCAGAACAAGATCGGCAATATCCTCGGCCCACGCACCTTCCAGTTCTTCCTCAGGCTCAACGGCATCCTGGGTCCGTTGCTCTTAGGCGGCGCTGTTGCCACCTTCTTCGAGGGTTCCAATTTCATCGTGGCGAAGGACAACCTCATCGAGGCAGGGGCCATCACCCCCATCATCTCCCGCTGGGCAAACGCCTCCCATGGTCTCGACGCCCTGCTCAATCCGTGGGTGCTCGTGCTGGGCTTCGCCGTGGTGTTCCTGGCTCGCGTTCTGGGTATCCTCTACGTGATGAACAATGTGGCCGACGAGGGCATCCGCTTACGTGGCAGGGGCCATCTCATCGCCGCCACCGTTCCCTTCCTCGTGCTGTTTGTCGCCTATCTGGTGCATCTGCTGCTCAAGGAGGGCTTTGCCTACAATCCCGCTTCGGAGATCATCTACATGGAGCCCTATAAGTACTTCAACAATTTCATTGAGATGTGGTATCTGCTCGTAGTGTTACTGATCGGCGTGGTGCTCGTGCTTTTCGGCATCGGCAAGACCATCTTCGCAAAGGGTTATGTCGGCGGCATCTGGCCTGCAGGCATCGGCACCGTACTCACCGTACTCGCCCTGCTGCTCTGCTCGGCTTGGAACAACACTGCCTACTATCCTTCTACTGCCGACCTGCAGTCGTCGCTCACCATCCAGAACTCCTGCTCCAGTGAGTTCACCCTCACCACGATGTTCTATGTGTCACTGCTCGTACCCTTCGTACTGGCCTATATCATCTACGCCTGGTACGCCATCGACAAGAAGAAACTCACCAAGGAAGACCTCACAAGCGATCACGCTTATTAAATACGTCTTCCTCCCCTGTCATCTCGAGCGAAGTCGAGAGATCTCTCCATGCGCAGCCTTGACTTCGTCGAACTCTGTCGCGACTCGGGATAGCCAGAGCGAGCTCTGCTCTCCTCTCACTGCTCCATCGCTTAGTCGAGATGACATTAGAGTTTAATCGTCATCGATGGGGCTGTCGTTGTAACCACCGCCTGGGTTGGTGCCACCGCTGGTGTTGCCGCCCTGGTTGGTGTTGCCACCATTCTGATTCTCAGCCTCAGGATCCTCGACAAGCGCATCCCCAAACTGACACCTACTGCCTTCTTCGAGAGCCAGTATATTGCCGACCTGATCTTGGGCAAGACCACGGAGCCCATCTGCTATCCTGCCGTGCCCAAACTCGTGTTCACCTTCCCGCGCATCGCCCAGGTCGGTGTTAGTCTCGACCAGGCACGCAATGACAGCAAGTATAGGGTGGTTGATATCCCATACGGTCAGGCGTTCCTCTTCAATACCCACAACGAGGCAACCGCCAAACTGGCATTCATCTTCGACAACGAGAGCAATCTCCTTGTAGGTGCCGCCGCTATGGGTTCGGATGCAGGTCCATGGATTGATGTTCTGTCACTCGTCATCCACATGAACAGTGCCTGGGGTGCCGTAGAGACCAGCCATAAGAAACTGCTCATTGCTCACAATGCCATTATACAGGCAGAGGAGAATCTGCGACTGAATAAGGATTACTATCGTGTGGGCACCACCAAGATGAGCGATCTGCTGGATGCAGAGCAACAGTATCAACAGGCCTGCGACCGCTATACGGATGCCTACGCCAGCATGCAGACCAAGATCCTGGAGTACCGTCAGGCCACAGGACAGGAATAATACCACAACTCGATTAACTCAATTATAAAGGCTCGCCGCAGCGAGCCTTTATTTCTTTATCCCAATTTCTTAATCATTTATTTAATCCGGATCTGGTGGTAGCAAAGGGTTAGTGTGTAGTTCTGAGGGAGAGAACATATTTCATAAAACCGTCAATGAGTTTAATGCGTTCCTGATTGGGTATAGTGATGAGCGATGCACCGTTATTAAACTGCATGACGGTAGTCTGACCGTCCTCAAATACAGGCCATTGTGGCAGGCCTGAACCATTAGGATTACCACATGTCTTTGCAAAGTTTACCCAGTATTGCTGCATCAGGTCGCCTACCTTTTTCTCTTGTGGATACTTATCTGCCTTATCATCAAAAGCACCTTTGAGATACATCATATCATCGGCATGGGCTGCTCCCCGACGATTGCCTTTGGCATAGACGGTAGTATCGGACTTCTGAGCGAGATAAGCCACGTAAACAGGGCTCTTACCTGTCTGCTTTTGCAGGGTGGCCCAAGCATAGGCTGGCCAGCCGAATCCAATATCCCGATTTATGTCGCGCATGCTGAAAAGGCGTTCCTCATCGGTAGTACCTGGATACAGCACTTTGGCGCTATCAGCCCATTGGCCGGGCAACTGGCTAAAGAACTGTTGGTATTGCTCTGTGCTAACACTGTCGAAGTCAACAGCACCCTCATCGCTGTTGTGCATGATCAGCACGGGCACATCGTTATAGCAGCCTTTCTGATAAAGGTCGTAGATAGGTTCAGTTATCACGTAACCATCAACGATAGGCATACATAACTGGAAGTTTGCGTCATTACCGGTAAGATCCTTGGCATCCATCTGGCGCATCTCGGCGATGGAGTTCTTCTTTAGTTGCCCCATAAACATCTGACCATACATCTGGGCCATTTGCTGATTAATCACATTCATCGTATTCATCATGGCTCCACTCTGGCTGATACAAGCGCAGAACAAGCCTTCGGCCAACGGTGAAGCACAGAGGATATGACAACTCATGGCCCCAGCCGACTCGCCGAAGATGGTAACCTTCGATGGGTCGCCACCAAAATTCCTGATATTGCGCTGTACCCACTGCAGGGCGAAAATCTGATCGAGAATACCATAATTGCCAGAGTGCCCATCCGACTCCTTGGCTAAATCGGCATGCGCCATAAAACCGAGTGCGCCTGCACGATACTCGATGGAGACTGCTACTACACCTCTACGGGCCAGGCTCTGCCAGAGGTCGCCACCATAATGCTCGGTACGGAAAGCACCACCATGAATAAACACCATCACGGGCAGACCTTCATCAACGGTCTTGGCTGGCGTAGCGACACTCAAATACAAACAATCCTCGCTCATCATGTCGTACTTCACGTAACTCTTTTCAGGCTGTGGAGGCCACTTGGCCACATCTTCTGCTTTCAGCACACCCTTCCAGGGCTTAACGGGTTGGGGTGCCTTCCATCGCAAATCACCTACGGGTGGGGCTGCATAGGGAATGGCCTTATACACTGCAAGGTCTGTTCCGTCAGGAGTTCCCTCGACAAATCCTGTTTCCACATGCGTTTTTAGCAGTGGTTGAGCCTGGCCTGCCATAGCGACAAGGGCGAACTGGAGAATAATGACTATTTTCTTCATATGAGTTTCTTAAGACAGTATTCGCGGAAATCGGACCAGCGGTAATAGGGGCCACTGACTGGCTGGAGAGGCAGCGTTACGCCCCCACTCTGACTAACAACCTAAAATGTACTTCTCGGCATTCAAGTGGAAGAGTTTTTCTTTTTCCTCTTCTGTCAGATCCAGCGTCTTCACGAACTTCATCATGTTAGACAGACACTCGTAAGGATAGTCTGAGGCAAAGATGATGCTGTCGATGCCGAAGGCCTGCTTGGTGCACTCAAAGGTGATTTTAGACATGATGCCGCTGGTCGTCATCACCACATTCTTGTTCTTGAAGTAGTAGGCTACCGTGTGCTTCATATTCACCTAGTCGTCATTGATACATGCAAAGCGGTTGTCAACCCTGTCGATGATGAATGGGAAGTATTCGCCACAATGGACGAGCATCATTCTCAGCTTGGGGAACTTGTCGAAGGTGCCGCTCAGAACCAGTCGCAGCGACGTCTTCATGGCATCCAGTCCGAAGCCGAGACCGGGCGAAGAATACACATAGCCCATCTCCTTCATATC
>JAEEGL011606277.1_pt1 | contig 14381 bp, 13 predicted proteins | sample 9134231 | NCBI WGS metagenome assembly JAEEGL01 (sample SAMN16246548, study PRJNA631951) | gut metagenome | biome: gut microbiome; feature: rumen; material: fiber-attached | host: Bos | place: Iran: Karaj | collected 2018-10
AAGCTCGAAGTTATGTCTCGTCGTCCACTTCGCTCCTTCCTTGTAGAACGGCTCCACAAGGTCATAATCCGGCACTTCTGCCATCTGTGACAAGTATTTGATTTCCTCTGCCATCTTTTTTCTCCTTTATGATTTCATTTCCAGATTGTTTCTTTTTTTGTGTCCCGTCCGGTTCATAATCAGCCGCCCTTGACCAGGTAAACTGCCCCGCAGAAGATCAGGGACCAGTAGACGGCGATCCGCAGCTTGTCACCCTTGACATTTCCGAGACAGCGGTTTCCGACCAGCACGCCGGCACTTAACGCTATCACACTGATGATTCCGTAACGGATCACCTCCGGCGTCATATAGCCTGCCCAGATCCTGAGCCCCAGCGTATAGAGCGCCGTGACCAGATAGGTAAAGCGCATATTGGACTGGTAATCGACCGTATTCTCTGCCGTTGCCAGATAATAAATCGACAGCGGCGGGCCGAAAAACCCGAAAAACGCGCCCATAATGCCGCAGGCAGTTCCTGTTGCAATGTAACCCGGGATGCTCTTATTCAGTTTCAGGTCTCTGTTGAAAAAGAGGAAATACAGTCCGATCACGATCAGGACTGCTCCCATTCCCCTCATCAGCAGAGAGGTGGAAGTCCAGCTCATCATTCTGACGCAGATCGTCGATACCACGAAATAGACTGCAATGACCCAGAGACATTTTTCCCAGTCGATCTGCCGCTTCCCGGTCACCAGAGCCACAAGGGCGTGTGCCAGATTGACCAGCACTACGATTCCTAAACTGCTCTGGTAGGACACCGCCTGGGGCAGGATGATCATCGCGATGATCGGGAGTCCCAGGCCCGTTACCATTTGCATCATGCTGCCGAAAAACATCAGCAGCACCAATAATACTACCATCATAAAAAGTTATCTCCCGTCACGGGATCAGCGCCACCTTCATTGCATCCCTGCGTTCCATGATCCGGAGCGCCTCCGTGGCATTTTCCAGCGGGATCCGCTTTGTGATCACCTTATTCAGGATGTCCTTATGCCTTTCATAAACTTTCACCGCCTGCCAGGTATTCTTCATATCCCCGACCCAGACTCCCTGGATCCTGACATTTTTCCTCGCTACATGGCGGAACCAGTTAATGCTGACATTTCCGACATCGACCGCGATCCCGGCAGAGATGTAAGAGCCGTTGACGGCGGTCAGGGGCAGTCCCTCTTCCACGGCATCCGACGATCCGCTGAGTTCAAAAATTTTGTCTCCCCCGCGGCCCCCCGTAATGCGCAGGATCTCTTCCGCGCGTTCTTCGACAGTTGTCTTTTTCCTGTTCAGCACATGGGTGGCTCCCGCTTCCATGCAGAGTTTCAGGCGTTCTTCCGTTCCGCCGATCACGATAATGTTGGAAGCCCCGCTTTCCTTTGCCATCAGGACCGCGTAAATGCCAAGCGGCCCGGGTCCCTGAATGATGACACTGTCACCGCTTTCCACACCGGCCTGCTCAAAGGCGCAGGCTGTGGTCGTCCCGGCGCAGCAGGCCGATACATAAGGCACATAGTCCGCCTCCGGATCGATCTTTGCTTTCGGCACGATGCAGGCAATGTCCGTCTCCGGCACCAGCAGCATATGGGACGCATAGCTTCCGTTCAGATACGGATAATCATTGATCGACTTGGAAAATCCGTAGCTCCAGCGGTTTTTGCAGCTGTAAAAACGTCTTTTGACAAGACATTCATAACAGCTCTTGCAGCTGACGCCGCGGTTCCATACCACCAGGTCGCCGGGTTCCAGCGTGTGTCCGAAAATGTCTTTTTTTCCCCCGGAGACCGCATCCACATAACCGATGCCCTCATGCCCGAGGATCATCGGAAGATGGCTTCTTTCATCCTCGCCTTTCCAGACATGCACATCCGATCCGCAGATCCCCGAAGCGGCGACACGGATCCTGGTTTCCCCGTTCACGGGTTCCGGCAGGTCAAAGAAATGCTTCCGGAGCTCTTTTCCATACTGCTCCACTACCATTGCATAAGCCTGGTTCATATCCGTTCTCCTGTCTGTTGTCTGACGGGCGCGCCGCTTTTTACATCAGCGCGCCCTGATGAATGATGAAATTACAGTCTTGCTCCGGTCGCTGCCGATCCCGCGATTCTCGCGTAGATGCCCAGAATCCCTTTCTCTCTGCGCTCGGGCGCCGGGACGGCTTCCCTGGATGCGAAATCTTCCGCTTTGTCTTCCAGCAGGCCGTGTTCCGTATCGATCACGATCAGGTCTCCGTCCTTCACCTTTGCAAGCGGGCCCCCGTCCGCCGCTTCCGGGCAGATCTGGCAGACGCCGACACCTCTGGCGAACCCTGAGAACCGTCCGTCCGTGATCACGGCGACAGTCTCTTCAAGCCCCGCGCCAACCACTGCGCTGGACACGCCGAAGCAGTCCGGCATGCCGGGACCGCCTTTCGGTCCCATAAAGCGCAGGATCAGGGCGTCTCCCGGCCTGACCTCCCCGCGTTTTACCGCGGCGATCGCATCTTCCTGTGTTTCATATACTTTTGCCTTGCCGGCAAATTGATTCTTGCTGTGTTTAAATGCCCGGACGACCGCGCTGTCGGCCAGATTGCCGCGCAGCACGATAATGCCGCCGTTTGCCATAACGGGATCCTCCCGGCTGCAGATCACATCGGATCCGCTTTCCTCATAGGCTTTCCGGCCCTTTTCGCAGATTTCTCTGACCGGGATGCCGGACACGCCGACGCAGTCCGGATTCAGCCACTCTTCGATCTCACCCATGACGGCGGGGATCCCGCCTGCCCGCTCCAGATCTGTCAGGTAATGACTGCCCGCCGGCTTCACATCCACCAGGCAGGGGATCTCGCGGCTCCGCCGCGCTATATAATCAATGTTGATCTCGTCCTCATATCCCAGTTCATGGCTGAGCGCCAGCATATGGACGATCGAGTTGGACGCCGATCCCATGGCCATCGCGGCGGAAACCATGTTTTTCATGGCCTCTCTTGTCGCAAGGTCGGAAAACTTCTGATTCGTCCGCACCAGTTCCGTGATCCGGTAGCCCGCCTGCTTTGCCAGGCGCAGCTGCGCAGCCGTATTCGCGACTTTGGTTGAACTGAAGGGCATGGAAATGCCGAGCACCTCGGAAAGGATCTGCATGGTATTGGCGGTGCCCATGATCGGGCAGGCGCCGCTTCCGGGGATCACCCCGTTTTCCCACTTCGCGATCTCATCTTCCGTCCAGCTGTTGATCTTGCCGCTGAATACCTTTTCATCCAGATCGGCCAGAGACGTTTCCTTCCCGTCAATCTTCCCGGTCTCCATAATGCCGCCGGGCACGATCACTGTCGGAAGGTCCAGCCGCGCCGCCCCGAGCAGTGCGCCCGGGATCGTCTTATCGCAGGTCACCACGACCACAATGCCGTCGAATAGCTGCGTTTCCACGATCGTTTCAATATCCAGGGCGATCAGTTCTCTTGCCGGCAGATCGTAGCGGATCCCCGGCAGGCCGAGGGTCTGTGTCGCACACTGGGAAATCGTGGAGAACTCCAGCGGCGTCGCGCCCGATTGCCAGATCCCGTCTTTGATGCTCTTAACCAGATTCTGCAAATGAAAATGGCCCGGGCATACCTCACTGAAAGTGTTGATCACGGCGATCAGAGGTCTGCTGAGATCTTCGTCTGTCAGGCCGATCCCTTTATAGACAGCCCTGCGGTGGATCGAGGAACGTCCTGTATAGTATTGTTTTGTATAATATTCCGACATGGTTACACCTCATCTTCGTAATGGATGAGTATCTTCATCTGCTTTCCGCCGGAATGGTCGAAAAGTTCAAACGCTTCCGCAACTCCGGCAAACGGGAACTCCGCCGTCACATAGTGCAGCGGATCGATTTTTCCGGAACGCATCAGTCCCAGCGCCTTCTCAAAATCAAAGCAGTAGCCCTGGGCGCCCCTGACGCTGAGTTCCTTCTGCAGGATGAGCGCGTAGGGATAGTCGTCCATCGGTGCCCGGCTGATACCGAGCTGCACGATCGTGCCGAGCTGCGCCGCCATTTGCAGCGCTTCCCGGATCCTGACCGCGGCTCCGGTACATTCCATCACTACATCCGCGCCTTTTCCGCCGGTCAGACCGCGGACAGTCTCTACAGGATCAGCCTCCAGGGCATTGATCTTATCAGCTCCGATCGGTGCTGCCGCCAGGTCCAGACGGAAACCGCTGCGGTCCACGATCAGGACGCGCCCCGCGCCCTTTGCGCTGCATACCGCCGCCGTCAGGGCTCCGATCGTTCCCGCGCCGAGTACGGCCACGGTTTTCCCGAGCAGATTCCCGGCCTTTTCCGCACCATGCACAGCAACGGAAAGAGGCTCTGTCAATGCTGCCGCCTTCAGGCTGATCTCATCCGGTACCCGGTGGACCCTGTCCACCCTGCAGTCATAGTAAGTGCCGTATCCCGCTTCTCCGACACGGTAGCCGAAAGAGACGGTCCTGCACATATGATAATTGCCTTTCCTGCAGTTTTCGCAGACGCCGCAGGTAATGATCGGCTCCGGCACGACCCGGTCTCCCGGTTTCAGATCCGTAACGCCCTCTCCAACCTCCTCGACAACTCCGGACAGTTCATGCCCGATCGTGGACGGCAGTTTCACAAAGGGATGCTGTCCGTGATACAGATGCATATCGCTGCCGCAGAGCGCGGAAAACGAGGTCCGGATCCTGACTTGTCCGGGCTGCAGCGGCGTAAGCGGGGTCTCCCTGACTTCCAGCGTGTCCGGTGCCGCCGCCCAGAGCATTTTTCTCATTCTTTCCATCTTATTCTCCGGTCCCGGTCGGAACCAGCATATAGAACATTTCAATGCCTGCCGGATCCAGGCCTTCCACGATCGCGTGCTCTTCGCCGCATTCCGCCTGGAACATGTCGCCCGGCTTGAGGATATGCTCCTCGCCGTTTACGATCAGGCGTCCGCTTCCGCGAAGGACTATATAAATCTCATCCTGTCCGGTCGCAACGTGGGTATGGAGCACTCCCGCGTCGCCGTACGGCCACTGGCTGACGCCGCAGGTCAGCAGTCCCGCGCCGATCTTGTGATCCGTCAGCAGGTTCTTGGTTTTAAGCCTGGCTCCCGGTTTCTGGAACCATTCCATATCTTTTTCATTAATCAGTTTCATACTATATCCCTCCGTACACCCGGCTGCAGGGCGGGTTTTCTGCGGTTCCGGCATGGCTTTTTATAAATGAAAGAATGAAAAAAGCCATGCCTCCAAGTCCTCGTACAAACCCGCTCTGCAGCAGATTTCCAGGAATTATCAGCGCTTCACCATTGAGATCGCCTTGCGCGGGCAGAAGCACGGGCAAAGAGCGCAGCCGTCGCACTTCGCGTTGATGAAAGCTTTCTTTTTCTCCTTGTCAAAGCTGATGCCGTCGAAAATACAGATATCGGTGCAGCGTCCGCAGCCGACGCAGAGATTCTCGTCGATCGTCGCGATCAGGGTCTTGGTCCTGTCGACATCCTTGAGCATTTTGATCTTGCTTCCGGTCACGATGCCGCGGAAATCCTCAACAGACTTGTAGCCATGCTTGTCCATATATGCAAGCAGACCTTCGTTGAGCTTTTCGATCACAGAATAGCCGTAGGTATAAATCAGGAAGCAGACCTGCACGGTCGTGGAACCTGCAAGAATGTATTTGATCACATCATCACCCTCTACGACACCGCCGCATCCGCTGATCGGAAGAGCTGTCTTGGTGTACATATCGGAGATCCAGCGCAGCGCATAGTGAATGGACCAGGGGCCGCCGTGTCCGCCGTAACCGCCGTGGAGCACCGGGACCTGGTTCTCAATATCAATATCCATGCCGAGGCAGCGGCTGAAAGCTGTGATGCCGTCAGATCCGGCTGTCTCCATCACCTTCGCGGTGAAGACCGGATTCTCGATCTGCGGGGTCATCTTGGTAAATACCGGAATGCTGACCGCGCCTTTTACGACCGGTGTCATCTCCGCGATAAAATCATTGATGCGGCCGGTATTGCCCATGACGTAATCTGAATGCGGACATGACAGATTCATTTCGATCGCGTCCGCGCCTGCAGCCTCGACTTTTTTTGCCCACTCCGCCCAGCACTCTCTCGTGCTGCAGCCGATGCTGGCAATGACCTTGATTTCCAGGTCCGCCTTCATTCTGCGGATCTCGTCACAATAATCATCAATGCTGAACTCATAGCCCTGCTCATAGGACATGTTGGTGGTGGAGGTATAATCTCCCTTGCCGCGGCGGATGATCGTAAATCTCGGTGTCGGGCTGTGCGCCATCAGTTCTTCTTCGAACTTGGTCTTGAGGACAACTGCGCCGGCGCCGTATTTGTCTGCCTTGGCAACATTTTCATAAGCTTTTGTGATACCGGAGGAAGCCAGAATAATCGGTGATCTGAGCTCCAGTCCGGCATAATTAACCTTTAATCTCTCGTCCATGATTTCTCCAATCCCCTAAATACAGTCAGTTTTCTGCCCTGTTTCCGCAGAAGAGGCTGCGCTGCATATGACGGATCGTCACGGCAGGCAGCCTCCACTCAGAAACAGAAGTTATGAAAAAGATACTTATGCTGCGAAAATTCCTCTCCAGAAGTTCCAGGTTGCAAGCAGTGAGAACAGGATCGCGATGATGCAAAGCACGTTGAACAGTGTGCTTGCCTTTCTCTCGCCCATGACTTCCTTCTTGTTTGCGATAATCAGCATCATGATGGATACGATCGGGAAGAAGGTCAGGTTGAAACCGGAACCGTAAGAAGAAACTGCGAATGCGTTCCATCCGATCAGCGGTACGATCACGCCGAACAGGGTAACGACGAACTCAGAGATCTTGAATCTCTTTGCAGTAAGGTCAGCCTCCCAGCCAAGGATATCGGTAATGATATAACCGGATACAAGACACTGGGAAACCATGGTGGAAAGAACGGAACCAAGCAGACCGATACAGAGAAGGATCGTTGCGAAGCGGCCCGCGATCGGCTCGAAGACTGCTGCCATGGTGCCGGCACCGGTAATGACTACGCCCTGCGGATAAAGCACGGAAGCGCAGGCACCGATGATGACGATCTGGACAATGATCAGAAGGATGTTGGTATAGATGGTCTCGAAACGGCTCAGGCCGAGTCTCTCATCGCCCCAGTTCTGCTGATGAGCGCCATACGCCGCAAGGGTCGGAACGTTGATTGCCAGAACGGATCCCATAAGTCCGCAGACAGTTACGATGGAAGTATATCCGCCGGACATGTTCGGAACGAAGCCGCCGAAGAAGCCTGCCCAGTCGATCGGGACAATGATGAAGACCAGCAGGAAGGATGCGAGAAGGATCCAAACCATCCACTGCAGGACCTTGTTGATGACATTGACCATGGTCTCGCCCTTTAACGGGTTCATGGCAACGACAACGACGAAAAGGAAGCCGATGACGGAACCGATCTTCGGAGTCACACCGAAGAGGGTGTTCATGATATTACCGATAATTGCGTACTGGATAACATGGAAGACTGCGTTAACGATAAAGACGCAGATCGCGGTGACCCAGGCGCCGATCTCTCCGAAATGCTCTCTTGCGAGACCGATCGGGGTCTTTTTCGTGTGAAGGGTCAGGGTACTGAACAGAATACAGACCATAACGATCGTAAATACCTGCGGCGGAATCGTCCAGAGGAACTGGAATCCTGTCCTGGAACCTACGCCGCCGGCATTTGCCGCGGTCGCTCCGCCGATGTTAAGGGCGATGGCCATCCAGGCCGGGCCCATCATGCCGGAATAGGCTTTAAATTTCGCGAAACCTTTTAGCTGGTTAGCTTCTTGAATTGTCATGATAAATCCCTTTCTAATTTAGTGAGAACTCTCTGATTCCCGTTTTTATTTCACAGCCGGCTTCTGCCACCGGCTCCGGCCGGCTGCATTTCCAGATTAATAATGATCGTATTTCAGCATCAGACCTTGATCGCGAATACGCGGCAGGTGGATGCTTCCAGATCTTTCAGCTTCAGTGCGCCGATTGAAAGGATGAACTCATCTCCGATCTCAGCATCGATCAGTCCCTGAACATTGGTAATGTACTCCTGAATGTAGATCTTGTGGCTGAGAAGCTCGTTGTGTACCGGGAATGCAGCGTCGCCCGGCTTGTCGGTCTGGAAATCGATCGCGACGAGCTTGATCTTCTTTGCAACCATCCACTCAGCTGCGTCTACAGCCAAATACGGGGAAACCTGGAAATAATCATCTCTGACTTCCCAGTTCTTGTCCGTGTAGCCGGTGGTGATCAGCAGGCTCTTGCCTTCTACGACTTTTCCTGCGGTAGCCTTCTCAAGATCTTCAGCAGTGATCGGCTCCAGGTTCTGCTTATCCGGGAAATGTACCCAGACGCAGTCATTGACCAGGGTGTCTACCGGCACGATGTCGATCGTTTCCTTGCAGTCAAAATATGCATAATGCTTCGGGCTGTCCAGATGGGTTCCGCCGTGGCTGAACAGAAGTGCCTTACTTGCATATCTGTGGGAATTGGTCGGGTCATTGTCTACATGAAGAATGTCCTCAAACTTCGGGCTCGGATACCAGGAAACCGGAAAACAGGGCATTCCCTCATGGATGGTAAGTGTCAGGTCTACTACTTTCATTATGTATTGCTCCCTTCTCTAAGAATGTTGTTGTCTAACACCCTTTTAATAAGCAATTAACGTGCCAGTATTGATTTGTTGTTTGTGACTAACTTACAAAAACGTGTCTGTGATTGGTTTTTTTGTTTTGTATTTTCCATGTATTTCACGAAATGCCAATGCACTTCCGGCTGACTCTCAGAAATAAGTGTTGAGTTTTCCGACACTGTGTTGAAATCCTCAACACTCAATGCTATATAATTTAGTAACGGAGAGCGTTTGGACCGTTTTTTTCTTTGCTTTTATCCGCGCATTTCTATGCAACACCGGAATTGTTTGACGGAGGCTTTTTTTATGGATTTTTCTGCATATGACAACTTGTCGATCGGCATCGTTGCGCTGGACCGGAATATGAAGGTCATTTACTGCAACGATACTTATGCGAGTTTTCTGAAAGATACCAGGGATCATATTTACGGAAGGGATTTCCGGGATTATGTCCCGGATTCCAAGTTCCTGGAGGTCCTGCGGACCGGTGCGACCCATACCGGCGTCTGGACGCCGATCAGCGATACCGTCTTTTTCGGAAACAGGATCCCGATTATTGAAAACGGAGAAGTCGTCGGCGCAATCGGGGAAATGATCCTGGCCAATACGGAAGAAATGGATAAGCTGGCGGTCCGCCTGAATGAGGCGGAGGAAAAGCTGGCCCTGCTCCGCCAGAATGTCCAGGAGACACAGACTCACCGCAAGCAGGTGCCGCTCGTGTATCAGTCGCAGGCTATGGACCGGATCCTGACGACCGCGCTGAAAGTCGCGCCGCTCGATACGACCGTCCTGATCACCGGAGAGACCGGATGCGGCAAAGAAGTGATCATGGAGACGCTTTACCAGTACAGCGGGCGCACGGATCATCCTCTCATCAAGGTAAACTGTGCCGCGATCCCCTCTGAACTGATGGAAGCGGAATTATTCGGATATGAAAAAGGCTCCTTTACAGGAGCTTTGAATCAGGGCAAGATCGGCAAATTCGAACTGGCTTCCGGAGGCGTCCTCTTCCTGGACGAGATCTCTTCCATGCCGCTCACCATGCAGTCCAAGCTGCTGAGGGTGCTGCAGGACAAGGTCGTGGAGCGGATCGGCGGTTCGCACCGCAAGGAAGTCGATGTCAAGATCATTGCCGCTACCAATGAGAATCTGGAAGAGATGGTAAAAAACAATACTTTCCGAAGCGATCTGTTTTACCGGCTCAATATTATCCGGATCAACATTCCGCCGCTCCGGGAGCGCAGGGACGATATTCTCCCGCTCTGCGATCATTTCCTACAGCATTATTACCGGAAGTTCGGCAAGGAAGCCTGTCCTCTCTCCCCCAGCGCGGCGCGCCAGCTGCAGCGCTACGACTGGCCCGGAAATGTCCGGGAACTGAAAAACATGATGGAGCGCCTCGCGATCATGGTCGACCACTCCGTGATCTCTCTCCTGGACCTGAATACCTATGCGGGTCTCCGCAGCGGCCAGGATATCCGCCTGTCACTCAATGACCAGCTGGCGGAATACGAAAAGCGCCTGATCATCGATACCTTAAAACGCTGTGACGGGAATAAAGCGGCTGCCGCCGAAAAGCTCGGCGTCAACCGCACGACGCTCTACAGCAAGCTGCAGAAGTACGATATCGCTTAAAATCATGCCGGTCAGGCGGTCCTGAGCAGACGCAGGATCCGCCGCGCGAGCGGACCTGCAAAGATCAGCTGGTAAAACAGGGCAAAGGTAAATGCGCGGGGCCAGTATTTTGCCACATTCAGAAATGCTTCCGGCCCAAAGCCGCACTGGATCAGCATTCTTGCAAGCAGCACACAGGGCGACATAAACAATACCATAAAAAACGACAGCAGAAAGATCTTTGCGTTTTCACTGTCTGTCTTCCGAAACACGCGGGCCGCTGCCTTCGCTGAAAGCTTCTGCATCCCGATCATGGCGATCACAAAAGCGATCAGCCAGAACAGCGGCTCCTGCTTTGTCACTTTCAGAAACAATTCTTTTGTCATGGCTCCCTGGATCAGCGCGCCGTTCAAAAGCCCGTTGAAATAGGTCATCAGCAGGCACAGTACCGCAATATAAATCACTCTCTCTTTTTCGTTTCCTGGCACTCTTCTGTCTCCGTTCCCAAATTAGTTAAAATCCCGTTATTTATGAACCGGAAATCTACAGATTTCCCGGATAGACATACTGCAGATATTCCCCCGCGATCCCGGCCAGGCGCAGGAGGCGCTTTTTGTCTGTCGGAGGACGATCCTGCAAATGATAACGCGGGAAAAATCTCGTGACATGAAGGGGAATCTCTGCTCCGTCCGGCAGTGATGCGACCCAGGCGCACAGTTCCCGCATCTCCTCTTCCGAATCATTCATGCCCGGTACGATCAGCACTGTCAGTTCCGCATGGCAGCCGTACTGTTCCACAGCCTTGCGGATAAAGCGTTTGACAGTTTCCAGGTCGCCTCCGAGGAAATCCCGGTATGTTTCCTGCCTGAAGCATTTCAGGTCAATGTTGAGCGCGTCCGTGAGCGGCAGGATTTCGTCGGCGACAGTCTCGTTCACTGTCCCGTTGGTGACAAGTACCGTCTTCAGACTGCGCTTCTTCAGGAGCGCCGACGCGTCCCGCACGTATTCATATCCGATAAGCGGTTCGTTATAGGTAAATGCCGCGCCGATATTGCCCCTCTCTCTCAGTTCCTCCGCGAGTTCCGCGAGTCTTTCCGGAGGCAGGTAATTTCTTTCCGCAGAACCTTTTCCCATGTACTCCCGCCCGTCCGAAGCTGAGATCTCCCAGTTCTGGCAGAAGGGACAGCTCAGATTGCAGCCAAAACTTCCTACTGAAAGAATGCGGCTGCCCGGAAAGAAGTGATTCAGCGGTTTTTTCTCGATTGGGTCGAGGGCCAGACTGGTTACGATTCCGTAATTCAGGGAAATCAATTGCCCGTCCCTGACTCCCCTGGCGCGGCATCTGCCGTTCTGCCCTTCCGAAAGCCTGCAGCCATGCGGACAGACGCCGCACCGGAGTTTCTCCCCGCCCTGTGAGCCTGTATTATCCGGAAAGGCATTCTCACCGGGCCAACTCATGTCGCCTCCCCGGCCGGCTCGTGCCGCACGACTTCGAAGCGCTGCAGTTCATAATCCCGCTCATGCGGCGACAGCCCCGCTTTGCGCAGCGCGATGGTGATCTGGTCCTCCACGGTATCGACTCCGTCCAGATTCGGAAGGAGCAGCCCGCGCTTTCTTCCCTTTGATACGATTACGCCATAACGCTTCACGTCCAGTTTTTCTTTCGAATCGATCCGTTCCGCATCCCCGAGCACATCCACACTGATTTCCAGAAGCGGCAGTTCGTCAGGGCGCACCGGGGTGAAACGGGGATCCCTGGTGGAAGCGCTGACCGCATTCTCCACGATTTCCTCCGCAATACACCTGCGCACGGCCGAAATCGTCCCGATGCAGCCCCGCAGTCTTCCTTCTTTATGCAGGGACACAAAGACACCGGCCCGGCCTTCCAGCATTTCCCGCGGTAGAGAGTTCTTAAGATCTTCCGGCAGACCGTCCGGGATCTTCGGTGTCCTGCCGTTTCGCACATAGCTTTCCACAGTCAGCCTTGCCAGCCGGACATAAGCATCTTCCCGGGCTTTTGTCTTTTCCAGTTCCCTTATCTCCTGTTCCTCCCGGACGCGCAGGAATTCCCGCTCCGTGTCATTTCCCGTGACCCGGTAGGTACAGATCCCGTATCCGACGCCAAAGGTTCCTTCATGGCCCAGTTTTTCGGTCTCCACACTCTTTCCGTCCAGCGCCCCGGCCATGATGCAGAAGCTTCTGTGCCCGCACTCGGCGGCTTTATCGCAGAAACTTTCGCTGAAATCAAACAGTTCGTCAAACGCTGCCCGCCCCATGACATCCATGATGCGCTCATCATAAACCGGACCCTCCGGCGCAAGTCCGTAAGGGCCTTCGGCCAGCAGTTTGTGCGAGAGATCCCCGCTTCCGACGAACAGCACCCTGCGGCCCAGCTGCTCTGCCGCTGCGGCCGTCAGCATTCCCAGACGGTAATGATCCTTGAGGGAAAGGCCCGAAAGACCGATCCTGACCAGGCGGTAATCTGTATAGTATTTGTTTATGTAATACAACGGGATCAGCGTGCCGTGATCCAGCTCCGGGGACCGTTCGCCCATTGTGCCCGCCGGAAAACCATCCCGTTTCGCCAGTTTCTCCAGCGCGGATACATACTCTGTGTCATACTCCGCGCTGATCCGGACCTGCGGAGCCCCGAAGCGCCGCATATCTCCCTGCGCGCGCCGTCCGGGCGACACATGGAAATAGTCGGCGTACATGATGCTGTGCGGCGAAGCGAGCACGATCGTGTCAGGCTTCAGCCGCGCGGCGAGCTCTGCCGCCTTTTCGTACGCCTGAGAAGTCTCTCTGATTTTCTTTTCTTCTCCTTTCCCGACCTCCGGCAGAATGATCGGGGGATGCGGAACCATGATTGCACCGATGACTGACATACTGATTCCTCCTGTATTGCTGCGCCCGGCTGTGCAATGCCGCAGCCGGCATCCCGCAGCCTCGCTCTCTCTGATGGGTTTCTGTCTCTATTATACAGGCTTTTCAGCTGCGGGGCACAGAGAAACATGAAAAAGAGTCTTTTCCGGGTATTCCCCGCATGCGGCACTGATTCCATGCCCGGGGGTTCCTCGAAAAAGACTCTTTTCAGGTTTCAGCGATATTAAATTTGTACGCTGATCCAAAACAGGATCAGATCACTCCGGAACCGCTCAGGATGATCTGCGCAATGATCGCGGAACCGAAATAAGTTCCGACGAAGGTCAGGATCGCGACGCAGATGATCGCAAAACCGAGCTCCTTGAATGTCTTCAGCTCCTTACCGGAAGAGATGCCTGCGTATGCAAGGATCGGGGTGCAGAGCGGAAGCAGGCCGTAAAACTTCGCGAAGGTCGTAGCCATCAGTCCGTCCGGCATGCCGAAAATGCTGCCGATCGCGCAGTCAATGCCCGGGAAGGACAGGATCGCCGCGATCAGGGAAATGTAAAGAACGGTCGGGACCGTAAACGGAAGCACCTTTGCAAGTGCGTCATGAAGCAGATAACATACAAAAATGATCACGATCATGTAAAGCAGGCAGGGAATTGTCTCCCACGGCATTACGATGACTTCCGCATGAGTTCTGATTCCGTAAATTGTATTTGCAAATGCTGCGCCGATGCAGATGAGGACCGTGAAGATCACGCGCTCTGCCCAGACAAAGCCAACATCAGTTGTAGTAGTTTCTTTTGACATCTTCGATTCCCTCCCTGCTTATGCTTCTTTCTTCTTGTCTTTTTTTCCGGCCTTCATATTTGTGAATATCTTATAGCCGAATTCGCACATCGGAATTGCCATCAGGATACTCATATACAGACCGTCGGCATTTGTCAGTGTATTGGATGTCGCTGCGTAAGCCTGGAGCGTTTCCGCCATATCCGGATATGCCTCGACCAGCGGTGCGGTCGCTGCAGTCAGCATGGAGCCGGAGCCCATACCTGCTGCCATTGCAAGCGCATACGGATGGAAGATTCCATTGTTGACACAGATGGACGCCAGAATGCCGTAGAACAGGGTGCCCAGGACAGTACCTGTGATGTAAGCGCCCATGACGCCGGTTCCTTCCGGAGATGCCAGACCGTATTTGTCGGCGATCAGCGCGATGGACGGCTCACGG
>JAEEGL011639024.1_pt1 | contig 14381 bp, 7 predicted proteins | sample 9134231 | NCBI WGS metagenome assembly JAEEGL01 (sample SAMN16246548, study PRJNA631951) | gut metagenome | biome: gut microbiome; feature: rumen; material: fiber-attached | host: Bos | place: Iran: Karaj | collected 2018-10
AAAGCTGTGGTGGGCTACTCATGGGAGCGCACCCGCTGGGAGCAGAGCGGAAACGAGAACATGGGTTTTGTGTATGACGGCATGGGCTACCATGGCATTGGCAACGGTACCTACCTGCGCGACGGCAAGGCCAACATGTGGGCTGGCTCATCTGAATCGACCCTCATCGGCTTCTTTGGCCGTTTGAACTATAACTTTAAGGATATGCTGTTCGCCTCGGCTTCGATGCGTCGTGAGGGCAGTACTAAGTTTGGTGTCAACAAGAAGTGGGGTAGCTTCCCCTCGGTATCACTGGCATGGGAAATCATCCGTACCCCGTTTGCCGAAGGATTGTCCCGCACGTTCCAGAGCCTGAAACCCCGTATTTCTTACGGTGTGACCGGACGTAGCGATTTTAACGCCTACCAGTCGCTCTCGACCTATAGCAGCTATGGCGCCTATCTTATCGATGGAGAGTGGATCAACGGTTATGCCCCCTCGGTAAACGCCAATCCAGACCTGGCGTGGGAGAAATCGACCGCCTTTAACGTGGGTGTGGACTTTGTTGCATTCGACAGTCGCCTGCGTGGTAGCGTCGAGTATTACGACCGCCGCAGTCAGGACCTGCTCTACAATTACACTGCTCCGCAGCCTCCCTTCATCTACAACTCGATTCTTGTGAACGTGGGTACTACCAAGAATACCGGTGTTGAGGTTGTCCTCGACTATGACGTCCTCACCAAGACTGCCGTCAAGTGGACGACCGGCATCAACTGGAGCACCGGCAAGACGAAGCTCACCAAGTTGTCGAGCGACGTTTATCAGATGAGTTATCTGGACCTGTACCGCAAGCCCGGTGTGGGTACCAGCGAGTACTTTTTCCGCGTGGCCGAAGGTGGCCTCATCGGCCAGTACTACGGCTTTGAGCACGCCGGCCTCGACGAGAACGGTCTGTTCATGGTCTATGACAACGATGGCAACGCTGTTCCCGCTGCTCAGGCCGATCCCGCGTGGAAGCGCAACATCGGCAATGGTGCGCCCAAGCACTTCCTCTCATGGACCAACTCCTTCACTTGGAACAACTGGGACTTGAGCATGCTCATGCGTGGTGCATTTGGTTACAAGATCTTCAACATGCGTCGCTACGGCATGGGTCTCAAGGGCTGCGGCACCGACAACGTGCTGGCCAGTGCCTATACCGACTATGCCGACGTCAATGCTGGCGGTAGCATCATCTCGAGCTACTTCCTCGAGAAGGGCGACTACTTCAAGCTCGACAACGTCACCCTGGGCTACACCTTCATGCCCAAGAAGCGCAATCTGCTCGAGAGCATGCGCGTCTATCTGTCGGCCAAGAACCTGTTCACCCTCACGGGCTACAAGGGCAATGATCCCTCGATCGTCACTTCGACGGGTATCACTCCCGGTATTGACACGAACAGTGCTTATCCCCAGGCCTTCCAATTCACCCTGGGCGTGACCGTACGTTTCCATTAATCCATAAATAGATCAATGATTATGAAAAAATATATCAATATCATTATAGCGATTGCTGTGAGCGTGATGGGTCTGGCCTCGTGCACTGACCTTGACGAGAAGGTAAATGACCGTATCGACGCTTCCGTGTATTACCAGAATGAAGCCAGTGTGAAAGGTGCCGTTGCCGCCATCTACAACCAGACGTCATCGACCCTTGCCGGCGAGAACTTCTTCCACTTGAGCGAATATCCCGCCGACCAGATTACCTGGCGTGTGTGGAACGGTGGCCAGTGGGGTTGGGACGAGGCCATGAAGACGGTGCTCTCGTGGCACAATTGGAACAGTGAGTCCACCATTATCCAGAATGCCTGGTCGGGAGCTTGGACCGCTGTCGGACTTGCTAACCTGCTGCTCAATGACCTTGAGGTGCTGAATGCTGCCGACTTGGGCATGACTCAAGAGAAACTGAATCAGTATGTTGCTGAGGTGCGCACAATTCGTGCATGGAACTACTATTGCCTGTTTGAACTCTGGGGCGGTTCCTTGCCCTTGAACGTCAAGGCAGGCAGCGAGGTGCCCGGCACAGCCGATCCCGATTGGAACACCTCTTGCCGTAAAATCTTTGATTTCATCGTACAGGAACTTGATGAGACTGTTGACCAGCTCGCCCGTGAAGACGGTAGCCGTGCCACGGTGAACCGTGCCAACCAGGCGATGAACCGCCTGCTCAAGGCCCGCCTGCTGCTCAATGCCGAAATCTTTATCAACGAGGCTCGCTATGACGAGTGTGAGGCGCTGTCCAAGCAGATCATCAATGGTGACTTTGGCCGTTACTCTCTTGCCGAAAATTACCGTGATTTGTACAGCATAGACAATGTGAAGTGTCCCGAGGTCATCTTCGCTCTTGCTGCCGAGGACGGACAGGGTGCTGCCAACGCCATCAGCAACGTGCGCACGATGGTGGGCATGTGGTACGGCTATGCCGACTACTTCGGTCAGTCCTATGACGGTATTGGTGCCTGGAACTGCGTTTGCCTAGTGCCCAGCTATGACAATGCCGGCACTGTACTGCCCACTGGTGGCACCGAAGGCGCGAACTGCTTCCTCAATGCTCCTTATAACGACAAGCTAGGCGCCCCTTACGAGCGTTTTGACGATCGTGATATCCGCAAGCAGAACTATGTATATAATGTGGCTACCAAGACCCATGGTCCCGGTATGTTCCTCAAGGGCGTGATGCGTGCCGACTTCGGCACTGGCGATGTGCTCAAGGCTGATGCCGACCGTGACGGTCAGGACCTGGTCTATGTGGATCAGTTGGGCACCTTCCTGAACCAGGGCCGCACACTCGAAATCGTGATGAGTCCGCGCTGGGGTGAGACCAATTCAGGTGTGCGTCTGGTGAAGTATCCCCTTTATCCCAACGATGACGCTGGCGGCTTCAAGTCGATTGATGACGTCCAGTTCCGTTTGGCCGAGGCTTATTATAATGTTGCCGAGTGCGAGATGCGCAAGGGCAACAGCGGCGAGGCCAAGAACTATGTTGACGCCGTTCGCCAGCGCTACTTCACCGCTGCCAACCGTGCATCGGCCCTGTCGATTGCCGGACCTGGTTTCACCAGCTTTGACATGGATTGGATGTTAAGCGAGTGGGGAAAGGAATACTTGGGCGAGGGCAACCGTCGCCGCACCGACCTGCGTCGCTTCAACAAGTTCACGCAGGGCACTTGGTGGTTCTGGGGCCGTGCTACCGAACCAGGTATCGACTTGCCGGCACAGCGCAGCACCAAGTATGAGTGGTATCCGCTGCCGCAGTCTGCACTGTCGGTTAACCCGGGCCTTATCCAGAATCCCAATTATTAATCGTAAACCCAACAAAAAGAAAACGATATGAAAACAAGGAATATATATAGTCTGATTGTGGTACTGCTGGCTGCCTTGACAGTGATGACCAGTTGCTCCAAGGATGAGAATATCATCTTTGACCATGAGCGCCAACAGTTCGAGACACGCGCCGACCGCATTTTGCTTGAGTTCATCGCTCCCTTTGGCACCTCGGTCGACGAGGAGATTTACATCATGGGTGCATTTAACGGCGATAGTGCGTCGATGGGCAAGGAGGAATGGAAACTCGTGAAGGCTCCCAACAGTGACATCAAGTGGGGCATTTACCTTGATCCTGCCACCTTTGAGGCTGGCAAGACGCTTGCCGACGGGTTCCGCTTCTACAGCGCCACCCAGGGCACTGAGTTCACCGTTAAGGGTGAAATGGCACATCATACCGACAACCCGGCTGTGGGCACCTTCACCAATGTGTGGGGTGAGCGCTGGGAAAGCTATTACTGGAGTGGTGACGGCCCCGAGATTGAGCACGACGGCTATGTAGTCTATGTGCTTGATGAGACAGGCTGGTCAAACTTGAGGCTGTATATGTGGGGTGACGTCAATGACCTGAACGGTGGCTGGCCAGGTATGGAGCCCACGGGCAAGCAGACCATTGCCGGCAACGAGTACACCTACTTTGACATGGGCGAAGCCAACAGTGGCTTGAGCGAGAACCTCATTTTCAACAATGGTGAAGGAACTCAGCTCGCCGATTTCGCTTACACCATCGACCACGACGTTTACCTGCGTGTAACTGCCAGCGGTGTCGAGGAGATGGGTGAGCCGGTTGCTGCCGTACACGATGGCTATGCCGTGTTTGTGGTGGACAAGACAGGCTGGAATGCGTTGAACCTCTACATGTGGGGTGATGTGAACGATTTGAACGGCGGTTGGCCCGGTATGGTTCCCACTGGTGAACAAACCATCAAGGGTGTGACCTACACCTACTTTGACATGGGCGAAGCCAATAGTGGTTTGAGCGAGAATCTCATCTTTAACAATGGTGAGGGTACACAGCTCGCCGACTTTGCTTACACCATCGACCATGACGTCTATCTGGAAGTGACTGCCAGTGGTGTGACCGAGATTGATCCCTCAACCTATGGCGGTGGTGTCACCCCTGAGCCTACACCTGGTGAGACACACTATATCTTCGTCGATAACCAGACCGGTTGGGATGCTATCTCTCTGTATGCGTGGGGTGACAAGGAGTTCTTTGGAGGTTGGCCCGGTGCACAGCCCACAGGCACTTCGACCGTTGACGGCCTGACCTACACCTATTGGGAGTTCACCAGCAACGGTGAGACTGAGCACCTCATCTTCAATAACAATGGAGGCGGCTCGCAGACACCCGACTTTGACGTGGTGCTTGACCGTGACTACTATCTCACGGTGACTGCCGATGGTGTGACACTGAAATGAGCCTATTCTGATGCTTCGGGGCAGAACCTTTTACCTGCTTCTTCTGTTCTGCCCTGATTGATAAGTGAGGGAGGCATGAGCCAAATTGCCTCCCTTTTTTCAAAAAAATCCCAATATTTGATGAAATCAATGGGTAGTTCCAAAGAAAAGTCCTATATTTGCATTTGTAAACTTAAAAATTAACAAATGAAACCATAATAAGATGAAAAGAATCTTTGTATCTGTCTTGATTTGCTTGATAATGAGTTTGATGGCAAATGGAAAGGACGTGAAGGTCACGTCGCCTGACGGTTCGTTGACCGTGACGATGGGCGTTGACAGTGGCAAGGCCTGGTACCAGGTGAATCGTGGCAGCGAAGCCATCATCAACCGTTCGGCCTTGGGGTTCGTGCTCAAAGATGGCGACTTCAAGGACAACTTCAAGATGGGAAAGGTGTCCCGTTCGAGTCTTGATGAGACGTGGACCCAGCCTTGGGGTGAAGATGCCCAGGTGCGCAACCATTATAATGAGATGAAGGTGCGCCTGCAGGAGAAGGGCGGTAACAAACGTGTCTTGGTCGTGGTGTTCCGCGCCTTTGATGACGGCGTTGCCTTCCGCTATGAGTTCCCCGAACAAGCTAGTTTGCGGGAGTTCGTCATCATGGACGAGGTGACGCAGTTTGCCCTGCCCACCGATGCCCAGGCATGGTCGATTCCTGCGCTGACGGCTTATTATGAGGGAATCTACACCCGCGAGCCGCTGAGCCGAAAGAAAGCCATGTCGGGCCCTGTTGCCCTTGAGGTGAATGATTCGCTCTACATGGCCATCATGGAGGCCAACCTGACCGACTATAGTACAATGAACTTTGAGCCTCATGGCACGACGCTCAAGGCCGATCTGGTGCCCTGGAAGAACGGCGACAAAGTGAGGGTGGAGCAGACACGTGTCTCCCCGTGGCGTGCCATCATCATAGGGCACAACGCCGCCGACATCCTGCTCTCGCGCATGGCGCTGAACCTGAACGAGCCGTGTAAGATCCAGGACACCTCATGGATCAAGCCCACGAAATATGTGGGCATCTGGTGGGCGTTACAGAAACAGCGCTGGACCTGGTCACAGGGTGAGCGACATGGTGCCACGACCGAGAATACCAAGCGTTATATCGACTTTGCTGCGCGTCACGGTTTGGGCGGTGTGCTGGTCGAGGGCTGGAACTATGGTTGGGACGGCGATTGGACCCGCTATGGCGACAAGTTCAATTTCACCAAAGCCTATCCCGACTATGACCTCGAGGGTTTGTGCCGCTATGCCCGTGAGCGTGGCGTGCGCATCATCGCGCACAACGAGACTGGTGGTGCAGCGCAGAACTACGAGGACCAGCTCGAGGATGCCTACAGGCTCTATGAATCCTTGGGCATCAACACCATCAAGACGGGCTATGTGAACTCGCATTTCTACAATGGTGAACTGCAGCACTCGCAGTGGGGCATCCGCCACTTCCGCAAGGTCATCGAGACGGCTGCCCGCTATCACATGATGATTGTCAATCACGAGGGTGCCATGCCCAGCGGCATCCAGCGCACGTGGCCCAATCTGATTGCTACCGAGAGCATGCGAGGCCAGGAATACAACGCCTTTGACCGCCGAGGCGGCAATCCGCCCTATCACGAGTGCATCCTGCCGTTTACACGCGGCTTGGGCGGTCCGATGGACTTCACACCCGGCATTTTTGAGTACCGCAACGATTCCGTACCCGGCACACGTCCGCAAACCACGCTAGCCCACCAACTGGCCGAGTACATCGTCATTTACAGCCCTGGACACATGGCGGCGGACCAGATTGAAAATTACGAGCATCAGCCCGCCTTCAAGTTTATTGAGGATGTGCCCACTAACTGGGAACGTACTCTCGTGCCCCATGCCGCAATGGGCAAGTATGTGACCTATGTGCGTCAGGAACGCGGTGCCGACAACTGGTATGTGGGCAGTGTGACCGATGCGCAGCCCCGCGACCTGGAATTGCCGCTCGACTTCTTGGGCGACGGCCAGTACACAGCCATCATCTATGAAGACGGCCCCGATGCCGACTACCGTACTAATCCCTATCCCATGACTATCCGTTGCGTGGACGTGGACAAGACAACCACGCTCCACCTTCACCTTGCTCCCGGAGGCGGCACCGCCATCCAAATCCTTCACAGGTAATTTACAGGTAATAGACAAACAGCTAATTTATCTGTTTTTGATAAAGGCGTGACCTCGTGACAGGTGTGCGCCTTTTTTTACAAGTATTGTAGGCGGTTAATGTTTGTTTTTTGCGTGTAAATGTCAAATAATTTGACAATATCGTGTCTTTTCTTGTGTTTCTTATGGTTTTTTTTTGAAAAAAAGTGTTTGTTTTGTGAAATATTGTTTATTTTTGCGACACTTCAAAAGGAGTTTGAACTTGTGGACTGAAACATAAATCTTAAAAGACTAGAAAAAATCAGTAAGCAGAGCGCACTTGCTGTTTAACTATTGTATTAAAGAAAATGTCAATCCATGGGTAAGCCCAGGTTTGCGCTCGCTTGGACCTACCGATGGAGGAACAAATTGTTTTACTGTAATGAAGAGACTTTTATCAACTCTCATGGCAATATGCCTCATCATGATGAGTGCTTATGCCAACAAGATCGTGACTGGTAAGGTCGTCAGTGCCGTTGACAATGAGCCGTTAATCGGTGCCACAGTGCAAGCCGTGGGCTCGACTCAGGGCACGTCAACCGACTTGAACGGTGAATTCACAGTATCGGTCAATGACAATGTGAAGCAGCTGACCATCAGCTGCTTGGGCTACAAGACGCAAATCGTTGGCGCTGCCAGCTATGTCTCGGTAGCTCTTGAGGAGGACAACACGCTTCTTGACGAGGTGGTTGTCACGGCAATGGGTATCAAGCGTGAGAAAAAGGCGCTGGGATACAACACCCAGAACCTGAATGCCGAAGACTTGAACACGAGTGGTACTACTTCGCTGGCCAATGCCATCCAGGGTAAGTTGACTGGTGTGCAGGTGCGTCAAGCCAGTGGTGCTCCCGGTTCCTCGTCACAGATCGTGATTCGCGGTGCCCGTTCGTTCAGTGGCAACAACACCCCGTTGTATGTCGTTGACGGTATGCCCATCGCATCGACCGCCGACTTCTCGACAGGCCAAAGTGTTACTGGTGCCGATTACCCCAACCGTGCTATTGACCTCAATCCCGATGACATTGAAAGCATCAACGTCTTGAAAGGTCAGGCAGCAAGTGCATTGTATGGTATGCGCGCCAGCAATGGTGTAATTGTCATTACTACCAAGCGTGGCCGTGTCAACAGTGAGAAACCGACCATCACCTTGAATTTCAACATCGCTGCTGACCGCGTTTCCCGCAAGTTTGAGCGTCAGACCGAGTATGCCCAAGGTGCTTATTTTGTTAAGAATGATGATGGCTCAGTAACGGGTTACAACCCGACTAGCTCATCGAGCTGGGGACCAAAAATTTCTGATCTGCCTAAGGATACCAATTATGGTTTTGGTGGCAGCAAGACTCCCGATGGTGGTAGTGCCGGCCAGTACTACAACCCTAAATACGCACTTGGCGGTCTAGATGGCTGGCAGACACCTGCCATATATGACAATGTGGGTGATTTCTTCCAAAATGCATATACCGAGAATATCAACCTGACCATCACCCAGAGACACAACAATGTGAACTACTCCTTCGGTTTGAGCAACAGTTACCAAAAGGGTATCGTGCCCTCGACCAACATGACGCGTTGGGGTGCCCGTGGACTGATTGATTGGGAGATCAACAAGAACTGGAAGACTGGCTTCAGCGGCAACTACAGCAGTAGCAAGATCAATACCGCCCCTGGTGCCAACGATGGTATCATGAACGTGGTTTATGCTGCGCCTGCCGAGTATAACCTCAAAGGCATCAGCCCTTATACCCCCGAAGATCCCAAATATCAGGTTTCGTTCCGTGCCACCAGCTTCAACAACCCCTACTGGTGGGCTGAGTATTGTGATTACTATCGCCACACCAACCGCTTCTTCGGTAATGCCTACTTGGAATACTCACCTAGTCTGGGCAATGAGAACATGAAACTGACTTTCCGTGAGCAGGCAGGTATCGACTTCTACACTACCGACAACCGCAACGTGCAGGAGTTGTACTATGACGCATACACCGGTGCACAAAGAAATAGTGGTGTCATCGAAGTAACTGGTGTGCGTGAAAACGTGTTTAATAACCTGTTCTGGGCAAACTTGGACTACAAGTTCGGTGGCAATGATGAGTTTTTCCTGAACTTCATGCTCGGTAACGAGATCAATCATGAGAATGGCCGCACTTGGGAAACTGACGGCTCAGGCTTCAGTTATTTCGGCTTCCCCACGTTGATGAACTGCTCTAGCTATGACTATGCACTTGATTATGAAAGGAAGGACCGCAGCGTCGGTTTCTTTGGCCAGGCAACCCTGTCATGGCGCGACATGCTCTACCTGACCGTTACAGGTCGCGAGGATATCGTTTCATCGATGCCTTACAAGAACCGCTCGTTCTTCTATCCTTCGGTTTCTTTCGGTTGGATTTTCACCGAATTGCCTGGTTTGAAGGGTAACCATGTACTCAGTTATGGTAAATTCCGTGCTTCATGGGCTCAGGTCGGTCAGGCAGGTCACTACTATAAGGACTACTATACTGTTCCTACCTATGGCAGCGGTATGTACGTCTATACGCCGATTTCGTTCCCCATGAATGGCATCGCTTCGGTCATTCCCTACTATGTGAAGTATGACCCGAATCTGAAGCCTCAGAATACCAATAACTTTGAGACGGGCCTTGACTTGAATTTCTTCGACAACCGCCTGCGCTTGGAGTACACCTTCAGCTATCAGAACGTGACTGACCAGATCTTCTCGGTTCCATTGGCCGGTTCTACTGGCTATCAGTACCTGATGACCAATGCCGGTAAGATGGAAACGTTGTCGCATGAGGTTTCGCTCAATGCCGACATTTTACAAGGCAAGGACTATGACCTGACGTTTGGCCTCAACTTCTCGAAGGTGAAGAACAAAGTCGTTGAGCTCGCTGAGGGCGTCGAGTCCATCTTCTTGGGTGGATTTGTTGAGCCTCAGATTCGTGCTCAGGCTGGCTGCACCTATCCCAATATTTATGGCTATGCCTTCAAGCGCGATGACAACGGCAACCTGCTGCTGGCCGATGGTCTGCCCCAGGCTACTGCCGACAGCGAGAATCTGGGTAATTGCTCGCCTGACTTCCAGATGGGCTTTAATCTGGGTGCCCGTTACAAACGAGTATCGCTGGCTACCACTTGGGATTGGAACAAGGGCGGCAGGATGTATCATGGCACGCTGGGAACCCTTGAGGGATTCGGTGTCACCAAGAACTCATTGCCCTATCACGAGGGCACCATGATTGGCGAGGGTATCGATGAGGCAACTGGTCAGCCCAACACCATCGAAGTATCGAAGCAGGATTGGTACGAGTACTACTATGAAGTGACCGAGGCCATGGTCTATGACATGAGTTACTTGAAGCTGCGTGATATCACGCTCACCTATCAGGTGCCCCGCTTCATGGGCATCGACTTGTCGATATATGGCTTTGCACGCAATGTCCTTATCTGGTCAAAGTTGACTGACTTTGATCCTGAGGCCTCACAATCCAATGGTAACATGAGTGGTTACTTCGAGCGTTATTCATTGCCCGCAACCTCGAGCTATGGCGCAGGTATTAAGCTTACGTTCTAAGTGTTATCTTGAGAGTTTTCAATATATATTAACGCATTTGAAAAATAAAAGAATATGAAACTGAAATATTTATTAATTGCTCTCTTGGCATTGACTTTCACTTCATGTAGTGAAGATCTGATGGACCGCATCAATGAGGACAAGGCCAACCCGGCGTCAGAGACTGTTAGTGGTCAGCTTGTCATGCCCGGTGCGATTATGAGTACTGCCTTTAATACAATATCTGGTAACTATGCTTGGTATATTTCGTCGTTCACCGAGCAGGAGTTCGGTACAGGTAACAACCAGCTGATGAGGACTGAAGTCCGCAACACAAGTGAATATTCGGCCAGCAGTTGCTTCAATAACGAGTGGAACGACACTTATAGCACATTGAAGGGCCTAAAGGAAGTGATTGACAAATGTGGGCCTGGCGGATTAAATGACGGTCAGCCAGACTTGTTGGGTATGGCCCAGACGCTCACTGCCCTTGACTTGGGTATCTTGACCGACCTGCATGGTGATATCCCCTACAGCGAGGCGCTGAAGGGTAACGCTAACCTGCAGCCTACTCTTGACAAGCAGGAAGATATCTACGTTGCCATTTTCAAACTGCTTGATGATGCCATTGCCAACCTGCAGATAGGTGGAAGCAATGTTGGTGAAAGCGACATCCTCTTCGGTGGCGACTGTGACCAGTGGCTGGGCCTTGCCTATGCGCTGAAGGCTCGTTACAAACTGCACACCTACTTCCGCAATAAGAACGTCTTGGCCGAGGTGATTGATTGTGCCAATGCTGCCATTGATGCAGGGTTTGACGGCGCTGAACTGGATGTTTTCAACGGTGTGACTGCTGATAACCCCTGGAGCGCCTACTTCTGGAGCCGCGAATATACCGGTTCTTGCACCACGGTCGATGACCTGATGCTCGAGCGTGACGATCCCCGTGAACCGGTCTATAATATTGACTATTTCGGCTATAATGTTGTTGGTGTACCAGGTGATATGGAAGCAGCAAAAGCCACTGAAATGGTGAATGTGCCCACATGGCTTGATAATGGTGCTCAGCCCATCCATATTTTCAGTAAGAGCGAACTGTACTTCATCCTTGCCGAGGCCAAGGCTCGTTTAGGTCAGGATGCCAGCGAAGACATGGCTATTGCTATCCAGGCTTCGTTTGACGACTTTGAGAATAGTGATCCATATCCCATGTACACTGGCTTTGATGCCAGCACGGCAGCCGATTATATCGCTACACTACCCGTGACCTTGAAGGAGATTATGGTGCAGAAATATCTGGCTCAGACGCGTGACGAGCAGATTGAGGCCTATAACGACATCCGCCGTTGCATGGCTTTGGGTGAGGAACACATCAAATTGACCAATCCCAGGAACAATGGCTCGACGGGCAACACTTGGCCCCTGCGTCTGCCCTATGGTAGCAGCGACGTGACCAGCAATCCCAATGTTTCGAAAGCATTTGGCACTGGCAATGATGCAGGTAAGTACATCTTCACCGAGCCCGTATGGTGGGCTGGTGGCAGCCGTTAATCGTCAATAACGACACTTGTTATCATATTCAAGGGCCGCACCTGTGATGGGTACGGCCCTTGAATCATATTATGTGATGAGTTATTGCGCTTGTGGACAAATGGATGGCCTCACGAATTCTTGCTGGTCATGATGTCGAGGACCATTTGGTCGGTGGCGCACATGGCATCGGCACCGATGACGGTGAGGTTGCGGATGCTTCGGTCCACGTCGTCGTCGATAATGCCCTCGGCACTGGTGACGTGACGGCCCTCCATGGCGAGCACGGCGCTGAGCAGCGCGGTCGATACGCCCGAGGCGATTTTCAGGGCACAACTGGGCTTGGCACCGTCGCAAATCATACCGGTGAGGTTGGCAATCATGTTCTTGACTGCGTAGCAAATTCGGTCAAAGTCACCGCCCATCAGGTACGTGATGCCGCATGAGCTGCCGATTGAGGCCACGACACATCCACACAGGGCGCTCAACTTGCCCAGGCTCTGCTTGATGTAGATGGCAGTCAGATGGCTCAGCGTGAGGGCGCGTATCGTCTCTTCCTCGGTGTTCTCATTCTCCATGGCATAAACCGAGACGGGATTGGTGGCGCAGATGCCCTGGTTGCCCGAGCCGCTGTTGCTCATCACGGGAATGAGGGCCCCGCCCATGCGGGCATCGGTGGCCAGTGCAGTCTTGGAGAGAATACGCGAGAAGATGGTGTTGCCAAAGATGCCGTGACTCAACGGCCTGTCCATGGTTTTGCCCAGGCAGTGTCCGTAATTGCCCTTGAGGGATTCCTGGGCGGCCTTGAGGTTATAGTCACGGGTCTCGAGGATGAAGCGGATTTCATCGACTGGGGCCTGCATGGCAAAGTCATAGACCAGCCGCAGGTTCAGCTTAATGTCATTGCCGTCATCACCGACAAAATCGTCGGGCATAGGGTCAATGAGCATGATGGTGTCATCATAGGAGGTGCGGACAAAGCAGGTGTGCGAGCCCTGGATAACGGCGCTGGACGTGTGTCCACCGCCCTCGCAGATGGCTTCGACATATAGCTTATCGCAGCAGTCCTGTTTCAACTGAATGTCGATGCGTCCCTCGTTGATGAACTGCTTGCCTTGCTGCAATGCCTCGGGGGTGATGTCCTTGAGCACTTCGAGTTTGTACTCCGATTTGCCGACGATGGCACCCAAAGCGATGGCGATAGGCAGTCCTATCATGCCGGTGCCGGGGATACCCACGCCCATAGCGTTCTTGAGTATGTTGGCACTCAGCAGGACGGTGATTTTCTCAGGGATGTAGCCTAGCTCCTCGGTAGCGCGGCTCACGCACAATGCCACTGCCATGGGTTCGGTACAGCCCACGGCTGGAACCACTTCGCGCTTCATCAACGCGATAATCTGCTCTCTAATCTTCTCGTCAATCATATCTCTTCGGTCAATTAGTTTTAGACGTATCTAGTATTTTGGATCGCGCTGCGCGCGAGAAATCAAAGACTTTTTTATTTATTCTTCTTTACGAACTTTTATTTGTTCCATCTCGCCATTATCATGGCGGTGATACCATTCAGAGTAAAGACCTTTCGGACTGAAATTGATCAACATGCCAAAGGGCATATGTGTCAAATTCATGTAGTTCCATAACCGCTTGCGGTGTTCAGGCCCAGAAAAGGTCATGGCTTTGAGTTCTACAATAATCTCATGATTGATCACCAAATCCATGCGGTAGTTTTGCTCGAGCTTTACATCTTTCCAGTATATTGGTAAGAAAACCTGTCTTTCTACATGATAGCCTTTTTGGGAGAGTAGATAGCTGAGTGCAGCCTCATAAGCAGACTCAAGCAATCCCCCATGGTATTCGGTGTGCATTTCCATTGCCATTCCGGTGATGTCATGGAAAAACGCATATCGATGGTTATACTCCTCAGCAGTCATTTAAAAGCTGTATTTTCAGCAGATTAATAAAAAGTTTTTTTTGATTTCTCGCGCGTAGCGCGATCAATAATTGTTGTTTATTTTTTGAAGGTGGTCAGTCCTCCGTCCAGGAAGTCGAGGAAGGCGGGGACGTCCTCCTTGTAGCTGAACGAGCCGCTCAAGGCATTGCCCTGCGGGTCGACGCAGACGTAGAACGGCTGCGTGTTGCTGCCGAACTTATAGCGCTGCAGGTAGCTCCACTTGTCGCCGATGGTGCGCAGCGTGCGTTTCTCACCAGTAGCCTCGGTTACCTCGACGGGCTCGGGCAACGGACGCTTGTCATCGACGAACAGGGAGATGAGCACGTAGTCCTTGTTCAGCTTGTCGGCCACGCTGGGATCGGTCCAAACGGCGGCCTCCATCTTGC
>JAEEGL013642929.1_pt1 | contig 14381 bp, 13 predicted proteins | sample 9134231 | NCBI WGS metagenome assembly JAEEGL01 (sample SAMN16246548, study PRJNA631951) | gut metagenome | biome: gut microbiome; feature: rumen; material: fiber-attached | host: Bos | place: Iran: Karaj | collected 2018-10
CATGGCTGTCCTAAATGCGGTTATGCAGTTTCAAATTATCATCATAATAATTTAGGATTAAATAACAGTTCATATAGAACCGGTGGAAACCTTTTTAAAAGAAAACGCTTTGTAGAATCTGGACTTCCAGTCTGGGTGTACATTATCTGTATAGTTGTTCTGATTATTCTTGTAATTGGATTATACAGCTGTCTTTAGTGCATAAAAAAAGCTGTCGCGATGATAAATTGTTTTAAAACAAAAAAGCTTCCTTCGCGAACGAAGAAAGCCTTATCTACCCGAAAGGAGACTTGAACTCCTACAGGATTGCTCCCACTAGGACCTGAACCTAGCGCGTCTACCAATTCCGCCATCCGGGCTTGAATAAATACATATTATCAAAAATCCGCTTTTTGGTCAAATATGATGGAAAATGAGTTGCTTTATACACTAAACTTAAAAACTTTACCATTATACGTAAACTCAAGCTTTGTTGCAGAAAACTTAATCAGCGCTTCATCTTTACCGCCAACATTCTGGTAATTCGCATTGTAAAGCTTGTCCCCTACTATAGGAAACCCCATCCACGCAAGATGACACCTAACCTGATGTCTGTAGCCGGAATTAATTCTGCATTCCACAGAAATTAAGTCTCCATACTTTTCGGCCAGTTTTATTTGTGTTGTATATTCAATTTGTTTTCCAAGCTTTTTTAATGCCGCAGCATTTGAATCCTTTGTAACTGGTCGTACTTGTGTACCGCCTTTTCCATAATTTCGGAAAAACGAAGTGATTGTTGCTGTATTTCCAGATAAAATTGAATTATGAACTGTCTGTATTTCTTTTGTGATTGTAGGAAAACCTTCAAGCTTCTCTGTATTTTGCAAAAAATCTTCACATTCTGCCTTGTATGTTTTATAAAATCTTCCGGTTTGTTGTTCAATAAGCATGGAATTGTAAAAATCCTGTGTAGCGGCTATTAAAAGCAAGCCCGAAGTAACATTATCAATTCTGTGGAGCAAGCCGTGTTCTATAGCTTTTCGTTCAGGAGAGGAAGAAACCTGCAAAAGCTCTGGATAAAGTCTTGCGGTATAGGAAAAGGCATTTTCTTCATCATCAGCTTTAAGAGGTGCTGACGGTATGCCTGAGGGTTTGTATATTACTACAAACGGTTTTTCCGGAGATGGTTCACTAATAATTTTGATTTTATCTGTATCCATTTTATAAACCACCGTCATTTATTTCTGTCGCGAAAGAATTGTTTTAGGATATTTTGCTTTAAGCTTTTTTTCTATTTCCAGAAAGCGCTTTGGAGTTTTTGTTCTGAACGTTGTGTATGTATTCTGCTGTGGGAGTCGTATTTTAAGTTTGCACGAATGAAGCATGAGTGTTGCTTTTGGGAAAAGTGAATCAGGTTTATTGTAAACGTCATCACCAAGAATCGGGCAGCCAAGATACTTCATGTGAACACGAATCTGATGTGTGCGGCCTGTTTTTATGCGAACACGAATCAGAGAATAATTTCCATAGCATGCAATACAGTGATAAATTGTCCTGGCATATTTTCCTTCGTCTGTATCTGCAACAGCCTTAAAACGATGACGGTTTTTAGGATCCCTTATAATCTGTGTGCGGATGTCTCCTGCAAAGGCTGGCGGGCGGCCTGTTGTTATCAGGATGTATTCCTTTTGAAGGCTTTTGTCTTTAAACTGATTTTGTAGCCATTCTTCACTATCTCTGTTTTTTGCTGTGATTATGATTCCTGAGGTTTCTTTATCAAGTCTGTGAACAATTCCTGGACGTCTTCGGGCAAGAATCTCGCTGTCTGTACCCTCCTTTATAAGATGAACAGATTCTCTCTGCCAGTGATACAGCAAAGCATTTACAAGCGTACCATCCCAGTTTCCGCACGCAGGGTGAGTTACCATGCCTTGTTCTTTGTTTACAACAGTAACATTATCATCCTCATAAAGAATATCAAGCGGAATATCCTGTGGAATTATGTCATCGGGGATATTGTCTTCCCACTGAATGTCTATCTGGTCACCTGCTTTTACTTTCTGTGAAAGCTTGCATTTTTTACCGTTTACAAGGATTTCTGTAACACCGCTTTTCAACTTTGATCGGTTCATTCCGTTGGGCAAAGATGCAATATATTTATCGAGTCGTTCCATAGCTTGAAAATCTTGTGGAACTTTAGCACTAAAAAATGGCATTATTGTGCTACCTCGTTATTTGAAGATTCTATGTTTTCTTCAGCTTCATCTTCAAGAAAAATAACTTCATCGTCTAAAGATTCATTTGAGTTACTTGGGTTAGTTTCAATTTTGATTGCGTCAGGATCATCTTCAATATTCAGAATATTAAGTTTACTTTTATTCTTTTTGACCTGAACTCTATTTCTTTTTATGATTCTTACAACTAAATCGGTAATACCAATTGCCAGAGAGATTCCAAGCGAAGTTAGAATAATTCCTTTAATTTCATCATCATTATAACCGCCGTTTGCAGAGGACTTAAAAGGATTTGGAAACTCAACGTTCTGCTGCCCCTTTGCTTTCTGGTTTGCATAGTCAATAATTGAATAACCGAGCGTAACATCAAGCGTAACAAAAGGCATTGCACCAAGCGAGATAACTTCAAATCTTCTGAAATCCTGAATGCCTTGAGGAACTTCGTCTGTTTTATCTGTTTTTCCATTTGATTCTTCGCCGAATGTACTGAAAGAAAGATTCATAAAAAGAGAAAATAATAAAATATATGCTATGGTTTTGGTTTTCATTTATTCGTATAATCTCTCTGTCCAAAAATTGAAGTTCCTATACGTACTAAGGTAGATCCTTCTTCTATGGCAAGCTCAAAATCACCGGACATTCCCATTGATAGTTCCGATAAGTCAAGTTTATTAAAACATTTCTGAAGCTTTTGGGCAAGTTCACGTAAAGTTGTAAAAGACTGGCGTATGAGTTTTTCGTCTTCGATAAAAGGTGCCATTGTCATAAAGCCTTTTGGGCAAATATGTGGAAAAACACCTGCTTCACAAGCTGATAATGCTTTTAAAAGCTCTTCTTCTGAGGTAAATCCTGATTTTGATTCTTCTCCGGTATGTATTTCAAATAGAATGTTTATTACCTTGTCTATTTTAGTACACTGTTTTTCTATTTCTTCAAGTAAGGAATATCTGTCTACTGATTCAATGCAGCTCGCAATCTTTACTGCATTCTTTACTTTATTTGTCTGCAACTGCCCGATAATGTGAAGTTCAATTTTTTTGTTAGGATTTTGTTCATACAAGGCAGAAAACTTTTTCTCTGCTTCCTGAACACGGTTTTCTCCAAACAAAAGCTGTCCGCAGTTTACGGCTTCCTGTACTTCTTCAAGTGAATGAAGCTTACTTACGGCCATAAGCTTTACAGAACCAGGTTCTCTACCTGCTTTTTCTTCTGCTTTTGAGATTTTATCTTTAATTTCTAAAAGATTTTCTTTTATTGACATTTTTTACCTTCGTTAATTTTACCTTCATAAATTATATCTGATAGTCGGAGCATTTCCGGAATTGAAAGCACTTCGGCCCTCTTCATCTTATCAATTCCAGCCTTATCCAGATATTCAATTGCCTTATCGTTGTTGTGAAGATAACCACAAAGATTGTTTCTTACAGTTTTTCTTCTTGAGCTGAACAAAGCTCTCTGCATTTTTATAAACTCTTGCGGCGACTTACAGCCCGGATAATCAGGATTTTTTGTCATTACTACAGAACGTGAATCTACATTTGGTTTTGGCCAGAAATTACCACCAGCCAGATCCATTATAGAAGAGGTTTTGTAAGCCCACTGGCATAAAACAGAAAAAGATGAATAATCTTCGCTGCCAGGAAGTGCCGTCATCCTCATGGCAACCTCTTTCTGTACCGTGAACACACATTTTTCAAAGCGCACATCGTTTTCAATTGTATCTGCAATTATAGCTGCGGCAATGTTATAAGGGAGATTTCCAAAAAGTCTTCGTGGTGCACCTGCTTTTTCGAACTGTTTTTTCCAGTTTTTCAAAACATCACCTTCGACAATTTCAAAGGAACCTTTTTGTGAATATGCTTCAAAAAACTGACTTATAAGCGAAACAAAGCCTCTGTCTATTTCAAAAACTGTAAGATTTACATTTCTTTCAAGCAGCTCATTTGTCATTGCACCAAGACCAGGGCCAATTTCCCAGACAGGCATATTATCTGTAACGTCAAGGCTGTCTACGAGTCGTTTTCTGGCATCTGCATTTATAAGAAAGTTCTGGCCAAACTTTTTCTGCATGGAAAAGCCGTTAATATCGAGAACCTGCTTTAATTCTGCCGGTGAATTGTAATCTGGATGCTTTAACATAATAACCTATTCTGCCATCTAATCTAAAAGGAAATTGCCGGACATTTAGAAAAAAATCCAACTAATAATTTTATGACATTATACTGTATATTTACAAAAAATCCACTAGCTGTAGAAATAAAAGGAAATATAAGGCTAAGGATTATTAAAGCAAGCCCGGAATATATAAAAAAAGTTATCAATGGCGAGATAATGGACGTTGCAATTATTCCTATTGGACAAAAGCAGCCAAAAACCTTTAAGGATATTGGTGCTGTAAAAATCTGTGCTGATGTTGAAGATGATAATGACATTGTAAAATAATAAGGCAAAAAGCGGACATATAAGCTTGTAAGCAGTCTGTTGAAAATAAGGATTCCGGCAAGTGCCGCATATGAAAGAATAAAGCCTATATTAAAAAGGCTTTCGGGGGTTATTACAGTCTGAAGTAAAAAACTGAAACAAAGAATCGAAAGCATATCTGGATTTTCATTATCAGCAAGAGAAGATAGGATAAGCAGGCAGTTGCAGATAAAAGCTCTTAAAAGTGATGGTGAAAAGCCTGCAAACCAGACGAATAAAATAACGGCTACTGTTCTGATTATAAACGAAAGCTTTTTTCTTTTAATCTTTTTGCCAATAAACATTGCAATCCCGGAAAACATAGAAAGATGCATTCCCGAAAGTGCCAGAATATGAGACAATCCCGATTTTCTGAAGGCCTCTGTTACTGTCTGTTCTGTATATTCTTTTGAACCTGATAATAAAGCAAGTAAAAGACCTCCTCCATTTCCCCAGGAATACATAAGTCTTTTAAATTGCAGCCTGCATAAAGCTCTAAAAAAATCTATTTTTCCATAAGCATTTTCGGGGAAAAAAGCATTTTTACATTCAGAAACAAGGAATTGATTAGAAACAGTTTTTCCCTTTACTGTATAAATACCGCCTGCTTCCCATAAAAAAGTTCCTTTTCTTTTAGCGGAAGAAAAAAGCTTACCCGGATAAAAGGCTTCTACCATTTCGGCGGGAATTAAAATATTGATTTTTCCACTTCCTTCAGAAAGCATGAGCGGTGATGATGAAGTGCCGGTATTAAGTTGTCTTCCAACAGAGTTTATTGAAAGTACGGCAGAATAAGTTTTTCCACTTGAGCTTTTTATAGGAGTAGATAAAAGCTTTCCTTTTAGAAAAACTACATCTTTTTGTGGAACAATGGAACAATAAGGATTTCTATCTTTGACTTTTACAGTTCTGGTATAGAGTAAAATAATTAAAATAAAAACAGAAATAAAAACCGGATTACTAAATCTTTCTTTTACCATTTAAGTCCTGCCAGTGCTTTTCGGGCAGCAGACAGAACCTGTTCTGAATAATTAAGATAAGTAACAGAAAGAAGTGAATCAAATGCTGACTTATCCCCGATAGCACCTAAAGTATTGATTACGGCCAGTGCAACCTCCTGAGAAACAGTTCCGTCTCTCTCTACCTGACCATTCAATTCTCCAAGATACTGAATCAGTGGATTTACAGCATCGACAGGAGCTATGCTGATTAATGAATTGATTACCGTTACAAACTGGCTTTCATTCAAAATCTTTTCGGCGTACTCATATTTTGCAGAATCAAAAAATGAAATTACGCTTGCAGATGCTCTTGTCCATTTATTCTCGCTCAAAATCCTGAGGGAATAAATCTGAAGCTCAACAACAGAATTTTTATCTGAAGAATTGCGTATTAATAATATAGTTTCATTTAACACATTTTCTGCAATTTCAGACAAAAATTTTTGAGAATTTTTTGTATTTTTTTGAATTAATGTAAAAATCTGGTTGATCTGGTAAATATCCTTTGAGTGTACAATCTGAAGAACCTCATTCATAGCAATTGGAGACAAATCAATAATTGATTTTTCAAGCTCAGTTCTGTAATCATTGTATCGTTTGTCGTTTAGCTTGTTGTAAAGAATTGTAAAAGAAACATTATTTCCAATTACACCAAGAGTGCCAATAATTGCCCTAAAGGTTTCTGGATTTACATTCTGAATATTTGTTTCCTGCACGTATCTGTTCAGCAAAGAAGTAAAACTTGCAGTAGAAATATAGCTGTTTAACTGTTCAACTTTAGAAAGAACCGCAATCTGAACGGTACTGCTTTCACTAAAAATGTTGAAAATTTCTATAAGCTGATTCAAAAGCTCAAGTCTTTCGTTATCAAATTTTGAATTAATGAATTCATTATTTATTGAAAGAATTGTTGCAAGTGCAAAGCCGTCAAAATCTCTGTCAGAAACAAGATAGTCCTTATTACTTAAAATAAACCCTATTGACTGAGTTGTAAGCCAGATTGCCTCTGAACCGGAAGCTTCCCTAACAGCAATAGTTTTGTCTGTAATATTTCCCTTAATAAATTTTTTCTGCAAGCTCTGTGAAAAAATTGGAGATAAACTCAATGTTAAGAACAAACACAATAAAAGCTTTTTCATTTTTATTACCTGCTATTTATTATCATCAAAATCATCAAGATTAGTTCTTTGATTAAAGGTTACCTGATGCATGTTTTGCACGGCACTTGAAGCATCCGGCGAAACAGAATCTATAGAATCACTTTTCCCGGTCGAACTACCCTTTATTACAACCGGCAGCTCATCCGGAGCTGGTTCATCAACGGCAGAAGCAGAAGCTGTATTTTTAGACTTAATTGTAACATCGCCATTTATTTTTTTATTTGCTTCATCATTAATTTGATTTATTAATTCTTCAGCCTCAGCTTCATCGCCCTTATCTTCATCAGTCATACTTAAAGCTTCGTAAACCTCACGTTCTTCTGAAGGAAGCGTATTATAAACAAAGCCCAGAATCTCGTTTTTCATAGCCGGTTCAATTTTAAGACATTCAAAATGTAAAAGAGATTCATTTAAATCACTGTTATATTCTACAGTTCTGATAATACCCAGCATAATTACAAGCTTGTTCTGAATATTAAACTGAAGTTTAATCTGAATATTCGGCTGTCCTTTTCCCGCAATGTGAACAAGAGCTCCCGATTCAGAAATATCTTCGATAATACATTTGTAGCCTTCCTGTGTTTCTACAGAGCTGTTATTAGCACTATTGGCGGTTACAACATAAAGATTGGCCTGAATCTGGCATTTAGAGCGTACAGATTTGCGTTTCTGTGTACGCATAAGATTATTTGAATGCTGAATGGAAATTGAAGATTCTCCAAGGAAAAGTCCGTGATTTATAACCCTTGTATCAAAAACATAGCGTGCATCACCCTTTCGCCACAAATAAACACTAATAACCTTTCCAACCCACTGTTCTGCAGTAATAGGAATCATATTATTCTTTCTTGGAACCGAAATTATAATTTCCTTGCCGTTGTTCATAATCTGAGATGTAAAAACACCTTCTCCAGGAAGTATAATTCTTAATCTCTGTCCCTTATCAAGATACAAGGTTGATTCAAGACCTTTTTTATCGTCCGTTTCATTCTGAAGCTTAGTTCTATAATCAAAAAGCTTTGTAATAAGTGACTGCATCTTAGGATCATTTTCAGTTCCACTTTTAGCAGCTTGTGAAGTAATGTGCGCCATACACTTTGTAAGAGCTTGCATTGACCAGAAAAGAGCTGTAGGCTGTTCAAGCTCACAGATTTGAGATACTTTCCACAATAAGTTTAAATCAGCATAACTGAACTTTGAATCCAGGCCGGTAATATAAAAATCAATCTTCTGCTTAGAAACAGAATAGATTCCAGCAAGAATAGCGAGAACAGCTATAGCTACAACAATTCCAACAAGAATGTACACAATAACCTCTTTTTAAATCATTTATATGTTCACTTATTCACTATAATATAATATCATAAATCTAATGAAATTACATTCTTTTCTATATGAAATATTGATTTTTTCGTTAATTTTAGCGTTTTGTGTGCTTCCTCCGTGTTTTATTTCGCCCTCTCAGGACGTTTTTATATTCACTGAGCCCGTTTTTCCCTGGAAATCGCTTAGCCTGTTTGTTTTTTCATTAATTTTTTATTTTTTGATTCTAAAAAAACGTTTTTCTGTCGATTTTCATACTTTATTTGCCTTTGTTTTCTGCTTCAGTCTATTGTTCTGCAACTCGCTGATAATGAAGGCTGTTTCATTTTTTGTCCATAATAATTCCGAAGATATTGCCGCCGAAATTATAAAGCCGCAGACTGTAATTCAATGGTTATTCATTATCTTTAATTTTCTTTTTGCTTCTTTTTACGAAGAAGTCATATACCGAGTATATTTTCCAAATGCTTTAATTTCTATTTTTGGAAAAATTAAAAAGGTTCAGGAAAATGAAAAATTAAGGATTACAACTATAATAATTGCAGAAATTGTTGGTTTGCTTGCTTTTGCGTTTGCACATCTTTATCTTGGGATTTTATCTGTAATAAATGCGGCTGTTGCTCATATAATTTTAAAGCTTTTTTACAGAAAACGAGAAGATATTGTTGCCTGTTGGGCAGCTCACTTTATTTACAACATTATCTCTTTAATTTTATTGTAGGTCCAAAGGCTTATCTTTGTATTTACTTTTATTCCTGTTTCGGAATATGTTGTTTCTATATTGTATTCAGACTGATTTTCTGTTGCGAATATGCTGACAGTGATTTCGTTTTTATCTCCTTTTTCAAGCGTGATTGTAAGCTCCGGAGAACCAATGCTTTTATATTCAGTTTTTCCACCATGACGAAGCTCTATAAACTTAGAAACCTTATCCGCAAAGCCGTCAGTTTTTGTTGTAATTACAGAAGGCTTTCCTTCAAAATCAACCTTTATGCGCTGAATATCCTTGTACGAAAGATTTTTCTGCAGTGCTTTTGAAATAATGTACGGGTCATACCAGAGCTGTGGCGATAATGAAAGATAATTATTAAGCGAAGAATCAATTTCGTAAACTGCAGCAGATTTTCCTGTCATAAAATAACGGGAGGTTTGAGAAAAATCATTGTTACCGAAAATAAGCTCATAATAGCTGTCTGAGGATGAATAATAATATCTTAATAAAAGCTCAGAACCGTCTGTAAGACCATAAGCATTATTCTTTTCAATTTTATCAGAGATTTTATACGCTGTTCTTGTTTTTGAAAGCTCCTGCAAAAAATTATCAAGACGTTTTTGTTCAACCGGAATTAATTCAGAAATTATTTGTTTATTTGTTTCTGATACAGTTTCCATTTCCAAAAACCAGATTTCATTCTTTTTAATAAATCTTAATTCTTCACCATTTTGCGAAAGATCTATTTCTGTTATTGAAGGCAAATATTTTGTATTTACAAGTGCGGTATTCATTTTTTTGCGTTTGTCTGTAGTCTTAAAAAAGGAGGCAACATAAGTTATAAGTAAAACTAAAATTATGCAGGAAGTGATAATAAGCTTTTTCATCAACCGGCCTTCCTTGTTGTAATTTTTGCAGTAAGTTTTTTTAAACTTAAGTGATGGAGAACTTTTATTAAGACACCGCAGCAAAGGACAAGCAGCGGAATAAGCAGGAACAATAAAATAAGTGAACTGCGGCTTGTCCTTAAAAACTCTTCTGCATTGTTTATTTTGTACAGGGAATTGTCTTTTAAGCTTCTTCCCTGTAATTCTGCTAGCTCTTCTTCGTTGTTAAGCTTTAATAAAGTATTAGTCATAAATCCAAAGTTTCTGTAGTCACCGTATTCACCGCCGTTATAACCTGTCATAAGTGTGTTTACAAAATATGGATCTGGTAAAACTATAATGTGTGAATTATCACTGGCTGCCAGATTGTACAAGCCTGTAATTCTACCGGTAATTTCAGCGCAAAGGACAAGCTGTTTTTTTTCTTTATCAGAAACATCCGCTTCTTCAAGCAGCATTGGATTAGTTTCTATAAGCCTTTCAGGACTGTTTCTGTCTGTTTTGTAAGAATAAGCATACGAAGAAGATACAAGATACGGTGATGCATTATCTGAAAGCTCAAGCGGAGTCGCCCAGAAAACAGTCATTCCCGAACTGTATTTTTCCTGCGGCATAAGGTTTATCCACAAAGGATAATTTATAATTTTTGTATAGGTGTTGTTTTGTAAAAGGCTGTTATCATCTTCTCCGCTGTACATTGTAATTCTTGAACAAGAAATATCTGCCGCAATTTCCGGAAGGAAAACAACTCCCCAGTTTTCAAGCATTTCTACAATATTTGTGCGTTTATTTGGTTTTATGGACCAGTCTGTATCTATGCTAACGCTATACGGACTAACGGCAAAAAAAGCATTTCCCTTTTCAGAAAGAATATAATTTTCTATTGCAATTGCTCCGTCTATGTTTATCTGACTGTCACCAAGTACAAAAAGCACGCCGGACGTATCTTCAAGCTGGTGTACAAAATCATCATCCGCAGCATAAAGAACATTACAGACAAAACCCTGCGAATTAAGCCACGGCATAACATAGCTGTAATCATCATAAAAAGAAAGCTCATTTCCACAGACAATATTTACAACACGCAAGGTACCTGTCAAAAGCTGTTTAAGTTTACTGTCCAGATCATACTCAAGAGTTTCTGCAGATAGTACAAAAGGAATTGCTGCAGTCTGCCCTTTTCCCTCAATAATTATTGCTGAATAAACATTTATATATTCCGTTGAGTTTCTGTTACTTGTTTTCAGCTGCTGACCAGTAATTCCAAGTGAATCAAGATTCAGTGCAAGACTTTCGTCTAAAGAAGGGTCTTTTATTATAAGGGAAAGATTTTTGTTTCGTGCACAATAACCATTCAAAAAGTCATTTACATCCCTAACCTGCGGATAAAGTCTTGAAAGCTCTGTAGACCTGCAGTAAGTAATCTTTACATTTTCATCAATTTTAGAAAGCAGCTGTTCTGTGTAAGCTGATAATGAATAAAGCTTGTTTTTAGAAAAATCAAAACGTTTGTAATATTTCTGTCCGTTCAAAAGTACAAGAACTGCAATTAAAAAAAGAGAGCATTTATAAAGCTTTTCCTTTACCGCCTGCCTTTTCCCGTCCTTATATTCACAAAGAAAAACTGTAAGCAGAAAAAATATTGCACTTATTGCAGTAAAATAAATTATATCCCGGGTGTCAATTATTCCTTTTCCAGCTGCATCAAAATGCCAGGCAAAGCTTATTTTTTTTAAGATTGCTGTAAAAAAGCTTCCCAAGGAAACATAAACTGCAAGTAAATGTGCACTGTTAATGATAATGAGTATTACCGAGGAGATAATGAGCGATGCAATTTTTGAGCTTATCAACTCCTGTATAAAAATGCACACAGAAATTACAGTTGCACCGTAAAAAAGCAGACAGATTATTCCTGCTGTAAACTGGCCATAATCAACATCACAAAAGCGTCCGACTACAATTGCAGAAGGAAGCAGAATAAAAAGAATTGTCGCGTATTGTATAAGTGCACTAAGTATGTTTGCAATAAGTTTGTTTTTTCTTGAAAGCGGAACGAAGCTGTCGTAAATTGCTTCACTTTTTCTAAAACAAATGGCCGGTATAAGAAGAATGCTCACATATGGTACAGAAGAAAAAAGCAAAAGTAAATCTGAAGTGCCTGTTGTAAAAAACTGATTTTTAATAAAAAAGTTGAAGTTTATATAAATACAAAAAAGTACTGCAAGAATATAGAAAAGCGGATGTGTAAACGAAAAAATCAACTGATATTTTAAATAAACTTTATTTTTCATTATCAGTTTCTCCATCGCTTATGATTTTGAAAAAAGCCTGTTCCAGAGATTCTGCATTTTTCTCTTTTGTAATACTTGCTTCTGTTCCGGAAATTACAATCCGTCCATTTTTGATAATGAATATTTCGCTGCACAAAGAATCTACTTCCTGTAAAATGTGTGTGGACATAAGGATTGAGCACGTTTTAGAAAGCTTGATGATGATTTCACGCATCTGTAAGATTTGCGCCGGGTCTAGTCCTGTAATTGCTTCATCAAGAATAAGATTCGGCGGATTGTGAATTACAGCCTGTGCAAAAGAAACCCTCTGCTGGTAGCCTTTAGAAAGCTTTTTTATCTTTTTATCAAGCACATCGCCTAAAGAACATTTTTCTATTACAGCTTTTATTGCAGCTTCAAGCTCCTGTCCCTTTAGTTCATGAAGTTCACCTGCATAACGTAAAAAGTCAATAACCTTCATCTCCGGCGGCAGCACAGAAAGCTCCGGCACATAGCCAACAAAGTCCATTGCAAGCTCAGGCTTTTCTGCCACATTTATTTTGTTTCCATCATTATCTGAAAGTATAATCTCCCCGCCACCAGAATAATGAAAACCGCAGATTGCCTTCATAATTGTAGTTTTCCCAGAACCGTTAGGACCAAGTAATGCAGTAATTTTTCCCGGCACAATCTGCATAGAAATATCCTTTACCGAAAACCCGCTTTTTTTATGAGAAAATGATGAATAATCCTTACAGAAGTTTTTTATCTCTATCATAATAATTGTCATTGTCGCACTTGATGCGACAATCCTTATAAACAGATTTCCGGGTCAAGCCCGAAAATGACATGTTAATCAATATACGGAATCTCAATATGCATTCTATCTCTGGAAAGCTCTGCTTTTGGCCAAACTTCGCGAGCCTGATCCAAAAGAATTTGCAGCTCCTTGTCATTATAGCGCGGACTATAATGAATCATGTACATTCTTCGTACATTTGCTTCCTTTGCAATTGTAGCTGCCTGCCAGGCAACCATGTGTTTTTTTTCCTTAGCCTGATCAATCAGCTCATTTTCAAACATACATTCGCAAATCAGCAAATCTGAACCGCGTACTTCATCAATAATCGAAGGCTTGTAGAGAGTATCTGTAACAAAGCTGAACTTTCTGCCACTGCGTTTTGGTCCAAGCACCTGCTCCGGCTTTACAATAGAACCATCCTCTGCAGTTACCTCAAAACCGGACTGCAGCTGAGCCCAGAGTGGACCACGAGGAACCTTAAGCTCTTCTGCCTTTTGAGGATTAAACTCTCCGGGGCGATCAAGTTCTTCCAGCGTATAGCCTACACAAGTTTTTGTATGATCAAGCGGAAAAGCACGAATGTAATAATCTTTGCCCGAATGAACTACGCAGGGAGCTGTAATTTCCTTTACAACAATCGGATAGTTTATGTACATATCCAGCACTTTACGGCTAGTTTCAATATATTCCTTGATTTTTGGCGGTCCATAAATGTAAAGCGGTTCTGTTCTTTCTACTTGAGCGGAAAGCATAAGGATTCCAGGCAGGCCTGTTACGTGATCTGCGTGAGTATGCGAAACAAAAATTGCATCGATTTTTTTCCACTTAAGATTAAGCCGTCTTAACGAAACTTGCGTGCCTTCTCCACCGTCAAAAAGAAATAAATCACCGTCACGACGCAACAAAACTGATGTAAGATGACGGTAAGGCAAAGGCATCATGCCTCCACAACCTAAAACAAAGGCTTCCATATTCATGGGTAAGTATAATACAGGAAAATTAAAAAAAAATGAATAGTAGGAAAGATAAATAGATTGGAAATCAATTTTATACACTTATACTAAAAAAATAGCTACCAGTCGAGTAACGTCTTTGAGAACCGCACGCTAGCGTGCTACGCGCTGATGTGCCTTGTAATTATATACGTTTGCCGCTAAAGCGGCAGCACATCAGAGCGTTTCTCAAATCCGTTCCTCTCCTTCTCGCTATTTTTTTTGAATGTTTTTTTGAAATTAATTTACACCACATTGTTTTTACAAAACATAGCTACCAACGCTACACAAAACACGAACCTTTGCTAGGTATTTTTCTACACTTGTTTTTATTGTTTAGTTTACTGTTGTTTCACTTGTTTTTACCATTTTACGAATATACTTATTGTACCAGATGAGGTTTACCACAAATGTTAAAGTCCAACTTATTGGGTATGAGAGGAAGATTGTGACTGGGGTGTGGAACTGAGGGAGCTGGAATACAGTCATAAGCCAGATTATGCGGAAAATGCAGGCGCCGAGCAGAGAGGATATTACTGGCATGAGGGAGTGGCCGATTCC
>JAEEGL015088177.1_pt1 | contig 14381 bp, 8 predicted proteins | sample 9134231 | NCBI WGS metagenome assembly JAEEGL01 (sample SAMN16246548, study PRJNA631951) | gut metagenome | biome: gut microbiome; feature: rumen; material: fiber-attached | host: Bos | place: Iran: Karaj | collected 2018-10
GCTGTAGCTAATATCCAGGTTCCTGAGGCTAGAATGATCACTCTTACACCCTGGGATCCCAAGATGCTCAAAGAGATCGAGCATGCCATCCAAGCTTCAGACCTCGGCATCAATCCTACAAACGACGGTAAGATGATCAGACTCGTTTTCCCGATGCTTACAGAAGAGAGACGTAAGGATCTCGTTAAGCAGGTTAAGATCTACGGCGATGAGACAAAGGTCGTTATCCGTAACAACCGCCGTGATTCCATCGATAAGATGCGTGCAGCAAACAAGAAGAAGGAATTAACAGACGATCTTCTCAAGGAATTCGAAGAGAAGGTTCAGAAGATCACAGATAAGTTTACTGCAGAAGTAGACACAGTCTGCGAGAAGAAGAACAAGGAATTGATGGAAATCTGATAAGAGATGGCCTTATTCGATAAAAAACAGGAAACTGCCTACGATACGGGAAACCTTAAGGTTCCCGTATCTTTGGGTGTGATCATGGACGGAAACGGCAGGTGGGCCACACAAAGACACCTTCCGAGAAGTGCAGGTCACAGGGCAGGAGCCGAGAACCTCAAAGAGCTCTGCCGCAACTGCGGTAACTACGGAGTAAAGTATCTTACGGTTTATGCTTTCTCCACCGAGAACTGGTCCAGGCCCCAGAATGAGATCGATCAGCTGATGAAGCTTTTCGTTGAATTCGTGGACCGTTTTGACCCCGAGCTCAAGGAAGAGGATATCCGGATGAGATTTACCGGAGATTTTTCAGTGCTTCCGGACAGTGTTAAGGAAGCGATCAGGATCGAAGAGGAAAGATCCAAAGACCGTAAGAAGATGCAGCTCATCATTGCCATCAATTACGGCGGCAGAAGAGAGATCGAGAACAGCTGCCGTAAGATAGCCGAGAAGGTTATGGCAGGCGAGATAGAGCCTGCGGACATCACCGAGAAGATGATAGCCGAGAATCTCTATCTGCCGGATGTACCTGATCCGGATCTTATCATCAGACCCAGCGGTGAGCAGAGGATCTCCAACTTCCTTTTGTGGGAGTGCGCTTATTCTGAATTCTGGATATCAGACGTATTGTGGCCTGATTTCGGTCTTGATGAACTGACTCAGGCATTCAGAGATTACACATCACGTGACAGACGTTTCGGCGGTCTGTCAAAGAAGGACAGTAAGGCTTAATTTGAGACAGAGAGTTATTACAGGCATTATTTTTACTGTGTTGGTGCTGGCATTTATAATGCCTGCTTATTTTTTCCCGATTACAGGAGTGATCATGGCCGTAATCATCGGTGTCTTTTCCTGCGTAGAGCTGTTTAAGGCTCTCAAGCACGGCGGATACCAGCCGTCTCGGCTCCTTCTTATCATCGGCATGAGCCTTGCCACCCTGATGGTCATTTGCGGCCTTGTATTTAAGCTCCCGATCGAGAACACGATGGCTCTGTATCTCATTGTCGTGTGCATGTACTGCGTCTCGTGCGGTATTAATCTGCCTCTTGTAAGGCCTAATGACCAGAAATCCTTTTTAAACGGAATATTCACCGGCGGAATTGTATTTTATGTCTCATTCCCGCTGTTCTGTCTTGTCAGTATGCTCCTGTTTGTTCCTAACGGATGGTTCTATGCGATCATAGGCCTTTTCGCGCCATGGGGCACTGACACATTTGCTTATTTTACCGGTGTTGCATTCGGTAAGCATAAGATCGTTCCGCATATTTCTCCCAAGAAGACATGGGAAGGATGCATAGGCGGGACATTTTTCTGTGCAGTATGCGTTACCGTATACTGCTGTCTCGTTGTTTACAGAGTTGAGGAGATCCAGATGGGTATGGTTCCTTACGGAATCTTCGTATTCCTGCTCGGAATCCTCATTTCGATAATGTCACAGTTAGGAGACTGGTTCTGCTCTGTTATCAAGAGAAGAACGGGTATCAAAGATTTCAGCAATCTGTTCCCTGGACACGGTGGAATGCTCGACAGATTCGACAGCGTTTTCTTCACGCTCCCTACGGCACTGTTGCTCGCGATCGTTACTTATAACCTGTTCTGATATTGTTTGGAATAACTGTTAGGGAGAAGATTAAAAATGCGCAGATTATCTATTTTGGGTTCAACGGGTTCCATTGGTAAACAGACCCTTGAAGTAGCCAGAAAAGCGCCAAATGACTTTACAGTTGAAGCACTCACATGCGGCAGCGACATTGATACGCTCTATGAACAGATAGTTGAGTTCAGGCCCAAGGTCTGTTCAGTCGTTAATGAGAAGAAAGCCGCTGAACTTTCTGCAAGACTTAAGTCTGAAGGTATTGATACTGAAGTCCTCACGGGCAGTGAAGGAAACATCACTGTTGCAACACTTGATTCCTGCGATACAGTCGTTGGTGCGATCGTCGGCTTTGCCGGACTTGAGCCTGTATATCACGGTATCTTAAGCGGTAAGGACATAGCCCTCGCGAACAAGGAGACGCTTGTTGCCGGCGGCGACATCATCATGCCTCTCATCAGGGAAAAGGGTGTCATGATGCTTCCCATCGACAGCGAGCACTCTGCCATCTGGCAGTGCCTCAAGGGTGAGAAGATAGATGATCTCGACAGGATTCTCATCACTGCTTCAGGCGGTCCGTTCAGAGGAATGTCACGTGAGGATCTCGAGAACGTTACGCTCGAAAACGCGCTCCATCATCCGACATGGAACATGGGCGGCAAGATAACAATTGATTCGGCAACCATGATGAATAAGGGCCTGGAGATAATCGAGGCTCACCATCTCTATGGTATCTCATGCAGGAGGATCGATGTTGTCGTTCATCCGCAGAGCGTCATCCATTCTATGATAAGGCTTAAGGACGGTTCAGTCCTGGCTCAGATGGGCAAGCCTTCAATGGTGCTGCCTATTGAAGTTGCACTTTATTATCCTGAGAGAGGACCGTCTATCGTTAAGGAGTTCGATCCTTTCGAGGCGGCAACATCTAATCTTACTTTCGAGCCTTGTGACACAGAAGTGTTCAGACTCGTAAAGCTCGCATATGAAACAGGCGATAAGGGCGGACTCTATCCGACGGTCATGAATGCCGCGAATGAGTCTGCGGTCAACGCATATCTCGCAGGCAAAATAAAGTTCCTTGACATTGAGAGAACTGTTTTCGAGACTGTGGAGAAAATGGATCCTGCGATTGGCGGCATGGAACTTACCATTGATACGATCGAGCAGACGGATAAGGATGCCAGGATCTATGCAGATAATTTAATTAACGGAAAGATCGATTCATGAATATAGTCGTAAGTATACTTGTAGTAATTGTTGTTCTCGGAGTCATCGCGACAGTGCATGAACTTGCACATTTCTTCGTCGCAAGGCTCCTTAAGATCAAAGCATTTGAAGTTTCAATCTTCGTTGGTCCGAAGCTCATCAGCTGGAAGAGAAAAGGCGTTGATTTTGCGATCAGGATGATCCCTGTAGGCGCTTATGTCAGATTCTCTGAGATAGACGAAGAGGGTAATTCGGTAAAGAGCGATGATCCGTCGCTGCTTATCAACCAGCCCAGATATAAGAGGCTCCTGGTAGCTCTTGCAGGACCGCTCGTAAACCTGATCCTCGGCATCATGATCTTCTTCATCATGTTCTGCGCAACGGGATTCGTAAGTAATGACATCGGACCCGCAATGCCCAGAACACAGACATCTCTTGCTGCCGACCAGTTCACTGAAGGTGATACGATCGTTAAGATCAACGGTAACAGAGTTTACATGACATACGATTTCAACTATGAGATGGACTATGTCGATCCCACCAAGGATCTGGTACTTACATTGAGATCAAAAGAAACAGGCAAGCTCTATGACCTTACGCTTACGCCTGATACCAAGATCAGACCGATGCTGCTCATCACATGCAGGATCCATGAGGACGGCTGGGAAGTCATTGAAGTTGATGAGAACCAGAATAATGGTAATCCTGTGTTAAAGCCAGGTGACTACGTCACTTATTTCAATGACATTGCAGTCTATGACAAGAATTTTGATAATTACATCTTTAACTATACAGAAGAGACGATCGACGTTACTTTCATTCGTGACGGTGAGACCATGCATGAGATCATCGCGCCCGAGTATCAGGAGTATGTGATCCCGAGAGGAATACAGACAATATTCTATTATGTCGACTCGCCGGCTAATTTTTTCCGTGCGTTAGGTTATGCGGCCAAAATGCCGGCTTCGATGATGAATTTCACGATTAGAGGCGTCAGAGATGCTATCGCGGGACGAGTAAAGCCGTATAATTTGGTATCGGGTCCTATAGGTATCACCAATATGGTCAACGATGTAGTTGAGGATGAAGAGGATACGGTAGGCGAGAAGGTATACATGCTCATCATGCTGAGCGGTATCATCTCCATCGCACTGGCATTCTCCAATCTTCTTCCGATCCCGGGCCTCGACGGCGTACAGATCCTTCTGATCGTTGTCGAGATGGTCATCGGACGCAAACTGTCGGAGAAGGCAGAGGCGAGGATGACGATAGTCGGCTTTATCATCATAATACTGTTGCTGATATTTGCATTTGTATCGGATATCCTGACTATCATCTTCGGATTCGGAAACTAGTAAAGGAGTGTTTTTATGACTAAGAGAGTCCTGATCGGTAATGTTGAAGTCGGCGGCGGATCATCTGTTAAGATCCAGTCGATGAATAATACTGACACGAGAGACGCCAAGGCTACTCTTGCCCAGATACAGGAACTCGCTGATGCCGGATGCGACATCACGAGAGTTGCAATTCCTGATATGGCTGCCGCTGAGAGCCTTAAGGAGATTACTTCGAAGTCACCCATTCCTGTCGTTGCTGATATCCATTTCGATTACAGACTGGCTCTGGCCGCTGCCGATAACGGAGCTGCCAAGATAAGGATCAATCCCGGAAATATCGGAGGACCCGAGAATGTTAAGCTCGTTGCAGATAAGTGCAGGGAGCGTAAGATCCCGATCCGTGTCGGTGTCAATTCCGGTTCGATATCCAGGGAGATACTTGCAAAATACGGTGAAGTAAACGCAGATGCCATGACAGAGAGCGCTCTTGGTGCGGTTAAGCTCCTCGAAGACCAGGATTTTGACGATATCGTCATTTCCATCAAGTCGTCTTCTCCGAAGCTTACTATCGACACATACAGGATACTGTCGAAGGCATGTGATTATCCTCTTCACGTAGGTGTTACAGAGGCAGGTACAGTGAGAGAAGGCGCGATCAAATCAGCTGTAGGTATCGGCGCGCTTCTCGCAGAAGGTATCGGTGACACAATAAGAGTTTCCCTGACAGGTAATCCTGTTGATGAAGTTATCACTGCCAAGCAGATACTCAAAGCATTGGACTTAAGAGACGGAGGCATAACCTTTATCTCATGTCCCACATGCGGAAGAACTCAGGTCCCTTTGATCGAACTTGCAGGACAGATTGAACAGAAGGTCGCGAACCTTCCCTATAATCTCAAGGTTGCTGTAATGGGTTGCGTCGTTAACGGTCCGGGAGAAGCAAGAGAATGTGATATCGGAATGGCCGGCGGAATCGATGAGTTCGTATTATTCGAGAAGGGTACGCCCATCCGAAAGATACCGGCATCCGGAGCTGTTGATGAGTTTGTAAGGGAAGTGATCAGACTTGGAGAAGAAAAGAGTAAGACTTCTTGAACTGTTCAATGCGGACAGCGAGAGATATAAAGATTTAAGTGAACTATATGTTCTTAAGGTAGACATTTACAAGGCTAAGGCGGCAGTAAATCTCATTCTTGAGGGTGTTGAATCTCTGCCTATACCTAACAGCCTTGTTTCTTTGGTTGAAGAACTCGAGAACGATTTCGGTACAAAGGTGAATTTCATGTTCACCGGTATCAGCGAGATCGGGTTCAATGATATTTATGATTCGATAAGCAAACTTATAAAGTATTACCTGGTAAGAGACAACGACGGCGGAGTCGGCAACATGGCTGACTTTATCAGTCTCAGTGCAGATGTCGATTATGACTGCGGTGATGCTTTTGGATATGTGACGTACATCAGTATTCCGTCCGGCTGGGCAATGATGTTCAACGATACGGACAGGGAGAACGTTAAAAATGCAGTAAGAGACGCCGCAAGCATCTGTCTCGGTAATGAGATGCATACATCTTTTGAGATAATGGTCGTTGATCCTGAAGTCTCAGGAGCCGACATTATTACCGAAGATGACTTAAGAGATGCCCTGAAGGATCTGAAATTCGAGGACTTCGAGGAAGCTCCTGCAGAAACAGACGGTAAAAAGAAGGGCGGCAAGAAGAAAAAGTCCGAGAGCGAGATCGCTGCGGAGGCCGAAGCTGCAGGTAAGAATTCCTGGGCTTTTAAGGCCCAGCAGGCCAGAAAAGAAGCAAAGCAGGAAGAGAAGAAGTTCGATTATAAGGCATCAGCAAATGCCGAGAACCAGCTCTACGGACGCGTTAAGAAGCAGGCTACCTTCATGAAGATAGAGAGCCTGACCGTCGGCTGCTTTGACGTTAACATTGCAGGTGATGTCTCATTTAACGATGATTCGTTTAAACTTGCGAAGACAGGCCGCAGCGTAATCGTTAAGTTCATGTGCCTTGATGACACTGACGGTATCTCATGCATTGCTTTCCTTAAGCCTGAGGAAGCAGACGGATTCCAGAAGGAATTCGGCAAAGGCGGTTATGTCGGAATTCAGGGTAATGTCGAGAACGATTCTTTTACCGGAGATAAGTGCCTTAAGGTATCAGGATTCTATAAGGCTGAGCGTCCCGCTAAGAGGAAGGACAATGCTCCACGTAAGAGAGTAGAGCTTCACGTGCATACAAAGATGAGTGAGAGTGATGCTACGACAGAACCTGCTGATCTGATCAAGCTCGCTGCATCTTTCGGTCATACGGCATGTGCCGTTACTGACCACGGAGTTGTCCAGGCATTCCCTCATGTTTTTGAGGCTGCAAAAGGCATTAATAAGAAGCGTAAGGGAACAGATGAGCCTCCAATCAAGTGTATCCTCGGCTGCGAGGGTTATCTTGTGGATGACGGTCCTACTGTTTTCTACAATCTTCCTTATGACGTAAAGAACGATAAGATCAAGCCTTCAGAAGTAGACGATGATGCATCATTAAACTTCATCTTCAAACCAAAGGCTGTCGGTTCTTTTGTTTCCATAGTCATTAAGCGCAATGGTGACGATGCATTGCGTGATACATTTACATCCGTTTGCGCATCCAAATACAGACTTAAGGGTTATAAGGCAGTTAAGCCTGAAGAAGAGGGTGAATCCGACCAGGATGCAATGGAATTCGCATCACACGATATTGATAAGTCTTTGTGGGATCCTGAAGAGATACCTGAAGAATTAAGAGATGAAAATATCAATGCTAAGCCGATGGAACCTCATGCTCTTTTGGGCACTTCCGTTAATGTTGATCTTGATATAAACGGTGAGTATGCTGACGGCAGTGATGAGGTTATTCCATCTGAACTGGTATTTGAGCATGTAGCTGATTTCCATGCCGAATTTGAGGATATTATCTATCCCGGTTCAGGTGAGCCTTGCGATTCCTATTTCGCAATGGGAGAACTTTTGGAATTCATCGGAGATTCCTATGTAACAGGACCAGATATATTCACAACGCTTGCATTCCTCCGCCGCGCTGGTTACGGAATCAACATCGAAGATCACGTATATTACAGACATAAGTTCCTTATGCCTGCTACTTCGGATGAAGATATTCTTGAGACATTCTATAAGGGTGAATACAAGACCGTTGATGAAGCATTGAGTGCAAAGGGCGCAATGTTTAATTACTCTGCTGACGGCAGTGAATTCGATGAGATGTTTACCGCATGCTATAAGTCAGCATCTTTGCTCGCTGCTTGTCTTTCAGATGCCGGTACTGTTGATGCATTGAATATCAATTACGCATCCGGTCACTATACACCTGAGAAGATCAAGTCTACTAAGAAGAATGGCGGAGTATCTGAAGCTCCGACATACCATATCATCTATCTTGTCCGTTCCAATATGGGTCTTTATAACCTGTACCATATCGTATCCGAATCACAGATACATTACTTTTCAAGAAGACCCAGAACTCCTAAGAGCCTGCTTAAGTATTTCAAGTCAGGCATTATTGTCGGCGGTGCGTGTGAGCAGGGTGAGATCTTCCGTTATGTTTTAAAGAGCTACAAAGATCTTAATAAGGACAGACAGGCAACCAGAGCCTTCCTCAAAGATTCTGTTGATTTCGCAAAGATATTAAGTCTTTACGACTATGTTGAGATCCAGCCTCTTTGCAATAACATGTTCTTAACAAGACAGGATCCTGGCGGTTCAGTTCCTCTTAATGAAGATGACATCAGGATAATCAACGAACTGCTCGTAGAGACGGCAGACGATCACGGTAAGCCCGTTTGTGCAACGACCGACTCTCACTTCCTTAACAAGGAAGACGGACGTTACAGAAAGTACATGCTCATGAGCATGGGATTTGATGATGCTGAGATGCAGAGCGACCTTTATTTCAGAACAACAGACGAGATGCTTGATGAATTCAAGTATCTTGGCGAAGAAAAGGCGATGGAAGTTGTTGTTGATAACACCAACATGATCGCCGACATGGTCGATTTCGGAATCAAGCCTTTCCCGGACGGATCTTATCCGCCGCAGATTGCAAGAGCTGCTGCCGATGTAAGAGACATCGCTTATACAAAGGCTAACCGCATGTACCGTCATAAGGGTGTTCTTAATCCGGTAGTTAAGGAGAGACTCGACAGAGAGCTTAAGTCCATTATCGGTAACGGTTATGCGATCATGTATTACATCGCATACAGACTTGTTAAGAAGTCCAATAACGACGGTTACGTAGTAGGTTCGAGAGGTTCAGTAGGATCTTCGTTCGCTGCTACAATGAGCGGTATTTCGGAAGTTAATCCGCTGCCGCCGCATTACAGATGTAAGAAGTGTAACTATGCAGAATTCGATAACAGCGGTAAGTATGGTTCAGGATACGATCTTCCCCCGAAGAACTGTCCTGAATGCGGAGACCCGCTGATACCTGACGGACAGGATATCCCTTTCGAAACGTTCTTGGGATTCCATGGCGATAAGCAGCCTGATATCGACCTTAACTTCTCAGGTGAATATCAGCCGAGAGCGCATGCGTATGTAGGCGTGCTGTTCGGAGGTACACATACTTTCAAGGCAGGTACCATCGGTGCTTACCAGGATAAGAACGCATACGGTGTATGCCGCAAGATCTGTGAAGAGAAGGGTGAGGCATTTACACAGGCTCATCTGGCATTCATGGCAAGAGATATCATCGGTGTTAAGAGAACTACATCTCAGCATCCGGGCGGTATCGTCGTTATTGCAAAGGAAATGGATATCTACGAGTTTACTCCGATCCAGTTCCCAGCTAATAAGACGGACTGCGGAATCATTACTACGCACTTCGACTTCCGTGCCATGCATGATACTATCCTTAAGCTCGATATCCTGGGTCATGCCGATCCTACGGTGCTCAGAATGTTAAGTGATATCACTGGTGTAAACATTACAGATATTCCGATTCCTGATGAGAAGGTAATGAGCCTTCTTAAGAGTACGGATGCTTTGGGTTTCCCGATAGAGGCAACCGATGCTGGTTCAGCCACATTGGGCCTTTCCGAGCTCGGTACCAACATGGCGCGCGGAATGATCAAGGAAACACAGCCTTCAAGATTCTACGATCTCGTACAGCTCATGGGCCTTTCTCATGGTACTGACGTATGGACCGGTAATGCACAGGATCTTATCCGTAGCGGAACATGTGACCTTAATTCCGTAATCGGATGCCGTGACTCCATCATGACGAGCCTTATCTATTGGGGACTTCCCAATAAGGATGCATTTGACATTATGGAGGGTGTACGTAAAGGTAAGGTTGCTGCAGGCAAGGTTGAAAAATGGCCCCAATACGTGGAAGAGATGAAAAAGTGCGGAGTTCCTGACTGGTATATTGAATCCTGTCAGAAGATAAAGTACATGTTCCCTAAGGCGCATGCTGCCGCTTATTCCATTTCAACTCTGAGAGTTGCATGGTTTAAGGTCTATTATCCGGAAGAATATTACTGCTCTTTCTTTACACACAGAGGTGAAGGTCTGTTCGATGCTGAGCAGATGTGCAACGGCCCTGAGAGAGTAAAGAAGAGAAGAATAGAACTTGCTGATGAGATGCATGCCAAGGGCGATCCGAATACAAAGCTTAAGTACTATTTCTACGAGCTTATAGAGGAGATGTATGCAAGAGGCATTACATTTGCTCCGATCACGCTTGAAGACTCACTCGGCAAGAAGTTTGCCAAGGCAGGAGATAAACTGATCAGACCTCCGTTCTGTGCAATTGCCGGTGTATCCGAAGCAAACGGAATGGATATCGAGAATGCCAGAAAGGACGGCCCGTTTAAGAACCGCGATGAGTTCATGAAGAGGACAGGTTTAGGTAAGTCAGTAGTTGAGAAGCTTACCGAATACGGCGGCATTTTGGATGATCTTCCGGAGAGTGCGCAGATTGACTTGTTCGATATGCTCGGAGGGCTCTGATTACTATGTTTTGCAGCATTATCTTACGAGGAGCTACAAAACAGATAGACAGGATGTTCACTTACCGTGTGCCTTCCGATTTGGAAGGCACCGTAGTGCCCGGCTCACTGGTATCGATTCCGTTCGGCAAAGGTGACTCGCAGAGATGTGCGGTTGTCGTTGAGCTTAAGGAGTCTTTCGATGGTGATGAATCACAGGTTAAGGATATCAGTTCGCTGATATCCAATACGCCTGTGTTAAAAGCAGACCAGCTCGCACTTATCGATAAGATAAGTGACAGATTCAACTGCACAAGAGGTGACGTTGTTGAGTTAATGGTGCCTTCGTGTGTCGTTAATCACAAGAATCCGGTTGAAGTATTTGTCGAGCTGATATCAAGAGAAACCGCTGAAGAAGTTTTAAGAAGCGAAACTCTCAGATCCATTGCCCACATCAATATTCTTGAGTATCTGTTAGAGCGCGGTAAGTGCTCCCGAAAAGAACTGATGTCATCACTGTCATGTTCCGCAGCACAGGTTAAGGCACTTGAGGATAAGGGCCTTGTAAGGCTGGTGAAGGAAACATCTGATAACGAATCTTCTGTAATTGCAATCGAAGATGCTCCCAAGGGTAAGTTTACCGAGGAGTATGACCTCAGTGATGAGCAGAAGAATGCGGTTTCTGAGATATTCAACGGAATAGATGAGAAGAAGCCTAATACTTATCTGCTGTTCGGTATTACGGGAAGCGGTAAGACAGAAGTATATCTTAACTGCGCCAAGAAGGTTATTGCCGAAGGCGGCAGTGTTATTTACATGGTTCCGGAGATTTCCCTTACTCCGCAGACAATCAACTGGATAAAGGGAAGACTCGGTGATGATGTTGCGGTGCTTCACAGCAGGCTTACCGATAAGCAGCGCTATGAACAGTGGAACAACATCAGAACAGGTAAGGCAAAGGTTATTGTCGGCCCTCGAAGCGGAGTTTTTGCGCCTGCAGTTAACTTGAGGATCATCATTCTCGATGAAGAGCATGACAGTTCATATAAGTCTGAATCTCATCCGAGATATTCTGCAAAGGATATTGCGAGAATGAGATCACTCATCACAGGATGCAGTGTCGTATTGGGTTCAGCTACACCGTCTGTTGAGAGTTTCTATGCTGCCAACATGGGCGCATATAAACTCCTTGAACTTAAATCAAGAGCTAGATCAGAAGCAAAGCTTCCCAATATCGTTCCTGTTGATATGAAGGAACAGATTAAGCTCGGAAGCGGAACCATGCTGTCAGCACCGTTAAGACAGGCAATGTCCGTAGCTTTCTCTGAGAAAAAGCAGGTTATTTTGCTTCTTAACCGCAGAGGTTTCTCAAGAACGCTGGTCTGTGAAGACTGCGGTGAACCTGTAACATGCAAGAACTGTTCTGTTGCCATGACACTTCACAACAACAGGCGTAACGGATCCCAGAGTCTTGTGTGCCATTACTGCGGATATACGATACCTGCTTATGAAGCACAGTGCGGTGTCTGCGGCGGTAAGCATTTTACCAAGGCAGGATTCGGTACACAGCAACTGGAAGAATTCCTCCATACTGCATTCCCACATGAGAAGGTGCTCAGAATGGACCAGGATTCGACCATGACTCCCGGTGCGCATAAAGAGATAATCGAGAAGTTCGCAAATAAGGAAGCTTCAATACTTATCGGTACGCAGATGATCGCAAAAGGATTGGATTTCCCTGATGTTACTGTCGTTGGTGTGTTGGGAGCTGATCTGATGCTCGCATCGTCTTCGTTCAAGGCGTCTGAGAGAGCATTTCAGCTCATTACGCAGGCTGCAGGAAGAGCGGGCAGAGGAGATCATCCCGGAACAGTATTTATTCAGAGCATGAGACCTGAACAGCCTTTGTTCCAGTTCGCATGCACTCAGAACTACAGGGCATTCTATGAGCAGGAGATTGAATACAGACAGAAGTTAAAGCTCCCTCCGTTTAAGGCGGTAGGAGAGATCGTTCTGTCCCTGCCTGACGAGAGTCTCCTGATCGAGAGAGCAAATGTAGTAGCGAAGTATCTTAACGACTTCCTCGGTTTTCAGGACAAAAAATACCAGTTCGAGGTTTTTGGTCCGATTCCGTGCGTTATTTACGAGCTCCGCGGCAAGTACAGGATGTCATTTGTCATCAAGGCAGCAAACAAATCGGCGATAAACGGAGTGTTCAAAAGACTCATTGAGGATTTCGATCACGTTAAGTTTCCGATGTCGTTCGATAATGACCCTCAGGAGGGCTAAAAAGCCCGAATTGTACGCTGTGGAAGTACACTTGTACACCCCACAAATATAAATTGACTACTATTTATATTAGGTGATAAAATCCATTATCAGAATGAGGATTTAGGGTTTTTAACCATATCTTTTTCAAGTTTTTCACGAGGAGGCATTGTTATGTCTAAGCCTGTATTTGAAGGTGCCGGTGTTGCTATCGTTACTCCGTTTTTTGAGAATGGCGGAATCAATTTCGATGAGCTCAAGCGAATGATCGAATTCCAGATCGCTCAGAAGATTGATGCCATCATTATCTGCGGATCAACCGGTGAAGCTGCTACTATGAATCACGAAGAGCATATCGCAGCTATTAAGTGCGCTGTTGATACAGTTGCTGGCCGTGTTCCGGTAATCGCAGGAACAGGATCCAATGACACAGCTTACTGTGTTGAGCTTACAAAGCAGGCTGAAGAGCTTGGTGCTGACGCAGCATTGCTCGTTACTCCTTACTACAACAAGTGCACACAGGAAGGACTTTACCGTCACTATAAGATGGTTGCTGACGCAGTTCCGAATCTGCCTCTCATCCTTTATAACGTTCCTTCCAGAACTAACGTTAATATCTCACCTGAACTTCTCTTGAGACTTTCAGACTGTGAGAACATCATCGGAGTCAAGGAATGCAACTTCGGTCAGGTTCCTGAGATCTACAGCCTCTGCGGTGACAGATATGCTCTGTATTCCGGTGAGGACGGACTTGCAGTTCCGATGATCTCACTCGGCGCTAAGGGTGTTATCTCTGTTATTGCAAACGTTATGCCTAAGGAAACATCCGAGATGATCCACGCTTACATGAATGGTGATACAGAGAAGGCTAAGAATGCTCAGATCGCATTCATTCCTCTCGTTAAGGCTATGTTCTGCGAAGTTAACCCTATTCCTGTCAAGGAAGCAATGAATATCCTCGGTTGGAACGCAGGTCCCTGCAGACTTCCTCTCTGTGAGATGAGCAAGGCAAATCACGATAAAGTCGTTGATGTACTTGCCAAGTATGACCTCTCAGCTATGAAGGATTTCCTCGCAAAGTAATTTAGGGATTCAGGAGATTATATGACTAAGATTTTTCTTAACGGTTGTTGCGGCAGAATGGGTAAGGTTATCGTTAACCTCTGCAAGGACAGCGACGAATATGATATTGTTGCAGGCGGCGATATCGTATCTAATCCGGATTATAAGTTCCCGGTTTACAGCGATCTTAAGGCATGTAATGAAGATTTTGATGTAATCATCGATTTTTCTAATGCAAAGGCAGTTCCTGCCATCCTTGATTTCGCTCTTGCACGCAAGAAGCCTATCGTTTGCTGCACAACAGCTCTTTCAGAAGAAACACTCGCTAACCTTGATAAGGCTTCATCTGAGATCGCTGTTTTCAGATCAGCAAACATGAGCATCGGTATCAACCTTATGATCGAGCTGGCAAAACAGGCTACAAAGATCCTTTATCCTGAATTCGATATTGAGATCGTTGAAGCTCACCACAACAGAAA
>JAEEGL015758704.1_pt1 | contig 14381 bp, 15 predicted proteins | sample 9134231 | NCBI WGS metagenome assembly JAEEGL01 (sample SAMN16246548, study PRJNA631951) | gut metagenome | biome: gut microbiome; feature: rumen; material: fiber-attached | host: Bos | place: Iran: Karaj | collected 2018-10
AAATGACGTTCTGGCAGACGACGATCAATATGGTGCCGGATCTCATGTGGTACAAGAATCTCGACGGCCTTCATCTGGAAATCAATGAAGCGCTGGCGAATACCGTGGGCAAGACGCGGGACGATTGCCGCGGCCAGCGCCACGGCTATATCTGGGGCCTGTCGCCGGAGGAATACGAGAAGGGCGAGTTCGCTTGCAAGGAGTCGGATAAGCTGGTCATTGATTCCGGCCATCTCAACGTGGGCGAGGAGCAGGTGCTGGAAAACGGCGAGCTGCGCGATCTTCGGACTTACAAGACGCCACTGTTCGACAAGGAGGGACACATCTTCGGCACCGCCGGCGTGGCGCAGGACATCACGCTCCTCAAACGCTACCATCAGAAGATTCTTGATTTGGCGCACAAGGACGAGCTGACAGGGCTGGCGAACCGGCGTTTCTTTTACGAGTATCTGTCGGAGCACCGCAAGAAGGAGACAACCTGTGTGCTGTCCCTCGACCTCGACCATTTCAAGCACGTCAACGATAACTACGGCCACAAGGCCGGCGACGAGGCGCTGAAGATCGTCGGCAGCGTCCTGCGGCAGTGTTTCCCGGAGGCGCTTGTCTGTCGGTTCGGCGGCGACGAGTTCCTGGTGCTGAAGCTCGGCAACATCACGCCGGAGGAGGCGGAGACCGAGGCGAATGAGTTCCTCCGCCGGCTCCGCGTCGCCTTCGGCGGCGAGAAGAAGTTTGAAGGGCTGTCGTCCAGCGTCGGCATCGCGCTGACGGGGGAGGAGGATTTCCCCATCGAGGAACTGGTGCACCGCAGCGACGAGGCCCTTTACGCGGCGAAAGACGCGGGCCGCAACTGCGTCCGTCTGTACGACCGGCTGAAGCACAAGCCGTCGGCGTGTTGATTCTGCAGGAAACGAGAAAGCAGGCGCGATGATGAAACCGGGACGGATTTTTCTGGCGTTGATGGGATTCCTTTTTCTGGCGGTTCCGCTGGCTATGGCGGAGGCCCGGCCGGAGGATTTCGCCTGCCGGGGCGTGGCGCTGGGGGATGCGGTGACGGAGGAGACGCTGGCCAAAGCTTTCGGCCAGCCGCTTTTCCACAACGACCGCAGCGTGTTCGGCCAGCGGGTGCGCTATTACACCTTCAAGAAAAAAATCGTCGTGGGGCTTTCGGTGCCCGGCGACGAGGTGGTGGACATCGTTATCAAGGATCGGGACTACGTGGCCCGGGACGGTGTGCGCTACGGCGCCACCGCCTATAAAATCATGAAAACCTATGGGCGGACGGAGCGGGTCTTCATTGATGGGCAGACGCTCTACGTCTATCAGAATCCTGACGCGCCGCGTCAGCGCCTGCTCATTGAGGCGGAGCCGCCGGAGGGCACGCTGCTCTCGATGCGCCTGACCAGCCTGCCGCTGACGATAGAGGAAGCTGAGGAACGGGAGGATCAGGAGTGGGAGAGCCAGGACCTCAACGCCATCGAGATGCGCGGCGGCAAGATCGACATGAGCGCTCTGGAGGCCCGGGACCGGGCGGAAGCGGCCCGGGATAAGCGGCCATGACCGCCCGCCATTTCCTCCGGGCGCTGGGCATCCTGCTGGGCTGTCTCATCAGCTCCAGCTCCATCAACCTCTTTTTGATTCCGAACCACCTCCTGAGCGGTGGCCTGACCGGCATCGGAATCATCGTCTATTTCCTCACCGGCCTGCCGGTGGGCGCCCAGGTGCTTGTGTACAACATCCCGCTGCTCATCGCCGCTTACCGGACGCTGGGGCGGGAGTACATCGGCAACGTCATCTTCGGGACGGTGATGTTCTCTATCTGCGTGGATGCCACCCATTTCCTGAACGTCTACGCCCCGGTGCCGGACCCTATGCTGGCGGCCATCTTCGGCGGCGTCTTCAACGGCATCGGCTACGGCATCATCTTCCGCAACGGCGGCAGTTCCGGCGGACTGGACATCGTCGCCGCCATCGTCAAGAAATACTATTCTTTCAACATGGGCGGCGTCATCTTCGGCTTCAACTGCGTCATCATGGCGGGCTCGGCCCTGATGTTCGGTCCCGTGCCGGCCATGTACACGCTGATTTCCATGTTCGTGAGCGCCACTCTCACCGACAAGGTGGTGGGCGGCTTCGTCCGCCGTAAGGCGATGATATTGATTTCCGAAGCGGCGGAGCTGATTGCCGAGGACATCATCCACGAGGTGGGGCGCGGCGTCACCTTCCTCGACGGCGAGGGCGCTTTCACCAACCAACGCAAGCGCGTTATCTTCTGCGTGGTAAGCCTGACGCAGATCGCCCGCATCAAGAACATTGCCAATCACTTCGATCCTATGGCTTTCATGCTCGTCCTCGACGCCAACGAGGTCATGGGGCGGGGCTTCACCCTGCCGATGGTCAAGATTGAGGAGATGCTGCGAGAACGGGACGCCGCCCGGCAGGAGAAGAAGGCCGGGACGGCAGACGGAAAAGGAGGGGACACATGGGACAAACCGTGACGATTACCTATCTCTTGAATAGCGGCTTTCTCGTGGAAGGCGACGGCTGGACGCTGGTCTTTGACGACTACCAGGACACGACGGGGGCGGTGGAACGGGCGCTCGCCAAGGGCGGACGTTGTTTCTTCTTCGTCACGCACGCCCACTTCGATCACTTCAGCCCCGAGATTCGCCGGTTCGCGGACCGGACGGAGCGTTACTTCCTGAGCGACGATATCAAGGGACTTGGCGAGGGCCGGCGCTTCCCGCCGGACAAGACCGTCTGGCTGGGGAAATACGACGGTTGGGAGGGCGAGGGCATCAAGGTCACTTCCTTCGACTCCACCGACCAGGGAACCTCATACCTGGTGGAAATCGGCGGCTGGCGCGTCTTCCACGCCGGTGATTTCAACTGGTGGCACTGGTACGACGAATCCGACGAGGACAACAAGCTGGCGAAGAACGGCTTCATGAAGCAGATGAAGAAGCTGGACGGCCTCGTTGCCGACTTGGCTTTCTTCCCGGCGGACGGGCGGCTGCGAGACGCCCGGAGCCTGGGGCCGAAGGAGTTCTGCCGTCGCACCGCGGTGAAGGCGCTGGCCACCATGCACAGCGTGGGCTATCCCCGCTGGCAGCCGGAGCCGGATTTCTTCGCGCCGGGGCGGGAGATTCCCGTTTGGGCGCCGGATACGCCCGGCGAGAGACGCACGCTCAGACAAGGAGGAGAATTCACGCCATGAAAAAACTCATTCTGATCATCACCCTGCTGGCGCTCGCGGTGGCCGGAACCGGCTGCTTCGCTTTCGCCGGCGGCAAGAACGGAGGACAAGCAAAAATGACAAAGAACCGCTACGTGATTTTCGAGACCAGCATGGGAACCTTTGCCGCCGAGCTTTACGAGGACAAGGCGCCCGTCACTACGAAGAATTTCATTGACCTCGCCCAGAAGGGCTTTTATGACGGGCTCATCTTCCACCGCGTCATCGACGGCTTCATGATCCAGGGCGGCGATCCGCTGGGCAACGGCACCGGCGGCCCCGGCTACACGATTCCCGACGAGTTCCATCCGGACCTGAAGCACAGCAGCGCCGGCATCCTCTCCATGGCCAACGCTGGCCCGAATACCGGCGGCTCCCAGTTCTTCATCACCCTCGATCAGACGAAGTGGCTGGACGGCCATCACGCCGTCTTCGGCAAGGTGGTGCAGGGGCTCAACGTGGTGAAGGAGATCGGCCATGTGGAGACCTTCAACGATCGGCCGCTGGTCGATGTCCGAATCAAGAAGCTCACCGTCGTGGACAAGTTGCCGGAGACTGCCGGCAAATGACGGCCTACGTCTATATCCTTGAATGCGCTGACGGTACCCTTTACACCGGCTGGACCAACGACCTCGAAAAGCGCCTGGCCGCCCATAACGCCGGCCAGGGCGCGAAGTACACCCGGGTCCGCCGCCCAGTGCGCCTGCGCTATAACGAGACCTTCGCCCGTAAGGAGGAGGCCCAGGCCCGGGAATGGGCCATCAAGCACCTGAGCCGCGCCGAGAAGCTGGCGCTGATTGAAGCGGCGGAAAAGACGTCATAATAGTACCCGAAAACGCAAGCAAACAGGGCTGCCGCCCGGAGAGAACCGATTCTCCGGGCGGCAGCCCTGTTGTTATAATGAGAAGTTTATTCATCGTCCCCGGGAACGGCTCGGAGCAGGGTGGCACGATAGAAGTCCGAGCGATCGCCGGGGTCCATAGTCAGATAGTCTCTGGCCAGGGCGCTGATCCAAGCGCCGTAGGCGGGGTTGGGGAAGACGATGTAGAGCGTGCCGAAATCGTTTTTGGCGGCGTCGATAATGGCATTCCGCGTCCGCAGGTCTTTTCCTTTGGTACGAAGCGGCAGGTCGCCGGCGTTGTCACCCATATAGACGACCACGTCATAGTCCCTGGCCACCGCGTCGAAGCGCGGCTGCTTGTCGCTGGCCTTCGTGTCCTCCATCAGCAGCAGGTGTTCCCGGTCCACGGAGGGGAAGCCCAGCGCTTTGAGGTTCTGCACGGTGGCGTCGTAATTGACGGCGCTGTAGCGGTTGGTGACGTAGAAGATGGCGACGCCCTTTTGGTGGACTTTTTGCAGGAACTCCACCGCGCCGGGCATCGCCCCGGAGTTGGCGGCATGGACCGTGTCCCGCCACCAGGGCGAGGTGTAGCGGCCGTTGCCGTCGGCGGCGCTCCGCGCCATCGCCGCCGTGTTATCCGTCACCGTCTCGTCGCAGTCCAGCACGATAGCCAGGGGCTTCCCGCGGTGGGGACGCGCCAGCGCCCGGTCCACCGCCGCCATCGCCATATTATAGCCCTGGTAGCAGAGCGCCCGGTACTCGGCGGCGGTCCGCATCCAGAGCAGCGCCATCATCTCCGCGTTGGCGAGCTGCCGCTCCGACAGCCGCTCCCGCACGTCCTCCGGCATCGCCGCCCGGACCGGGAGACCGGCGCCCCAGACCAGCGCCGCCAGCGCGATGAGAATTCCCTTTTGCCATGCTTTCATGAAAAACGCCTCCTGTTTGATGGAATCACCGGAAAGAGCGGGACGCCCCGCCTGTTTTCCCTATCATACAATACCCGGCGGCGAAAGACAACCGTGAAAATGATGTTCGCGGTTGCGTTTTCGCGTTGACAACCGTATAATAGGAACGGAGGCAGCCGTCGCCGCCCCCAAGGATTGGAATGTGTATTTTCGCGCCGGGAGGAGAACACAATGTCGATTTTTGTCCTGCTCATAGCGGCGTTCCTGTTGATTTTGTTCCTGTTGAAAAAGAAAGTCCCCATCGGGCCGGCCATGCTGGCCGGGGGGCTGCTGCTCTGGCTGGCCCGCTCGGCGCAGCCGGCGGCGTTGGGGCAGGCGCTGGCGGAGGTGGTGGCGCTGCCGCGCACCTATGATATCCTGCTGGCCCTGTATTTCGTGATGTGCCTGGAAATCGAGTTGCGCGTCAGCGGCACCCTGCGCGGCATGGTGAACGCGCTGCGACGCCTGTTTTCCAGCGTGCGGGTGCTTCTGGCCATCATGCCGGCTTTCCTGGGCCTCCTGCCGTCCCTGGGTGGGGCGCGCTTCTCGGCACCCATCGTGGACGAACTGAGTCGGGACCTTCCGCTGACGGCGGAGCGCAAAGCCGCCATCAATTTCTGGTTCCGTCACATCTTTGAGTTTTCCAGCCCTATTATCCCCGGCATGATCATGGCCTGTAACATCGCCGGCGTTCCCTTCAGCGCCTTCCTGCAACATCTCTCCTGGCTCACCGTGCTGGCTTTCGCCATCGGCTGGTTCCTGCTGATTCGCCCCCTGCGCGGCCTGCCGGAGACGGCGCCGCCCTCCCCGGAACATCAGCGGGCGCACGAGAGGCAGGACCTGTTCCTGGCGCTCGCCCCGGTCATCGCCACCTTCATTTTGGTCGTGGGCGCGGATTTCAACGCCTCCCGGGCCATGGGACTCGTCACGCTCGGCCTGTTCTTCGTCCTGCGAGCCACGGGCCGCTTCGCCGACGTAAAGGATGTCGTCTTCGGTGCCCTGGACGGGAAGATGCTGATGAACGTCCTCTTCATCCTCTATTTCATCCAGATTCTCACCGTCACCAACGTCCTGGCGGAAATCGTGACAGCGTTCCAGCAGTCACCGCTGCCGGTCCCGGTCATCATCGCCGGCATTTCTTTCATCGTCGGCATGCTCACCGGCATGTCCCAGGGCCATGTGGCCATCGTCATGCCCATCGTCGCCGCCTTCGGCATGAGCAGCCTGCACCTGGCCGGAATCGCCATGGCCTTCGGCGTTGCCGGTCAGATGCTGACGCCTACGCACATGTGCCTGGTGGTTACGATGGATTACTTCCACGCCGATTTCTTCGGGACGTTGAAGCCCATCCTGCTGGCGGAGGTCATGTTGCTGTCCGTGTTCAGCGCCGTCACTTATCTGGTCGGCTAGGGGCCGGGGCGCGGCCTAACGGCGGAAGAACAGGTTCGCCAGCACGGTCAGCACCACGCTGAGCAGGAGGCTCGTCATCAGCGGGAAATGGAACGACGTATGCTCCCCCTGCCAGTGAAAATCCCCCGGCAGATGGTCAAGCGGCAGGAAGCGCCCGCCAAAGTGCAAGAGCGCCCCTACCGCCAGCAGCACGCCGCCGAGCACCATCAGCGTTTTCCCGAAATCATGCATCGCGGTCATCTCCCTTCCGTCTATTTTCCCAATCAGGCACCGGCGATCTTCGCTCGCTTTTTCCGCTCAGGCATCGTTCCCGTTGCGTTCTTCTGGCACTTTTTTTCTATGGGTTCCGTTCAAGGCGCCGCCGTATCTTCGGCGGCGTTTTTGCGTTCCCCGGACGGGGCTTTATTCGCCAGTATCGTCCGTAGCAAAGCCTCACAGCCCCGGACAACATCCCGGTACGTCGTGGCGAAATCCCCGGTGTACCAGGGGTCGGCCACCTCTCGCTGCTCTCCGGCGAAGGACAGCAGCAGCCGCACCTTCCCGTCCCGGTCCGCGCCCAGAAGCGCGGGAATATCGGCGAGATTCTCCCGGTCCATTGCCACCAGGTAATCCCAGTCCCCGTACTCGCCCCAACGGAGCTGTCGCGCCTGCCGCCGCGTGAAAGGAACCCCCTGCCGCCGAAGTTCCGCCCGAGTCCCCGGGTGCGTATCGCGCCCCAGTTCCTCCGTTGTCGTCGCCGCCGAAGCGATCACAAACCGATCCGCGCACCCCGCCCGTCGCACCAGTTCCTTCATCACAAACTCCGCCATCGGCGACCGGCAGATATTGCCGTGGCAGATGAAAAGAATCCTCGTCAACCGAAATCACCGTCCCGAAATGCCGTAGTATGCCGCAAAATGCCGCGACAGGCCGGGCCGTCAGGGAACCGTTCCAAACAAGAAATGTTCTCAGAAAAGACGGAATACGACCGGAATCAGGCCATAACGCGGCAGCCAATAGTAGAAAAATCGTAGTAAAACGGGCCCGGAAATACTACCGGAATAAGCCCTTTGAAATGGCGGCGGCAGATGAACACTTTTATTGTCATGGCTATAGTAGCGGAAAATCGTGAAGAAGAAATGAGAGCAGCAGAACGCAAAAAAGGCGGCATTGAGATAGGAAGTCCCAATGTCGCCTTGTTTGCGTGTGTGCCCGGCGGCGCACGTTTCTGACCGTTGAAAGACTGGAATCTGCCCGTTTGCATCACCGAGGAAAGAACAGAACGGTCTGTAAGCAATTATTGCAGGAAATGTAGCAGAGATGCCTGGCTTTAGGGTATTCTCATTGTCGTGGGATCCACAGGATGGCTATTTTCCGTTGGTATGTTCATCATCAGTGCTTCCGTAAGTATTATGAAGCTGGGAATTCCGGGTAAAAAAACAGCGAATCCGGAATGGTTTCTTCTTTATCCAGATTGAATTCCACAAACTCTTGCTACGGGCGGAAGATGCCATAGACGCGGGTACCAGAGTCAGTCGATGGCGGTCTGCTGGATTTACGAGTAGTACTCGAACAAGCCGTTCAAGGGAAATGAACTCCTGTTTGTGCTTTATGCACAGTTTCATAAAGGAATTGCTATGCAGAATATTATTTCTTAGAAAATATGGGATTACAATAGGGAAGTGTGCATATTGCACAAATTGTTAAAGATTTTTTTAGGAGGGGACAGCTTGGAAGAACTCGATTATGCGGCCATCGGTCACCGAATACGGGCTGTCAGGAAGGCGCGGGGCATATCCCAGGAAGCTTTGTGCAATCTCATAGACCTTTCCCCGTCGCATGTCAGCCACATCGAGAGTGGGAAGACGAAGCTCAGCCTCGTTGCGGTGGTCACGATCGCGAACGCTCTTGGGACAACGGCCGATAGCCTGCTGTATGACAATATCGAGATTTCGGTCAATGCATACGATAAAGACTTCAAGGACTTGGTGGAGGACTGCACAGAAGACGAGCGGGATTTCATTTTGGAGACGGCCCGGCAGATCAAGGCGATTCTCCGGCGTAAGGCTGTGAGTGCTAAAAAATGATGCGTAAGAGTGCGAATTGCATCCTTGGAAACAAGAAATGCCAGACCTGTTTACAGCGGACTGACATCTCTTTGAATAGGGTGGAGTTTACCTCATATTTTGAAAACTTTGACGATGCGCATCAATGCTGGGGATGCAGCTCATGCTAAGATTGCAGAATGCATGGCGAGATGAAAACCCACGTGGTCTATCTAGGAAACATAGGCCGGGAACGGCTTCGTCGCTGGGCTGTTGGGGTTTGGATAGAATCGAGCATCACGGATTAAGGTAAAACGTAAATACGGCGGCATCAGGATATTGAGTCCCGGTGTCGCCGTATTCTGCCTTAACGATTTTTCTCGCGGAAAGCCATACCGATAGCCTTGGCGCGGGCAATCAGCTGGTAGACGCGGGGCTTTGAGACCCCAAGCTCCTCGGCAATCTCTTCCACCGTGTAGCCCATCAGTTCCTTCAACTCAAACGCCCGCGCAATTCGGGCATCCTCCTTGTCCATACGGGCACGGATGGCCTGGTATTCCGCTTTGGCCATAACCTGCTCGTCGGGAGCCGCCTCTTTCACAGGCTCGTAGCCCGTCTCGACCAGACCGTCCCAGGAGATCTTGCAGGAGAAGCTGAGAACCTCGGAGACGAGATTGGAAGCGTCCGAGCGGAACTCGAAGATGCTCAGCGTGAGGCTGGACTGGCTGTCGAGGGAGCTGACAGAGCAGACGGCATTATTGGAGAATGCCAATCTATTATTGCAGGAGTACGAGCGAGAGGAACGGCGGACTAGGAAGCGCCTGGAGCGGCAAAGGAACACCGCCTACGTTCTGGCGGCGATTGCCGTGGCGTTCTGCGTCGCGAGATAGGAAAGACGGGCATCGGGGAAGGAATCCTCGGTGCCCGTCTTTTTTGGCTATCTGGCGACGTCTAGACGACCGGCCCGATACGTTTTAAGCCTGTGTTCATCGTGTCTGGATAGACATTTTGTGCGAATCAGAAATCGGCATGGCGGGGGTGCTATACCCTGCGAAATATGGTAAAATAGCCTTGAAACTGTTCAAATGGTAATGATGTTATGGGCATAACGCTGCCGTCCTTCGACCTGGCCGGGGCGAACGTCGACGCCATGCTCGCCGTAACTTTCTCTCGTTGCGTGAAGATGATATGACCGGGCGCTCACGGCGGATACGAACCCGTTCTTCGCGAGGCGGGGCAGGCAATGGGTGGCGACCCCGGAGAAGGACGTCGGCCTGGCGGAATCCATCAGAAATGGAGAATACCTGCTTTGAAGATGCTGTTGGAGGATGAGGATGAGGAATAAGCGTGTAAGCTAATTCGTGGAGATTAAGCCTGCTTTGGGAGAGATAATTATGCGAACAAAAGAGCTTGAACTATATTTGGATGAAAGTGGAGACTTTAATGACGGAAAAGATAATCGTATGCCGTCAGAAGAGCCATCTATGGTAGGTGGCCTTCTTTGCGAAAAAAATTGGATGACAAAAGAACGAGTAATGAGAGATTTCAAAGGAAAGCGGGTTCATGCCTGCGGCGGTTATAAATCATCCTATTTGACAGCGATTCAATCCGCGATAGCAGACGGATGCAGATTTGTGATATTTGAAAACACAGAGAAAATCAGAGTGGTTGATAGCAATATCACATATATTAACATAATAAGCGAAGGCTTGGTGCATTTATTCCGGGATTTGGCAATCGAGTATCCCGATGGTGTGCATATCAGGGTAATAATTGCCCAAAGGCGTATGCCGGTACGCGAATACTCGAATCGAATTAAAGAAAAGGTTATTATGGCGTTGGGTCGTCAGAACCTTGCTGGTGTTGATTATGAACTGGCAATTTCTGACGCACGTAGTGATAAAAGATTGAACTATCCAGATATTATTTGCAACACATGGTTTACTCGGGATCGATTCGTTACAAAAAATGGACAAAGGGCGGCGAAGTTCGGTCCGGAAGCACGCTCCATAATTGAAAAAATATTTAACCCACAGTGGATTTATCCTGTTTTCGAAGATATCACCATCACAATCATAGAACAGTTACTCGAAGAGCGGCATTATGGTGAGGCTATGTTCAGGATGTGCACTCTTCCAAAACGAAAGGGAATAATTAAAATTCAAAACGCTATTCTTGCCGGAATCAAGAAAGCTGACGCGTATGAGCAAGATACCTGGTTTAGACAGATGTCGTTATTGATTGGCCAGTACGCTCGTATGTACTGCTATAAGGATGGAATCGAAATCGCGGAAAAATACATCCACCTGTTTTTGAACAAGTTGATTCAAGCAAATGTCAATGCACAAGTCTCCTTTTGGCTGTTTGACACAAATTATTACCTACTAACGATGTATGATCATGTTGGAAATATATCCAAGTGTGAAGAGCATCTTCAAATCTGTTCTGAGAATATTGATGTAATCAATCGAACATGGGAACATATTGATTACTATTTTGGCTTTCGTATTCGTGAACTCAATGTTTTGATGGGTCGATTTGCTTTTCAGGAAGTCCTTCGGCGGGCGAAGAGACTAGAAGGTATTCTTCTTGAAGCGCGCAGCTTGTTTGGCCTGATCAAGTCATATGATGGTACCGCGCAAGATGCCCGTTCTGAACTGCTGGGGAAAGTATATGGTGTTCAATTGGAGGCGATGATTAATCTTCTGCATAATCAGCCTGAATTATATGATGAAGCAGTAAAGCTGTCTGATAAGGCATTGGCTGAGTTTCTGGATGCTCGCGATATCAGTCGGCAATATCAGTACCGATGCCTATTGATGGTCGAATCAAAGAAGCCGGAAAGCGCTTATAGCATGCTTCTCAAAGCACTTGAAATTGAGGAGGATGAACAAGCTGATGACATCATGTTATCCAAAATCTATTCTATGAGCAAAGGAACTTATGATTTTCTGCTGTGGCATTTCTCGAATGTGATACTAGCGTTTATGGAAAAGGGCCATCCTGTGGGGAATCAAATGTTTGAAGCGATAATGAATGATCGACATTTCCGATACGACGTTCAAGATAAGGATAAGGGCGGGCATCCTTGGAATTTAGTGCTATGGAATCTAGCAAGATGTGCAAGACTGAACGAAAGAGGAAATCTTCATAAACGGTTATATCGGCGCGCGCTGGCGATTACACGGGAAAATAAAGCGAACGCGACTATGATGACATTTGCGATGAGCATGACAGCGGATCATCTTTTATGGTGCAGACACAATAGAGAGAAGGATATCGAGGAGGCTGAAGCAGAATTTGAAGCTATCAGCGAAGAAATGGACAACATTGGTTTGACGAGAGAAATGGAACTGGCTTTTCGTTTACCAGATATACAAGGCAAGAAGTCTGTTACAGATGAGATTCTCGCAGAGATTTCAATCGCTTATTTGAGATAGTTAGGATTAAAAATGTGCTTTCAGGGGCTTGACTTATGCGGTACGAAAAGCGATGCGTATTGAAAATCGGGCAATACAACCCACCTTTGTAATTTTTGTTATGTTCCCTCTTGATTTTCCACAAAAGATGTAGTATACTTTTCTTGTAATCGAGAACTGCATAATTAGGTCAGTATATTTGATGATAATCAGATGTACTGGCCTTTTTGTCTTTTTTTGGCTGGTGCATTTGAAATCTCATCAAGGAGAGATGCTTATGTATCAGCCTTATTGTTTTCTGGAGATGCCGCAGGAGCGCGCACTCCGGCTGGCTTTCCTGTCCTATGAGGATGTCCTGCGGTACGAAGATGTCACATGCAGTCGGCGACGAGGCGGGACGCCCTGGTTTTTCCACTGGGGACGGCGTGTTTTCGACTTCTCCGCTCTTGCTTTTGAGGAAGCTCCCAAGCAACAGGAGTTCCGGGAAGAGATCGGGCGATGGAGCCAGCCCTTTTTTCGTGATGAGGCGGCGCAGCGGGCTTTTTCCTACGCCGCCCCTCGTCTGGCGGGGCCGGTCTGCGTTCAGGCGGCCATCCGCTTCTATCATCGGCAAATCAAGGCGATGTACCAGTCCTTTGACCGGGACGCATATCTCCGCCACCTACGGAAACGGTATGCTCAATGGAAAGGGAGGCGCGTCCTGGACATGGACGCCGGACAGCCGGAGCTCTGCCAGACGGCAGAGTATGAGTACGAGGTTGTCGATCTCATCCGGTTGATGAAGACCGACTGGAATGAAAAGGCCCTGGTCTTCTGCCAGGGCTGAAAGGAGGAACAAGTCATGTTTTACGGTGCCCCCCATCACTACCTGCTTGCCATGCAGTTGGCGGAGCTTCGTCCGGTTGAGAGCCTTGCGTGGCCGGCGCTTTGCCGCTATGTCCGCCGGTACCGTCCTCAGGCGTGGCTCCCAGCCGTGGAGAGCATCGCGTTTTTCCAACTGGGTGCGCTGCGTGAGGTTCTTCGCCTCAGTGGTCAGGGGAAAACGATAGAAGCCTGGCTCGGGACAACAGCGTCGATCTTCTGGCAGCCAGAAACACAGCGCCATTTTGCTTCCCTTCGGCTGGCCCGCGTCAGCCGGGAAAGCCTCGGCAGGCTCATCAGCCTTTTCCAGGATGTCATCGCCGCCGGTTATGAGGAAGCCTGGCGGAGGGAACGGCGCCGGTGGCGGGGCGGAGCGGAGGAGAGGGCCTTTGCCCCGCCAGGTTGGCTCGATATGACGGAAGTGTTAGCCGTCCATCCGTCTTTCTCCCGCCTCACGGCGAACTTCCCCGCCTCGCCCCTCCAGGTTTTTGACCTTCTCTGGCTCGATAAAACCCTGGACTGGGAGCAGGAGGCTTTGATTCACGTCTATGCTTGAAAGGAGCGAAACTCATCATGGGGTACGACTACTACCTGCGGCCGGTAACGGCTGCCTTCGTGAAGGAAATTGAAGATTTGACGCCCGAAGCTCTGGCCGCCTATATGAAACCGCGGCTCCCGGCGGCAATCCGCGACCGGGAGGCCCGGAATCCGTTCCTTTCCTACTTGTTCAGCCCGTCGGTGCTCTATCTGGGGGGAGATGTGGCATGGGATATTCCCGCCAGCGGCAAGCCGCTTTTCAACTGCATGGAAACGCAAGCCGCCATGGCACTGGCAATGCCCTATGTCATTGACCATAAAGGGATGGAACGCCTTCGGGAGCAGTACGACCGCTGGCAGAAAGAAGACTCCGTTGTCTGGAATGTCCGCAGATGCCGCCGACGTCTTCGCTGGCTGCGGAGCGTGGAGCGCCGCTATCTGCTCGCAGTCATTTTCGCTGGCTAGAGAAGGATTATTTAATAGGCACAAAAGCTCTACGAGATTTCGTAGGGCTTTTTATTTTGTCCGAAACAGGTTTTGAACTCAAAAATTAAATCAGCGACGACAGTTTTTGGCATCCAAGAATAATAAACCGTCCCGTTTGGTATTCCAATAGGAAAAACACTCCGAGTCTGTCCCATACTGGGCAACCCGGAGAGTTTTCTGGTGAAAGCATATCATCAAAAAGCCAGGTCTGTTCTTGAGAACAGGCGGCCACCGTTTCCGCCCCCTTGCGGGGAAGGGTGAGTCAAAATACCGATGCTGAGATCAACGTTATCGCTGATGAGGTTTCCGTCCCCTTGCGGGGAAGGGTGAGTCAAAATGAGGTGAAAATCATGACGAAACAGATGGAGATCCTTATGGTTTCCGTCCCCTTGCGGGGAAGGGTGAGTCAAAATACCGACAAAAACGGCTTCAATTCTAGCAAGGATTTTTCGTTTCCGTCCCCTTGCGGGGAAGGGTGAGTCAAAATTTTTTGTAAATTACTAATATATTATAGGAGATGGAGTTTCCGTCCCCTTGCGGGGAAGGGTGAGTCAAAATACCGACAAAAACGGCTTCAATTCTAGCAAGGATTTTTCGTTTCCGTCCCCTTGCGGGGAAGGGTGAGTC
>JAEEGL010202418.1_pt1 | contig 14380 bp, 17 predicted proteins | sample 9134231 | NCBI WGS metagenome assembly JAEEGL01 (sample SAMN16246548, study PRJNA631951) | gut metagenome | biome: gut microbiome; feature: rumen; material: fiber-attached | host: Bos | place: Iran: Karaj | collected 2018-10
ACACGCTTAGTTTTTCTCTTATTCATAAGTTTTATTATACATGAATAATGATTATCTTATTAGACCCTGTCTGGAGCTAGATGTCGGCAAGAATGGTTTCGTTGCCGTGCTCTTTGATTATATCTACTAAATCTTCTGTTTTTAACCAAAGCGTGGCGGTATTGTCATTGGGATGAATTCCAATGATTCCTTTATTGTCCATAAAGTCTTTATCTAGATAAAATTTCACTTTTAGATCAGAATCGTTTAAAAGTCCAAGCGGCGTAACTGAACCAGCTGCCAGACCAAGAATATCCATCAGGTCCTTTTCTGAAGCAAAACTTAAATGTCTGGTATTATGTTTAGATTTGAAGTCTTTTAGGTTTACACGTTTATCATCTTTTACGGTTATAAGATAGTAGTTCTTCTTTTTATCGTCACGTACGAAAATATTTTTCGCGATAAGATCTGGATATGGCAAATCTACTTCTGATAATTCTGCCATATTAAAAACGGCACCGTGTTCGGTAATCTCGTGCCATAATTTTCTTTTTTTGAAAAACTCGTATATTTCTTGTTTGTTCATAAATAAAATGGAGCCGTTGACTGGGATCGAACCAGCGACCTGCTCGTTACGAATGAGCTGCTCTGCCAGCTGAGCTACAACGGCAAAATATCCTTGAAATGGACCTAGTAGAATTATATATTATATTGCATATTTTTAAAACATGTCTTATACTGATGTTACGGGCTCGTGGTATAGTGGTCTAGTACGCCTCCCTGTCACGGAGGAGATCGCCAGTTCAAATCTGGTCGGGCCCGCCATATTATACACTTCTTCGGAAGTGTTATTTTATTTTATGTTAGAATATTTTTAGGCAGGTGTCATATAACGGCTATTATGTATGCTTCCCAAGCATGACACGAGGGTTCGACTCCCTCCACCTGCACCATCTATTCAAGGCCAACTTTATGGCTTTGTTTTTTTATTGAATTGCTGCATACTAGGATGATAGGTGGGAGCACATTAAAAGGAGGTGATCTTATTGATGCTACAAAAATTAACGCTTACGGATTTTTCTAATGAAGACGAAAAGAAGGCCATAGACATTGCCGAGGAAGAATTTAAGATAGACAAGATGTTTACCTATGCAAAAGGATTCTTTCATGGCGCAGATATGGAGCAAAGTTTAAATGCACTTACCTATATGCGCACACGTCATGCAGGGCAAACCCGTAAAAGTGGAGAAAGATATATAGTTCATCCTTTACGTATGGCCTGCACTGCTATGGCGCTTGGCATTAAAAATGACGATCTTATAACGACCATCTTGCTCCATGACGTAGTAGAAGATACAGGAGTATCTGTTAGTGATTTGCCGTTTAATGACAGGATAAGACGCTCGGTCGAGTATATGACCATCACAAAGTTTGAAGGCGAAGAAAATAGCACAACCAAACAACGTTACTACAATAAGCTATTAGAAGATTCTAATGCTTTAATTTGCAAAGGTTTCGATAGGCGTGACAATTTGTCGACTATAATAGAGCTTTCCGAACGGGCAATAGTCAAGAATGTTCTTGAGACGAATATCTTTTTGCTTCCCGTGATGAAGACAGCTAAAGAAAAGTGGCCAAATCTGTCCAACATTCTCTATGTGCTAAGATCAGATATAAAGCACATGAATAATATTCTCGCCCATTGTTACAAAGTAGATCAAAATAATAAGGATCTGTTGTATAAGCTCCTGAATGATCCAAGTTATTGCTATGATGTGATAGCTACGGAAATTAAATGAAAGCCCACCGCTATAATCTGCCACCACTTTTGTGGTGGCTTTTTATAGTCTGTTGTTATTTAAGACTGAAGCTCAAAACGGTATTTCTGCTTAGCGTCTGGATATTTTACATGATCTACTTCGCTAAAAAATTCATCATATGGACGGCACCAGAGCTTATTATCGCCATATAAAGCACGATACGCTACCATTTTTTCTTTTGTTTCACTATGATAAATGGTATCTTCTAGAATATATAACCCGCCTTTGAAATGTTTATAGATGCCATGAAGTTTGAATCTTTTATCCATATTGGTTAATCTTGCAATTCTATATATTCTTTAATCTTATTGTCTTTACGTAGTTGTTTGATAGTTTTATCAAATTCTGTAAAACGGATCCAAAGGGAGCTATAGCTGACTTCCTCTTTGGTTTTTTTAGTGAGAGATACTATATAGTAGCCATCACCATTCTTTGAGACGAAAATTGGCGAAATTTCCCCCGTATTTAGTTTGACGGCTTCCGTGGCTCTACCCCCGTCTAAGTTCATAGAATCCATAGGGACAGTTGCCTCGTCTAGCATGACTTTTTTGCCAAGTTTATTCGCAGCTTCGCTAAAATTACCACCGTTAGATTTTAGGAGGGCAAGAGCCTCTTTCGCGTTCTTTTTTGCTTTTGGATCCATAGCTTCTGCTACTTTTTTACGATACAAAGATAGTTCTATCATGCGACGATATTCTTTTAGTGACAGTCCAAAATTATTCGCTACTATATCGCGAAAAACCTTCTCCGAGCGGTTGTCGCGGTGCTCTTTTTCTACTTTTAGAATGTCTTCTTCGCTAACCTGGACTTTAAATTCCTCTGCACGCGATTTAGCATAAGAACATTCTTCTGCCATATTCATAGCCTGTCGTTTATATTGTTTAATTAAATCCGCCCCATCATCGCTTTTATCCAAACTACCCTGTTGTTGTTCAGTAGCAATAACGGAACTGCGATAAAATGCAAGATAATCGCTATATCTAACTTTAGCATTGTCAACTTTAGCGATTGATAAAGGTATTACTCGTGTAAAGCGATATGCAATATCACCCGTGTTTTGATGCTTATATAGTTGAAGCCAGCCGAATACGCCAAACAAGATCGCCGCAAGTGTACCAACTAGGATCGCTAAAACCACTAACCTGTGTTTGGTATATTGAAAAGGATATTTAAATTTTTTGCCTTGCGCAATTACTTCTTCGCGTTGCTGGTCAATATTATCGTTTGTAATACGAACGATCTTTTTTGCTTTATTTTCCCTTTTCTTGAATTTTAGCTTAGGCATAGTCTCCTTTTTTTTCGAAATTATGTAGCGTATTCTGCAATTCATTATACACTTTCTCCGGGTAACGAATTTGGCTAATAACTAAATCTCCAGCATTGGTCTGGATTAAAAGCGTGCCGTAATTAAAGATGCCGGACAAAAAACCGCTTGTGCCAACCGAAACGCTTTCTATTTTCATTAAATCTAGATCTACAACCGTTTTATTAAAAAATCCTTTTTGCGAAATTTGACGAATACGTTGATCTGTAACTATATAGACACTGAAGTACCACAACATGTAACTGTAAGCTAAACCAGCAAAGCCGACGAGTACGAATATAATCCATAGAAAAATCATACGTGAATTTTCTGGCCAGAGTATAACCGGCAGAAAGCCAAGAACAACAAGTGCCAAAAAGAAAATAGCCGAGCGCCAAGCGCTTACGATATGGCGCCGAAAAATAAACAGAAGCTCTTCACCGGGGCGTTGCCCTTCAAAGTCCATATGATTATTTTAGCACAAAAAATGGTGACCCGGGTGCGAGTCGAACGCACAACCTGCTCCTTAGGACGGAGATGCTCTATCCATTGAGCTACCGGGCCACCACCTTATTATAACATTTAGCGTGTAAATTTTTCAGCAAGCGTCTTGTAGGTTTGAATTTCTTCCGGCTTAAACCAGTGAGAAACTTCAGCGCGAGCTTCTTCTATATTGCCAGATGCGTGAATTAAATTTGGCACACCAATATGTTCAGTATCAGCATAACCGAAACTCATATGAGCAAAATCGCCACGAATCGTACCAATATCAGCAGACATAGGTTCTGTGGTGCCAACAAGCTTACGTACTAAAGGTACAGCCTCTACACCCTCTAATACCATAGCAATAACTGGCCCAGAAGTCATAAATTTTAATGTTTCATCAAACGTTTTTTGACCACGACGAGAAATCATCTTAGAGATACCTTCGTAATGTTGATAATAATGATTTTCATCTGGGTTCACCATTTTAGCGGCAACGATTTTTAAACCAACCCGTTCAAAGCGAGTTAAAATTTGTCCAACAATACCACGCTGCACTGCGTCAGGTTTAAAAACAATTAGCGTTCTTTGCACTAAACGATCTGCTTCTTTTTTGCTAACATCAGCAGCAGTTTTTTTGGTATCTTTTTTTGCCATATAACACAAGCTCCTCTTTATTTTTAGTTATTATAACATAGCAAAATAGCCCGTTTAAACAGGCTATTTTGAGAGAGATTATTGAGGCATTAGGCAATTGCCAAAATTTCGAACTGTTTACCGTTTGGCAGTTGACCAGATTCGCCAATTTTTTTACCAAGCAGAGCTTTACCTATAGGTGATTCGTTGCTAATTTTTTTCTCTAGCGGATTAGCTTCTACCGCGCCAACTAACATATATTCTACTGCTTTCCCATTGAGTTTTACCTTAACTGTAGATCCAAGTTCCACTTTATCTTTTTTACCACTGCGAATAACTTTAGAATGTAACAGAATATCTTGTATTTCTAATATACGTCCTTCTACCACCTTTTGTTCGTTACGGGCAGCAGTGTAATCTTCGTTTTCGCTCAAATCGCCATTAGCACGAGCGGTTGCAATTTTTTCTGCAATCTCTGGACGACGCGAAATTAATTCTTTTAGTTCAATTTCTAATGCTTTTTTACCTTCTGCAGTAATGCTTACTTTATTTGCCATATGTAATCTCCCTGAATTTTGATACCTACACTAGCATACGTGAAAGACTCTTTAACGTCAAGGTTTTGGTTTTGCCAGTCTTACGATCAACTAGCTCAGCACTATCTTTCTTTAGAGTTTTGTCACTAATTACTATTCTGTAAGGGATGCCCATAAGTTCTGAATCGGCGAATTTTTCACCTACACTTACGTCACGATCGTCCCAGAGAATTTCTTCTTGATGCTCATCATGCATCTTCTGTGCGATTTCCGTTGCCTCATCGCCGATAGCGACTAGATAATACTTATATGGAGCAATATTTTCTGGCCATATTAAACCTTTTTCGTCTGACATTAATTCTGCAATTACACCCATAACGCGCGATACGCCAATACCATAGCTGCCCATGTAAACTACCTTGTTCTCATCTTTTTCATCAGCATAAGTAAGGCCGAGTGGTTCAGAATATTTGAACATTAGCTTGAATATGTTACCCACTTCAGCGGCATTTGCGGATTCTAATTCTTCGCGCTTAACTCCCAAGTCTTTAAGGACTTCATCGTTAAGTACCTCTTCATTTAAGACGATCGATTTGTCCTTATTGAAATAGACTGTGTCTTCACCAACCGGCAAAATAGTTTGGAATTCGTGGCTATATTTAGAAAAGACACCGCCCGACGCAAAAGTCTCAAATGTATATTCGCCAATGCCTAAGCGATCGTATATTTTCTTATAGGCTTTTTCAACTTCTGCGTAAAACTCATTAAGTTTTTCTTCGCTAGTATTAAAACTATATAAATCTTTCATTAAGAATTCACGCGTACGCATGATACCGGATTTGGCACGAAGCTCATTGCGGAATTTAGTCTGAAATTGATAAACATAAACTGGCAAATCTTTATAGCTTTTAATGAATTGGCGCATAATTTCGGTACATGGTTCCTCATGTGTAGGAGCTAAGCCAAGGATGCTTCCCGTAGCTAATTCTGTTTTAAACCATATATCCATGCGTTCACTATCCCAACGGTCAGTCTTTTCCCACGGCTCTGAACGTTGTAAGGTAGTCATTTTGATTTCTTGACATCCGATCGCATTGAGCTCTTGACGAATAATTTCTTCGATATTATTCATGGTGCGTAGACCAAGCGGGAGAAAATCATAAACACCAGCCATTTCCTTGCTGATATAGCCAGCACGGATCAATAATTTTGCGTTATTGCTTTGTTCATCTGCAGGTGCAGTCTTTGATGTTTTTGTAAATAAAAATGATCTCTTCATAATTAGAGGTATTATAGCATAAGTGTTCTATGGTAAACAGGGGTTATTGGTGAAAATTAGCTATTAGACAAATCAAAAAGCTTGCGATCAATCTGGAATGATTCAGGAAAATTCTGCATCTTTGCCGATTGCACTATAGAATAAGCGTCTTCTAAATGCTCATGATCATATACGTTTGACAAGTTTATCACGTCAAATATAAAGGTGTTTGTATCGTCCGTCTTAAAGAACATGTGCGTAATTTTGGTGCCTTCTTTTTCTCCGTCAAGGATTATGACGTTCTTGTCGTGAGCGGTACTCTTCTCGATTTTTAAATTTTGATAATTAAAATATTTTCGAGAAAGGATACTTGTATCGGAGTAAATTTTTGCAAAAGAAAAGTCGCTTACATATTTCATCTTCATCATCCAAGATTGACCAGACGCATCAGTAATTATGATGCCGCTGTCTTGATCTGTAGTATATAGATATTGATCTGGGATGGTCACTTTGTATGGACCTACTATGGCGCTATTATATTTCGTCGCAGCTATAGTTTTATTGGTGGAAGAATGATAATCTTTGTAAGAAATTTTATATTTAGTAGCAAGACACATGGCTGTACTCGCAATGATCAGAGATACTATTGCCAGTACCATTAAAAAGATATTCTTCTTATTTAGAACGCCAACTTCATCTCCGTATTCTATTTTGCCCACTCTTTATCTCCATTTATTCTGGATATTCATCCATGGAACTAATTAACATTTCACGCGGTTTGTTTCCATTACTTGGACCTACAACGCCTTTTGCTTCTAATTCATCTATGATGCCTGCGGCACGGCCATAGCCAATCTTAAGACGACGTTGCAGCGTGCTTGTAGACATGCGATGCATCTGGAGACCAACCTCTGTAGCTTGACGCAAAAGATCACCACTACCAGAAATACTAGTCCCCTCTAGCTCTACGCCTGGCATACCTTTAATTTGTACAGATTGCGAAATAACTTCATCATTATAATCGGGTGGAGCCTGACGTTTTAGAAAGTCTACTAGCTCGGTTATTTCTTCATCGCTCATGAAAGCACCTTGAACACGGCGTGGTTTGCCCATCATTTCGGTGGTTAAGAAAAGCATATCACCAGAACCTAGTAGTTTTTCTGCACCAGTTTTATCTAACATAACGCGCGAGTCTACGCCGTTATTAACCGCAAAAGCAATACGCCCTGGAATGTTAGCTTTAATTAGGCCAGTAACGACTTTAACTTCTGGGCGCTGTGTAGCAAGTACGAGATGAATACCGGCGGCGCGTCCCTTCTGTGCGATACGAACAATGAAGGTTTCCAGCTCTTTACCGGCCATCATCATAAGATCCGCCATCTCGTCTACGATAACTACAATATATGGCATACGACCACCATCATGTTTTTGTTCGTTGCCCTCTTCATCGGTCATTGTAACTTGACCACCATTTTTCGCCATCTTATTGTTATAGCTAACAATGTTTTTGACGCGCTCGTCAGCCATGAGCTTATAACGACGTTCCATCTCGTTAGTTGCCCATTTTAGGGCAGAAAGTGCCTTATCTACACTTGTAATAATAGGCGTTAACAAATGTGGAATGTCTTCATATTGAGCCATTTCAACCTGTTTTGGATCGACAACGATTAGTTTTAAATCAGCCGGTGAGTTATGGTATAGCAAAGACGAAATTAGAATATTAGTCATTACGGATTTACCAGAACCAGTAGTACCAGCTACTAAGAGGTGGGGCATTTTCGCTAAGTTACCAACAACTGGCTGGCCAGCAATATCTTTACCGACTGCAAAAGCAAGTGGTTTTTCTTTAATGGCATTATGCCATTCGTCGCTTTCAAGAATACTACGTAAACCAACAGACGCTTGTTTGACATTTGGAACTTCTACACCAACACTATGAGAGCCTGGAATAGGAGCTTCTATTCTAATTTTGTCTTGCGCTAATGTACCGGCCAGATCACGGTCCAACGCTGCAATCTTAGAAAGCTTAACACCAGCGGGTGGTTTAAGTGTATACTGCGTGATGCGTGGACCCATATTCGCACCTTCAACTTCCACATCGATTCCAAACTCGCTAAAAGTGTTTTTGATAGTTAAGGCATTTTGTTTAATGTTGCCAGCGTCTGCTGGGCTTTGCTTATTGCTTAACAGCGTAGTTGGTGGCATTTTCCAATTAGGGTCAGAGATAGCAACAAGAGCGGTCTTAGATTCTGGTTTAGATGAAACAGATGGATTTCTGGCTGGCATTTTGGAAATATGATCAGAGTCAATCACCTCGTTACCACGCTTAACTTTAAGATTACGAATGTCGTCGTTTGTATTGGCACCACTAGCAAGTGTGAGATCAGATTGTTCACCCTTTTTGACGATTTTTGCGTTTTTTACATCTTCTTTTTCGCTACCCTTAAATAAGCTTGCGAGCGATTCGAATACTATGGCTGGCGTTTTGCCATACATAAACAGTGCAGTGATAAAGATCAAGACAATATAAATAAATACCGCTATGCCAGTAGTAGTCATTTGAATAAACATCATGTTTAAAGATTCACCTATAATGCCACCTGTAGGATTAGCGTGATTAAAGGTCGGCACGCCAAAAATACCAGAACACCAAAATAGCATTAGTATGGCTGAGATCCAAATACTAGGAGATAGTCGATTATTCTCGCTTTTGAAAATCATAACAGAGATATATGTCAGTATCACAGGTAAAAGGTAGGTGGAATAACCCATGAGTCTAAAACTAAACTGATGTATATTTTGCAATACTGTGCCGCTTTTATTGAACCAAGTCACGACAAGTAAAACCGACAGAGCGATCATTAAAACCGCTATTACTTGCGGCCAAAAACCATTTGGCATTTCTCGTTTTGGCGTAACTTCCCTAGTAGATTTCTTTTTGCTACTACTTTTTTTTCTACCTCTGCTTTTTTTATTAGCCATAAGAAAATTATAACATACAGAGAGAATATATTCCTTTAGTGATTTTATTGTTCTATATCTTTCATAGAAAGTGATAAGCGGCCCTTATCGTCAATAGCATCTAAGCGAACTCTAACTTTTTGTCCAACTTTAAGCACGTCATCGACTTTGTTGATACGCTCTTTGGAGATTTGCGAAATATGCAACATTCCGTCAATCCCAGGCAGAATATTAACGAATGCGCCAAAGTCTTTGATAGAAACTACCGTACCTTCATAGATTTTACCCGGTTCTGGCTCTTCTACAAGAGATTTGATCCAATTGAGGGCTCTCTCGATAGTAGCTCCATCTGAAGATGCGATCGTAACGAGACCACTATCATCTATATCGACCGTAGCACCGGTTTCGGAGGTAATTTTATTAATAGTTTCACCGCCTTTACCAATAATGTTACCAATTTTATCTGGTGATACCACCAATTTTTCAATGCGAGGAGCATACGGGCTTAACTCTTTACGCGGAGCATCAATGATAGAGAGCATATGATCCATAATAAACATCCTACCTTCATGTGCCTGTTTGATTGCCTCAGATAATACGGTAACTGGCAGGCCATGCACTTTCATATCCATTTGAAGAGCGGTAATACCTTCCGTAGTACCGGTAACCTTAAAGTCCATATCACCAGAAAAATCTTCTGCATCCATCAGGTCAGTCAAAACATGCGGAGTATCGCCATCCATCATCAAACCCATTGCTACGCCGGCAACTGGTCGCTTGATAGGCACCCCAGCGTCCATCAAGGCAAGACAGGAAGAACAAGTTGCAGCCATTGAAGTAGAACCATTTTGAGACATAATTTCAGTGACGCTACGGATAGCATATGGGAACTCTTCCTCAGATGGTAAAACTGGTATAAGTGCACGCTCAGCCAGATAGCCGTGCCCAATTTCACGACGGCCAGGGCTGCCAATGCGGCCACATTCGCCAACGGTATAACTTGGAGCATTGTAATGATGCATATAGCGACGTTTACCGTCGGTAACTTCCATTGTATCTACTAGCTGAGCATAACTTAATGGTGCGAGTGTAACGATATTCATAGCTTGGGTAACACCACGCGTAAATAAGCTAGAACCATGAGTACGTGGTAAAATACCTACTTGCGAACTAAGAGGGCGAACCTCATTAAGTTTACGACCATCTGGACGGACGCCTTCGGTTATGATGCATTTTCTAATATCCTTATATAGAGACAGCTCAAAGGCATCGTTATATTCATTGTAATAATGTTCTTTATAATACTCTTCGCGGGCATTTTGGATTTCTTCATCGCTCGCATCGTTGTTAAGCTCTAAATCAGAATCGTTCACTAGTTTTATCATCAAGTCGGCATGCATAGCTTCGCGAATCTCGTCAACTAAGCGATTACGCTCCACTGTATCGACACGACGAATATTGGCACCGAATTTTCCTTCCGTCCAAGCGTCGACTGTAGCTTGAATTTCTTCGTTTGGTAAAACAAGTTCATATTCTTGTTCTGCTGGTTGAACTTGTTCTTTTAATTCTTTTTGAGCCTCAATAGCTGGCTGGATCATCTTTAATCCCCACTCCAAACCACCAATGATAACATCTTCTGGGACTTCGTTTGCGCCAGCTTCTACCATAGTAATACCAGTATCCTTGCCGGCTACAACTAAATCTAAGTCAGAAGCCTCACGCTCTTCTGGATTTAAGAAAGCTTTATATTCCCCATTGACGCGACCAATGCGTAGGCCGGCAATTGGCCCATCAAAAGGTGTGCCGGAAAGCATGAGAGCACTTGAGGCGGCGATCATTGCAATAACGTCCGGGCGAAAATTAGGATCCATTGACAATACCGTTGTTACTACTTGAACTTCCTGACGATAGCCTTTAGGAAATAGTGGACGAATTGGACGGTCAATTAAGCGGCCAATCAAAACGGCGTTGTCAGAAGGTTTTCCTTCGCGCTTGATAAATTTACTACTACTGATTTTGCCAGAAGCATAGTATTTTTCTTCGTAATCGATCGATAATGGGAAATAGTCCAATTGTACTGGCTTATTGCCAACTACAACTGAGCCCAGAACTACCGTATCGCCGTAGCTTACTAATACCGAAGCTGTGGTGCGGAAGCCTACACGGTTAACTTCCAAAGTTAATTCTTTGCCACAAAAATCTGTGGTTACTTTAATAAGTTTTTTACCACTAGGGTTAATAATATCCATATTTTCCTTTCTCGAGAAAATAATAAGTATTTTGACAAGATATTCTTGTAAAAATATCTATCATTTTCTCGACTATTTAATACGTTATTATTTTAACATTATTTGCTATTTTGGTAAAAATATGTTACAATATACGCGTATCTTAAAGTGGGAGATCCGTAAAAGATAGCTATCTTATGGGGGTAGCTAAGTAACGGACAAATAAGTTCTTTAAAAAAGGAGACGTATTATGCTTGAATTGGTATATGTCGGCGACGACAAAATAACCCTGAAGGGTGCTGTACCGGAGATTGACCCGAATTACGACGGCAAAGACCCATTGGACAAGATTTGTTGGCAAATAAAAGCTACATTTCTAACCGAGTATAATGTGTGCGTCTACTATCAGATTGATAGAAAGCTCAATCTGAATGGTGAGCGCACCATCGATATCAGCTTTCTGTTGTCCTATACCGGCCGATACGACGGTTGCAGCAGAATTGTCGCAGATGAACTTCATTGGAAAAACATGTTTTCCATGGAGCTAGCCACGTTGCTAGACGAATTCATATTCGACTTCAATCGTGGTGAAAAATGCGAGAGAATCAAAGACCCTGAACGGAGTCTAAAACTTGATCCTCGCGATTATCAAAAAGCCAAGGAGAAAGACAGGAAGAAAAAGAAGAAGAAAAAAAAGAAACTTCAGCAGATTCCTGATTCTTCTGACGCTACGGCTAAGATGGAGGCTGCTGGCTTCCGTAAGGCTACAGATGAGGATTTGATCTCGCCAGACGATGATACTTTGCCGGCTTTGCCGGACGAATATTTCGTTGACGAGGACAAGGAAAAGAAAAAGGATAACTAGCATAATAATCTAGCACATTAGTCGAAAAAAGGCCCGCCAAGCGGGTCTTTTTCATCCATTGATATGAAAAAACAACCCTGATTTGGTTCAGGGTTATTTTTAATGATGTTATTTGCGAAGACCAAGCTTGGTAATAGTTTTCTTATAAAGCTCAAAATCTGTGCGCTCAAGGTATTTTAAAAGCTTTTTACGACGGCCAACCATTTGGATAAGGCCGCGTTTAGCTTTGTAATCATGCTTATTTTCTTTAACATGCTCGGTTACTTCTTTAATGCGATCCGTTAGGATAGCAACTTGTACTTCTGGTGAACCAACATCGTTTTTATTACGAGCAAGTTTCTTGATTGCGCTAGCTTTGTTTTCTTTTGTAATCATGCGCTATCTCCTTACCATACCCTCAAGAGGACTTCGCCTCCGAGTTTAGCTTTTTTCGCTTCTTCGCCAGTCATAATACCTTTACTGGTAGAAACCAGAACAGTACCACGGCCAGATTTTACTTTAGGAATATCTGCAACGCCGACATAAATACGACGACCAGGCTTAGAAATTTTGGTGATTTCGCTAATTTTAGCTAACTCGCCATCATTATTAATAATGATATGAAGCGTATCGCGTGGTTTGCCTTCTTCGATCTTAACTTTGCTGAGATAATTAATCTTTTGCAACTTGTCTGCAATAGCATACTTTAGCTTGCTAGTAGGAACGCGAATTTCATTTTTATTCACAGCGATTGCATTGCGAATGCGAGTAAGCATATCAGCTACTGGATCTGTACTTTGTAATGACATATTCTCTCCTTTCTCCTACCAACTACTCTTTGTTACGCCAGGAATTTCACCTTTGCTTGCTTTTTCACGGAAATTAATACGGCTGAGACCGAAACGACGCATATAGCCACGGGGACGCCCGTCAAGCATATCGCGATTCTTTAAACGTGTAGGGCTGGAATTGCGTGGCAATTTTTGAAGGCCTTCTAAATCGCCAGCAGCCTTGAGTTCTGCACGTTTAGCCTTATATTTTTCATACATTTTGCGCCTTTTTTCGTCACGGAGGACGGCTGATTTCTTAGCCATATTACTTACCCTCCTTTTCAAAAGGCATGCCGAATTTTTCTAGCAACTTTAAGCTTCCTTCCTTGTTAGTATTTTTAATTACGAAAGTAATCTCAACGCCGTGTAGTACAGCGGCATCCTCGAAGCTGATTTCTGGGAATACAGTTTGTTCTTTAATACCGATGCTGTAATTCCCTTTTGCATCAAAGGATTTGCGACTGACGCCATGGAAATCACGTACGTGTGGGAGAGTTACGTTGATGAAACGGTCGACAAATTCATACATTTTGTCGTTACGTAAAGTGACAAGATAGCCTACTGGTGCACCCATACCTTTACGAATCTTAAATTGAGCAATAGACTTCTTAGCTAAACGAGCCGTTGGCATTTGGCCAGTAATTTTTTGAAGAGTAAGGCCAACGGTTTCGGTAAAGCGTTTATCTTCACGTTTCTTACCAACACCAGAACTAACAATTATTTTTTCAAGTTTTGGCACTTGATTGATATTTTTAAGTCCTAGTTCGTCTTTCAATTCAGCTCTGATTTTAGAATCATAAGCCTGTTTTAATCTTGGGATATACTTCTGTTCTGCCATATTACTTTATCTCCCTATTGTTGGCTTGTTTTGCGATGCGTACAGTTTTGCCATTAGCGTCTTTTACGTAACCTACGCGTGAAGTTTGGCCAGATTTTTCATCAATAACGAGCTTTACATTGCTCTCGTGAATACCTTGCTGAATATTCTTCTTGCCAGCTTGGCGATAATTGCCGCGGCTAATATGACGCTCGCGATTGCCAACACCTTCTACGAAAACTTGGTTAGTTTTGTGATCGATTTTGACGATTTTACCAGTTTTACCTTTTTCAGCACCACTGATAATCTTAACTGTGTCATTTACTTTCAAACGATTACCCATTATAGTACCTCCGGCGCTAAGCTGATAATCTTACTGAAGCCAAGCTCGCGAAGTTCACGAGGAACTGGGCCAAAGACACGTGTGCCTTTTGGCGATTTGTCTTCGTTAACTAGAACGGCTGCGTTGTCGTCGAAACGAATAGTACTGCCGTCTGGACGACGAATTTGATTACGAGTGCGAACAATAACCGCACGAACAACGGCTTTCTTCTTAACATTGCCTGTTGGTGAAGCTTCCTTTACGCTACAAGTAACGATGTCGCCAACTCTTGCATAACGAGCGCGGGTACCACCGAGTACACGGATTACACCAAGTTCCTTGGCGCCGCTGTTGTCAGCTACT
>JAEEGL013765270.1_pt1 | contig 14380 bp, 28 predicted proteins | sample 9134231 | NCBI WGS metagenome assembly JAEEGL01 (sample SAMN16246548, study PRJNA631951) | gut metagenome | biome: gut microbiome; feature: rumen; material: fiber-attached | host: Bos | place: Iran: Karaj | collected 2018-10
ATCGCATTACAAATATATGATTTTTTTCCGAATTATCCAAATAAAAAAGAACTGAATTGTATTAAAATTCAGTCCCTCACCAATATCAGAATCGCTCCAATAATCTCTAACCATCTCTTTAAGCTACACCGATAAAGCGGCTTTGCTAATATACCGTTCCATAACTTATTTTCCTTTTAGTTTCTCTAGTTCTTTATATAAACTATGCAATAGCATGTCTTTTTTAGTCATATCAATAGCATCATATGGTATGGAGTTATATAGTGCTTCCATTTGTTCATCAGTTGGTGTCCATTTTGGATGAGTATCTGCCCAAATAGCTCCATCTATAATAGCTAAACGAATGATTTCCTTTAACTCCTCATTTTCCATTCCCTTTCCTTTGAAAGACTTTGAGTAGTTTATTATTTCATCTAATCTTTCCATACTTATTTTTCTATTTTATTTTAAGTGATTCACGTCAGAGTGCATTCTCTTTATATCTCATATCCCTTGTAAGAGTTATACCCATATCTCCACCACTAATACATGCTTGTTCAATTTCTTTTCTCCACAGTTCTTGCTGTTCTTTTGTTAATTGATTGAACAACTCACTTTCTATATTGAAAGAATAAGTTTCAGCATGGGCTTGAATACCTGCTTTAATAGAGTCATATTGGACACACTGCTCGTATGGGTCTTTCACTTCAAGTGTGCCGAGGAAGGAAAGAACATCATCCAAAGAGTCAACAAGACCTTCATAATATGTAGGGTCTAATGTTTTTAGTGATTTATGGGAATCAATTAATCTCTCTATCTCCGCCACTACAGCGGATTTACTAATATACTGCTCCATATTCAAAATTATTTTTTATTCAATATATAATATTTCTCCTTTGTGATAAGGGGATTTTACATACATATCTCCAGTTTCATCAACATAACAGTTGCCAAGATATTTGTCAGTGTCCTTCTCAAACACCTTATCGTCCTTCACATATACTTCTTTGTCTTGGAATACCAGTTTCATAATTTATTCTCCTTTCTGGGCTTTAAGTCCAAGTAAAAATGCATGTTTTGCAATAGCCCAATAATGTCCAGCAATCGCAGAATCTTTTTCAAATTCGTCAGTTGTTACAAAATCCTTTATCTCTCTATCCAAATCTGATAACACTTTCTCCAAATCAAGTTTTTCTTCCTTTTTATTGGAATAGATAAATTCAAGTTCATCCTCATCCCATTCTCTTCTATCTGGTCCTTGCCCGTCTTCTTTATACCAAGTTGGATAGGGTGTTACATTAACAATTTCACCAGTTTCAATAACTTTTGCTTTCATAACTTATCCTTCTAATTGATTGTCAATAAACTCTTGCAACCAGTCGACGAAGGTAAAAACATCTCCGTCACCATTTTGCATTTTGTCTTTAATTGCTTCTAAAATTTGATGTTTTGTCATATTATTCTCCTTTCATGCATTTTTAACGTCTTCAATTTCTTTTAACGGGACAAACACATCATATCCGTCATCATCTTGAAAATGATTTATTTTCTCAGGATATGTATATCCAAATTTATGCCTCATATATTCAAACTCATTTCCAAGCCACACCGCTTTGCTTGCATTCCTACAGCTTCCTACATATGTTTTACCAGTCTCCAACTTATCTTTTTGTATTCCACCGCATCTGATAATGTTTGGTATGATGATATCCTCATAATCCTTCGGTTTCACAATAGGTATTGGTGGAATGTCGTCCTCATTTTTGAATGGTTTTCTATTCTTCCAATATTCAAGAACATCATTGTATTTCTTTTCTTTTTGTTCCTTTACCCATTCTTCCTTTTCTGCTTGGGTCATATTTTTGATATTCATATCTTTTTATTTTTTTACCTACTATTTGATGGGGTTTTTGGCACCCTCCCTTAATTTTCCTATACAAATATACGACTTTTTCCTGAGATAACCAAACGATAGACTATTTTTTAGCACTTGTTTTAATTTTTTTCTACCATAGTTTGCCTGGGGGTTCTGGTATTTTCATCCAATATTTAACAATAACCTTTTCCCATCTTGAGTTTTTCCATCCCTTGCCATAAAAATAAACTATATCCATGAAGGAAAATCTTCATTTTCTTCATCATAATCGCAATATATACCAAGGTATGGTATTTCTCCTTCCTCATGATTATCATCTATAATAGGAAGTTCTTTTTGGTATCAATCCATTCTATTTTATTTGTATTCATACTTTTATTCTTTATAAGGGTTATTCTCCTCTGTCACCTCAATAGCAAGACCTTTTTCAATTAATCCACGATAGTCGAAATGATGCACATTAAGCCAATCTATTCTTTCTGAAGCAGGAATATGTGCATAATCCATTGGACAAGAATATGACCGATTATCAATATTTAAATATTCTTCCTTTTCTTCCTCAGTCATACTTGACATTGGACGGAGATAAGGGAGAATATAGAAACCTTTATGTTTTCTAAATAATTCTATATGCCTTTCGGAAAGAGTATAATTATAAAAGGGTGAATCATTAATTATCAATTTATCTTCCATTTGGCATATAACTCCATAAGGCAATCTTGCACAAAGGTCTTTTAATAACAAATCTTTATCTTCTTGTGTCATAACTTATTTTATTTATTATTTTACATAAAAAGGTCAGTCGCCAGGAACTCACTGTAGGTTGGATAAAAATTGGACTATATCCATACCGACTGACCCATGATTTAGTTTCAACAAAGTATAACCGCATCGGGATAATAAGACCAAATAAAGTCTTTAGCAATTTTAGGATATGCAAACTGTTCATTTGCTGCGAATTTAGGTGTTTTCCAATAATGGAAAATCCACATAAAATGAAACTGTTGTTCTATCCGATATATCTTTGCTGTAGATATAGGTCTATCTTTGTATTCTTCTACATATACAAGTTCACATACGATTCTGAATGTTTTCATATCTTTTACGTTTTAGTTATACATTCCTTCAGGTGCTACGAGACCTAAACCTTTGGGTATTAAACAACGGAAATCAAACATCTTCTTGGTTAGCCAATCATATATTATCATATCATTACCGATAATTTTCCCTATAGTATCAGTATTACTGCAATTTCTGAAAAATTCCTCTTGTGCTAAATAAAGTCGATGAAACATATCATCGTATTCTTCCTCTGTCATAGAAGACATTGGACGGAGATATGGAATAAATTTGCTATCTTCGGTTGAACTCCATGAAGAATCTAATTCATCGTATAAATTGCCTGTTAATTCTCTATTATGAGGTTCATTTCCTTTCCAAGAATACTCTCCAATTACTCCATATGGTAACCTTGCACTGAGGTCTTTTAGTAATAGTTCTTTTTCTTCTTGTGTCATAGCCATGAATAATTTTTAAGATTAAATAAAACATTCTCTTTTGCCCTATCTGTACCATATGCCATATAATCCAAAATAGAACTATTAAGTGAGTTAATTGGTAAATTTGGATGTAATCCAAAATTTTTAAATTTTTCTATTTCACTATTAATATAAAATAGTTCTAATTCAGCTCTTTTTTTAATTTTTCTTTTTATGTTTTCATATTCTTCCTGTGTCATAATCTTTACTCTTTTCTCCAGTTACTTCAATCGCAAGACCTTTTTCTTTGAGATATTTAACACAATCTTCATAAGAAGAAAATTCAATAGGAAAATATCTATAAGGCATCTTTTGTAAATTTTAGTTATACATTCCTTCGGGTGCTTCTAATGCTAATCCCATAGGAATTAAACCACGATAGTCAAAATGATGGGCATTAAGCCAATCAAGACCATTTTTACCAAATAAAACAGTACCATCTGAAGTATCATAAATAAAACATAATTCTTCATATTCTCTTAACTCCTCCTCAGTCATACTTGACATTGGACGGAGATAGGGTTTGAACTCATCTACGGTATATGGTTCTCCCCATGTCTGTTGGTCTTCTATGAAATCAATAGTATCTTCATTACCAATAGCAACTACATGCAATTCTTCTGTTGAAATGTTGATGCCATCCAGTGTCACGTCAAATGGTGAATCAAAAAATATCATGTCTCCATTCATGTCATATTCCCCATTTGAACATTCAGCATACACTCTACCTCTCACTCCATAAGACAACCTTGCACATAAATCCTTTAATAGGAGTTCTTTATTATCTTTATTCATATCTTACAATTTCAGATTTATCCGCATATATGTTCCAATCATCCTCTTTAAGTTCATATGGATACGGGTTTGCCATGTCTTCCGTACAACACAACCAGTATCCGTCATAATTTTCAGGATTACATAAGAAACACTTTACAAGCATTTCTTTAGGTTCTTCATTTATCACAGCTTTGATTACAGTTTTACCTGGAATAATCTTATCAAACTCTTCTTGTGTCATAACTTTATTCTGTTAGTTTCTCTAATTGTTCTTTCAATGCTTTTAGTGTGAGATAAATTCTGCTATTCGCTAAAGGGGAATAGTCTCTTCTTGCTTTATCTATTGCATAACCAAGACATTCTAATTGTCCTTTACTCGGTTTCCAAGTTATATGGGTTTTGAGAGATTTGAGCCAAGAAGTTAATTTATCTTTTGTTTCTAAAGACAAATCTTGGTCTTGATTAATGGTTGACAATATTAACTTGGAATTATAGACATCCTCTTCACTCCACTCTTGCTTTGGTTGTGGTTGTACTCTGTCTTTAAGGGATTTAAGCCAAGTTATATGCTTATCACAATCAATATAAGAGTAAGTGTTATCAGATTTAAAGATATAATTGTGCAAATTGTTTATAACCTCATTAAACATTTCTTTATCCTCTTCACTCCAAGCAGTTGAACTATTATTCCAATGTTTTTCCTTCCATTCAGCACCGAGTTTGCAAGCCTTTTGAATATCATCCCATGTTGCAGTTTCCCTTATCCAATCATGACTCATGCAATAGGCACATTGGTAGGCGTAATCATCAATATTGTCACAATCATCTTTCTCCAATAAATCAGAGAAATATTCGTGACCAACATCAGTGTTTTTATTAACCTTCTTCAACTCTTTCTTCTCAGCATCCCAGCAATAACCTGCTTCTTTCATCTTTTGGAATAAGAGGTCACGCTGTTCTTTGGTTGCTGGATAATAATCATTGTCATATTCAGGTTCACCAAAATTTAACATGGAATCACTAAGTTCAGGACATAATCCTTTTACAATGCCATCTTTAATTCCCTTAAAGATAAAAGTAATATCATTACACACAAGCACATCGCCAGCCTTTGCATCTTCGATAGTCCAAAGATGGTAATGATTAATTTCATCACTACCAATATAACCTCCATTTGTAAGGTCATACCCGTACCTATGATTACTGAGGTTTTCGATACAATTTTTAATTTGATAGACTGAACCCGTAACTTCACATACTATCCACTCACCTTCATGAAAATTTGGTTTAGATTTATCAGCAGGCTTCTGCTCACCTTGTTCAAAACATTTGGCAACAGCAATATCCATAGCCTCTTGTGGAGTTAAGTCATCAATGGATTTTTGCTCACCTTGCTTTGCATATTTCCCATTTATAAAACCTTCCTTATACCAACTTTGTTTAAGATGCTCAAACCATTCTTTTCTAATAATCTCACAACCTTCTTGCTTTTCAAGCCAAGACTTTCCACATCTTACACCAGCATAAAACAAATCTGCGACACTATATTTATCTTCTCCCTCTGAAAAGAAGTGTTTAGATGCTTCATAAAGGCATTCATCTACATATTTACCATATTCTGTTGGTGCATTAGTTTCATTACCATTGTATGCGTGTCTTGGGTCAAGCCAAGTGTAAAGTTGTCTTGGTGTAATATGGAACTTTTGATTAAGAATATTGTCACTTCTACCAATATATTTATCGTTACCAACATATTCAAGCCAATAACTTTCCCCCTCCTTAAACTTATTAAAAGAGCCTTTGCAATACAAGAACTGACCTGATACATAATCGTTTTTCTCTTTTTCTGCTTCTTCATTGTTAGATTGCTCACCTTGCTTTTCAAAGTGGTAAGCATCATACACTCTACCATGAAGGTCATTAAGTTTTTCATACAAGTCTTTATCTTCTTGTACTTTCTTGACTGTTTCCATACAACATTGCAATGCAAGAATATCATCAAATGTAAACGTAGGATATATTACTTGGCTATCCTTTTCACTTTGCTTTTCAAGCCAAGCAATAGCATCTTCATATTGTTTGGTCGAGTTTTCAAAATTATCTACCATATACTTACAAGCATCTATTGCTATATTACGCATCCTCTCATCCTCATCACTATCTTTGAGTTCTGTGAGAACATTTTCCAAGTCCTCTACTCGGACAATAATATGCCCTTGTTTCTTTGCGTTATCAAGAAGTCCTTGCATCTTATCAAGGAAACCTTCAAATTTTTCTTTATAGTCCATGTCTTATCTTATTTTTCTCCTTTTAATAGCACATCCTTGAATTCTGGATTTGACTCCAGTTTGTCAACAAATTCCGAAAATGACAAGTACCTGTGTGGCGATGGAGCAGCAATTGACCTTCCAGTTATCACCACATACTTTGGATAAATCCTCGTCAACCTTCCTGGTCTTGCCAATGGTATGCTTAGGTATAACGAATATAATTGTGTTGCGTCCATATTATACTGGTTTTTATTTAGAATAGATATTTAACACAATTTGATTGGTATATATTCTCCAAATCATCACGCATCTTTCTTACAACACGGAACCCTTCCTCGTCAATACTTTCAAAGATATACGTTATGAGAAGCTTCGTCTCGTTATTTATGGCCTTGCCGTCCTTGCAGCCATTCCACCAATCAATCTCTTGTTTGACAGTGAAATTCTTTCCGTTATACGTCTTTCCTGCTGCAAGATAGTCGGCAACGAGTTCCAGGACATACTTGTAAGGCATCTTGATGTATGTAGTGCCAGAATCATAGTTGTCCGTCCAATATTCGTAATGATGAGGATTTCTCCCCTTATGGTGCTGCCATGCAAGTGAATATCCCTGCTCCTTCTTTGCCACTGGAATCGGTGAAGCCTTACCTCCCTGAAAGAACTTGATACTTTCCTTGAACTCTGTCAGGGAGAACTTGCTGAGGTCGTGGGTTACCCCCTGCCAGATAATTCCAAGCTTGCAGCAGTAATAGAACACCCAGAACTTATGCACCAATATGGTCTTTAGGTGTTTAAAAATAGTCTTAATCATAACTTAATAGTATTTTACATTTTTTCTCCAATATATTCACATCCGATACACTCATATATGTCTTCTACAGTGACACCCTCTGGGGCGTTCGAGCCACGCAATCCGTGCTTAATAATATACAATAAGTCGTTCTTGTCAAGCGACTCAAGGTATTCTCTGATTTCTTCCCTACTATTCTTTGCCATGATTAAAAATGTTTCTTTCCTCTCCAAAATAATTTATGATACCACCTTGTCTTATACCCACACTGTTCCTCAAGGTATTCCCTGACAAAAGGAATCGGGCAAATCCACAATAGTTTCCTGTCAACAGAGAGTGGTGTGTTTGTAACTGGTATTTCATATTTTTCTTCCCAATCCTCCACCTTCCTATTATATCTGTCTATAATGTCCAACGCCTCTTCAACCGCCTGTTCTGTCGGACAATCGTAGTTTGCAGATTCCTTGTAATGTTTCTTAAGATTATATTCAGCCTCACCCACACTTGAGAACGGTGTGATTTTTCCATAATCCCTCCTTGCTATTTCCATATTCGTTCCAATCCAGAATTCACGATTTCTTTTCCACTCTTCATAGGTAAGGTCGAAATCATAGAAGTAGAATATTAACTCTGGGTAATACACCAATGCCCATTTGCGGAGCATGTCAAAATCATAGTACGAGTGAACATACATTTTATCAATTGCTGCCATAATTAGTCAGTTTTTTTATTTGTTACCAGCCTCAAGAATCGGCAATCCAGCCTCAGTCGGGATATAGATAATCTTGTTAGCATTGGTGTTCTGTTGACGCACCCAAAGATATTGAATGTAGGTTGGAGTGATTGACCCGTTCTCAATTCTGATTGCCTCTGCCGCACCCTTTGCCCTCTCAATCTCAGCCTGGGCGTTAAGCTTCTCTGCCTCAAGATTTGCCTTAGCTTCCTCAATCTTAATCTTCCTGTTTTGTTCAGCCTTGGCAAACTCTGCTCTACCATACATTTCTTGCTGCCAAACACGATACCTTGGTCCGATTGACATGCAAGCTCCAATTCCACCGCTTAACAAAAACACACAAATGACAATAAGCCAAATAATCTTCTTAAAACTCAAATCGTACATAACTTTATTTACTTTTTTTCTTATTAATAAAAATTTTACAATGCTAATTTATAATCCTTTATTCCCATATTTTTCGCCAATGAAGCAACTTCTTCACGGAATATGTCCTCAAGACTCCCAAAATTGAAATAATAATCGTAACGACCCTCGGAAAGGTCTTTGGCAGCAAGCCACTTCTCAGCAACCTCTTTTCTTTTTTCCTTACTCCAACCGTCATAGTTTCCTAGAGTGCTTGTTAGCCAGTCATGTGCCTTTTCTTCACAGTAGGCTTGAAATTCTACTTTGTTCATTCTTGTTGCAATAGAAGAAAAGACCCCGTCAGATGATAATATTTCTATTTTATTATCTTCCGTTCTGTTAATCCATAAATAGTTATTTCTCATACGTCTCTTTATCTTTATCTCTGTTCGTTACAAATATATGATATTTTTCTGGAATAACCAAACAAATTATTCATTATTTTTATTCGTGTATTCTTTGTATAGTTTACCGATGTAGTTTAGTTGCCCGCTTCTGCTTTTCAGCCATATTATCTTTCTTCCTTTATTCTCCTCAAGGAAATCAATCAAGGCATGCTGGGTCGTCGTCAATTTGATATTCCCATCCCCTGGCATTACCTTCACGTGGTTTTCAATGAATTTTTTAAAACTGCACTTCATATTCCAATTTTAATTTCCTTTTATTCTTCTCAGTCTCAAATACCTTATAATACATTCCCTGGTCATATTCTGACAATTATTGGAACAGTAATCAAATTCACCAGGAATCCTATGCAGTTCCTCACATATCCTGTCGTTGGTTTCCTCATCCTCAAGAATGACATCGACTGCCGTATTAAATAATTCCTTCTCAATTCCCTTGCTCATACCTTCACATGTTTAATAACCATAATGGGTTTGTAATCCTTTTTCTTTATACGGTGATATCAAGTTGATAATTACAGAGCCTCAGAAAATGCTGCATCTCATGTACATATGTAATCTCACACGCCCCTATTGAACATAAATCAATTGTGTCGGCATGTATGTACCATTTGTTTTCGGTGTTCATGAATTCATCTCTGTCATCCAGGATTATTCGTTTATCACCTGAGACGTAACAACTCAGCCGTTCATCAAATTCAATACCGTTCTTTTTTAAGATGTCTGACGTGACAGGGACTGGTTCGATGTTATCATAAGTTTCGGATACCAGTTCATCCTGACCGTTGACAGATACCAGTATGACACATTCATCGTCACTTATCGATTTCACAATGGCGAATCTATTACCATATCCAACCCAGTCACCGACCATTAATTCTTTTAAACTCATAGCAACTCCCTTTCTTTAAGTTTTATCAACAAATCCTTTAATTTCAGTTCTATCTGTAGCAAATACCTGTCATGCTTTCTGACTATGTCTGTTAGTAAGACGAAAGCCAATCCTATCAGGATGAAAAATAAAATAATAATTGATAATTCCATCACAATAATTTAAGCTCTTTGATTCCAATTTTTTATTGCAACTTCTTCAAGCCATTCTGTAGTATGACCACGACTATTTGATATCGCATCGGTTCTTTGTATTCTGCATTTTGGGCATTTGATAATTATCTTTTGTGACCGAGTAAACCCGTTGCCAATAAGATGCCATATAGGGGTACTGCCGCAGAACGGACAAGGTAATAACCTATTGTTTGTACTATCGTAATTTCTCACTTCCATAATCACAATAATTTTTGTTCATGAAGTTTAATAATCATTTCGAAGCAAGCATCAACCAAATTATCATATTCCTTTGTTTTTAGTTCAACAATACTTCCTTTATGGAAAAGATTCACATACCATAATACAAATGGAGTTTCTGAATCGGTGATGTCTATATGAATCGGTCCGCATACTTCTTTTTTATTGTTAATATATACTATTGGCAGTATACTCAACAATGCAGCAAGACTCCAACACGGAATATCATCTTTTGACGGTTCTATTCCTTGTTTTACTTCAAGATATAGTCCTTGGTCTATTAGTGTATAAAACGTATCCGCACTTTCAAGCGGCAGAATCTCTGCCAGCTTCTTTGACTGTTCTAAATCTGTGCAACTTTTCATAAACAAAATTCTTTTAACATTATTATTGCCATTATATCTAAGAAAAATATGATTAGAATGGTATTACCAATATGAGTAAAGAGATTAGCTCTTCTTTCACCAATAGGTTCTTTCTTATACCAGCCGTATAATATAAAAGATGCTGATATAGCCAATATAATCGTTTGTGTTAAAACGTAATAAAATGTGGTCATACAGATTCAATCAATATTTAATTCCTTACTTTGTTCAATATCCGTATATCCCTTTGTGAGTCTTGAGACCACAGTTTCCCTTACATTGTTCTCAATCTCCCCATAGTGTGAATAGAAAGCGTCGTTAACCACTTCCCTTGCAGCTCTTTCAACACCTTCCTTCATAGCCTTCTCTATCATGTCCTTGATGTATCTCTTCAATTCTTGCTGATAGTCCTCATCAAAGAGCAGTCTCTGTTTTGTCTCCATAAGAGCCTCCTTTACAATGGGCGTGTAATGGTCGAATACATCCATTGCCTGTGCCATAACCTTATTTGAAGGTATGTTCAATGTCAAATTAATAGTGCTTGTAGTAGATTCCATTATTTATCCTTTAATTAAACGTTATTTAAAATATGTCACTGCTGTCCAGTCTGTTTCCCATTATCAGAGGCTCCGTACATTGCCCAGAATCGATTGCAATCCTTGCAGCCTCATATCTGTCCACCCATCTTCCGTAGGACGTATAGAAACCGTCTGTATCGTGGTCTACGATATCAGAGAAACAATGTAGTATCTCGGCATGGTGTCTTGCAATCCTGAGACCGTAAATATCGTCCCGTTCATTTGTCCCAGTCTTAACTATGTTTCCCCTTTTGCATACATATTCTGGCTTGACCCTGTATGCCGATGCGATTATCATTTCTTTCATATTACAAATATATGTTTTTTTTCTGACATATCAAAATGAAATGGCGGTTACCACTTATTTTTTTTTATTCCAACTATTTATTGGCATAATAAGCAGAAAAAAAAAACAGAAACATAACATGGAATTTTTAAAGTTATTTCAGACACATCAGGATTATGAAGCATTTGTGTCAGGTGACACGATGGTAAAACCTAACGTCAGTCATTGCATTGAAGAGAATGAGGTACATTATAGCCCTATTGTAATAATGACAGTTAGATATAATGTAACTGATGCAAGCAACCCCACACAGTTATATTTTTACTATGCAGAAGAAGGTGAAGAGGACTATTGGATAAGAGGCGTTGATATGTTTACAAACGTTGAAATTGATGGTGTTGACGTGCCAATTGCTGACCTTGATGCATCAAGTGGACAAACACAACTTTCAGTTGGTGAACATACCGTTAAATACACATTGAAAGACCCGACTTTTCATGGTTCTTTCAGTGGCTGTGTTAGTTTAACGAGTGCAACAATACCAAATAGTGTATATACTATTATAAACAATGCTTTTGCAAACTGTGGCTTAACAAGCGTTGGACCAGTTGGAAGTGGTTCCGACATTGAGTTACCAAATAGTATTACAAGTATTGGTAGCGGTGCTTTCAATACTTGTAGTAGTTTAACAAGTGTAACAATACCAAATAGTGTTACAAGTATTGGTTTATTTGCTTTCAACGACTGTAGAAGTTTAACAAACATAGTAATTCCAAATAGTGTTACAACTATTGGTAGCAGTGCTTTCAATACTTGTAGTAGTTTAACAAGTGTAACAATACCAAATAGTGTTACAACTATTGGTGATAGCGCTTTCTATCATTGTAATGGTTTAAGAAGCATAACAATGGGCAATAGTGTTATGGATGTTGGTTTTGGCGTTTTTGCTGAATGTGGCTTAACGAACATTACATCATTGGCGATGACAGCACCTACGATAAAAGACACTACATTCCGAGGCGCTAAAACCAATGGTACATTATATGTTCCAATCGGTTCAACTGGTTATGATGTATGGATGGGTACGGGTAATTACTATTTAGGTAAATATGGTTGGACAAAAGTAGAACAATAAATACAAAAAGGAGGGAAATAAAAATCCCTCCTTTTTTCTTAATCAAATACCTCTGTCAGTTGTTTGTCAACTTCCTCCCTTATCATTATCCTTATAGTTTCCTTGCACTGTTTGCAAGACAACGTATCCGTTATACACGAGCATCCACACTGGCAATTATTAGTATCCTGTTTTAACTGAACCATGCTGTCAGAACATGAATGCGCTACTACAACGAACAAAAGAATGATTGCAAATGCCTTTGCTGCATATGAAAATGTGTTAATCAATTTTTCTTTAATCTTTTTCATGTTTCTTCTTGTTAATATAAATCTTCTTTAATACTTTCATCTGGAATGTATGTGGTCACAAGCCCGTTCCACTTATCCACTGGAACCCTGATTTTCTTGTATCCGAACGCCTTATAATAATATCCGTCCTCACGTTTCTCAGACTTCTCCGTCCATGTCCAGAACCATTCGCATTCGCTTCCGTCGATTAGGATTGACTTGTGGTGGTGTTCGATGTCAAACAAATGTGCCAGGTCATTCCAGACGAACAAATCCTCAATGTCATGAAAATAGAAATAGTCTGGATTTGGCATGCCTTTTGTCAACCCACTTAGCTCGTCGTCAAGGGTTTTAGATTCTATTTCCTTATTCATCCACTTATTGAAATATTCCCAAACATAATCTTCTGTCATTTCTGGATTTTCAAATATTTTAACCAGAACACCATGGACTTGTGGCCTCAGCCATTCCTCCCAAGTTTCCGTCTCAAACTTATACCCACGCTCATTGTCGGAAAGGATTACATTAATACTTCTGTATTTCAGGTAATCTTCCTTTGACTTAATATCATAATCCTCCAAGAATTCACAGAAGATGTCGATTGCAGTCGTATAAATCTTGTTAAGTGACGTAATCGGAAAACGCCACTCTGGTCCATTTCCGAATCTCATACAATCCTCAATGCTCCTGTTGATGTCATAGGCGGTGAATATTGAACGCTCATCGGTCATCCTCTTGTAACAGTTCTTTGCGATGTCCCCAGCCATCCCATGAGATGCGATGGTGTGTCTCCCAATGCAATATCTATATGACATCCACATGCAGTCGGTTTCATAAACGGACATCATGGTATTATCATGCAGAAACCTTCTCATTCCAATGACGGCAGCATCCTGTTTATTCTTATCAGTGTCGTTGAAACCCTTTGTACCCACCTTGCAGGTGTTGTTCTTCGTGTCAATCGTAACTTTCATAACTTTTGGTTTGTTAATATTTATAATGCTTTTTTATGGTTAAATTGTAAAATATTGAGGGTTATACACCATCCTGTAATCTTCGTCCAGAAGGGAAACACTGAGCACCTTGCTTTCATTCAGGTATTCAGGCTCCCTGTTGGTACTGTGCAAGTGACCCTTTACCACAATCTTAGGCTGCGTCTTTTCTATGAACCCAGCAAGAGGCTTGTTTCCTATGTGGTCACCAGTGGCCCATGGGCAGTCCTTCTGCATCAGCACGTCACTTACCCCGTATGGGGCATCATGGGACATGAGGATGTCAATTTTCCTTCCTGTGCTCACCACATCATCATAAATCTTCCTCTGGTCATCATCTGGAATCATGAATGCCCAATTCCCGAACACATGACACAATGGTGTACCGTAGATTGTAATTCCGTTATACTCGGCAAAATCACAGTTTAGATACGTGATTTTTTCCTCGCTTTCAAATAAGCCATTCACGTCATCTGGTTTATTCTGGAACAGCCAGTCATGATTCCCAGCGATAAGGAACACATGCTCACACGGTAAACTGTTACACCAAGGGATGAACTCCTCTATAAGCCAATCCTTGCTCAACTTATTGCTGTTTTGATAATACAACGGCACAATATCGCCGCATATCAGCACAATATCCACTGGCTCAATCTCAAAATCAAGCCTTCCGTGAAT
>JAEEGL013931029.1_pt1 | contig 14380 bp, 10 predicted proteins | sample 9134231 | NCBI WGS metagenome assembly JAEEGL01 (sample SAMN16246548, study PRJNA631951) | gut metagenome | biome: gut microbiome; feature: rumen; material: fiber-attached | host: Bos | place: Iran: Karaj | collected 2018-10
ACTGCTGGTGACGACCTCACCGCCGATATTCAGGAGTATATGTCGCGTCAGCACAACGTGAAGGTCTCTGAGCGTATGGCTGAACGCATTAAGATTGCTGTAGGTTCTGCACTGACCGACCTGGGCGACGAGGCTCCCGAGGACTATATCGTACATGGTCCTAACCGCATCACGGCACTGCCTATGGAGGTACCCGTATGCTATCAGGAGATAGCACACTGTCTGGACAAGACCGTTGCCAAGATTGAGAATGCCGTGCTCTCCGCTTTGGAGAATACTCCTCCCGAGCTGTATGCTGACATCGTGAAGAACGGTATCTGGTTGGCTGGCGGCGGTGCCTTGCTGCGTGGTCTTGACCGTCGTCTGGAGTCGAAAATCAATATCCCCTTCCACATTGCTGAAGATCCCTTGCACTCTGTTGCCAAGGGTGCCGGCGTGGCACTGAAGAACGTCAATCGCTTCTCGTTCCTAATGAGATAAGAGTTAAGAGTGAAAAATCTGCTGGAGTTTCTTCAGAACCATGCCCACTGGCTGCTGTTCGTATGCTTGGAAGCCGTGAGTCTGGTGCTGCTGTTTCAGTATAACAGCTACCAGAACAGCGTCTGGGTGTCATCGTCCAATGCCATGGTGGGACAAATCTACGACTGGAGGGCATCGGTAGAGTCGTTTCTGACACTAAAGAAAGTCAATCAGTCGCTGGCTCTTCGCAACTTCTACCTGGAGCGCCAGCTCAATCAGTTGCGCCGTCTCTATGCAGAACAGAACGAGACGCCCACCGATCAGGAACGCCAGGGTATGGAGTTTCTGAGTCACTATCAGGTGATACCTGCCAAGGTTGTTTCCAACGAACTGGACCGTGCAGACAACCTGATGACTATTGACCGTGGTACTGCCGACGGAGTAGGAGAGGGTATGGGAGTTGCCTGCGGCAACGGTGTCGTAGGTGTGACCTATCTTACCTCTAAGCATTACTCGGTGGTCATCCCTGTGCTCAACAGCCATTCCTCACGCATCAGTTGTGCCATCCGTGGAAGCGACTATTTTGGTGTGTTGCGTTGGTATGGCAAGGATGCACGCTATGCTTACGTAGAAGATATTCCCCGCCATGCCCGCATGAAACGAGGAGACTGGGTGGAAACCAACGGCTATTCCAGTATTTTCCCGGCAGGTATTGCTGTCGGTCGCGTAGAACAGGTGTTTAATTCGCACGACGGGTTATCCTATAAACTGAAGGTCCGTCTGTCCACAGATTTTGGTAATCTGCGTGACGTAGTAGTCATCAACGACCATAGCATTGCAGAGCGTTTACGACTCATGCAGTCTGCCAAGGATTCGCTGAAGTTGAACGTAAGAGAATAACGAGACAAGAAAGATGACAGTAGATATATTGAAACGGTTTGGTTGGTTTCTGCTATTCCTGTTGGTGCAGGTGGTAGTACTGGGACGTATCCATCTCTTCGGAGTGGCTACACCGATGCTGTATGTCTATTTCGTTATCCAGTTTCCACGCAACCATCCTAAGTTGGCATCGCTGTTGTGGGCGTTCGCATTGGGACTGCTTATTGATATCTTCTACAACACCCCGGGTCTGACAGCCTTCTCGCTGACGGCACTGGCCGCCGTGCAGCCCTATTATTTGGAGCTGTTCCTGTCGCATGACGCTGCAGAAGACCTGAAACCGTCGGTAAGAACCATCGGCATGACCAAGTACAGTTACTTCGTCATACCGTTGGTATTTGTCTATCATATCCTGTTTTTCTCTCTTGACCAGTTCTGCTTTTTCCACATGATGCACTGGTTGCTGTGTGTGGTGGGCAGTACCGCTATTACGCTGCTCTTGATTTACACATTCGAGATAGCCAAGCAGAAGTAAGGGACAAGAGGTTAGGAGAAGGAGGTTGATACTATGAAGGACCACGAACTGGATTACAGACGCTATGTCGTTGGCGGCGCAGCACTACTGATAGTAGTCGTATATATCATACGTCTCTTCATGCTGCAGATTACCAGTGACGACTACAAGAAGAGCGCTGACTCCAATGCCTTCCTCAAGAAGATAGAATACCCCTCGCGCGGTGCTATTACAGATAGAAAAGGACGACTGCTGGTGTATAACCAGCCCGCTTATGACATCATGGTGGTGATGAACGAGTGTAAGGGTCGGCTCGACACCCTCGACCTTTGTGAGGCATTGAACATCACTCGTGAGGACTTTGAACGCCGTATGGCAACTATCAAGGACCGCAATAAGAACCCTGGTTATTCGCGCTATACACAGCAGATTTTCATGAGTCAGCTGTCGGAAGAGGACTTCTCCGTCTTTCAGGAGAAGATGTTCCGTTTCCCAGGCTTCTATATCCAGCGTCGCAGCATCCGTCAGTACCAGTATCCCTTTGCAGCCCATGTGTTGGGGGATGTGGCAGAGGTGTCGCCTGCCGATATTGAGGAGGACGACTATTATCAGCCCGGTGACTACATTGGAAAACTGGGTGTGGAGCGTAGCTATGAGAAACAGTTGCGTGGTGAAAAAGGAATGCAGATTCTTTTGCGCGATGCGCATGGACGAGTACAAGGCCGTTATCAGAACGGACGTTTCGACCGCCGTCCTGTGGCTGGAAAAAATCTCACTCTGGGTATTGATGCCAAGCTGCAAGCCCTCGGCGAACGGCTGATGGAAGGAAAAATAGGCAGTATCGTAGCCATAGAACCCTCTACCGGCGAGGTGTTGTGTATGGTCAGTTCACCCAGTTACGACCCTCGTGTGATGGTAGGCCGTCAGCGCTCCAAGAGTCATCGCCTGCTGAGCCAGAACGTTTGGAAACCCCTGCTTAACCGCAGTATCATGGGACAGTATCCGCCAGGTTCTACTTTCAAGACTACGCAAGGACTTACCTTTATGACAGAAGGCATTCTGCATCCCACACAAACGGCCTATCCCTGTGCTCACGGATTCACCTTCAAGGGCCTGCATGTTGGTTGTCACGGCCATGCTGCACCCCTGCCGCTGATTCCTGCCTTGTCGACGTCGTGTAACGGATACTTCTGTTGGGGACTCTACCACATGATTAATACCAACATATCGAAGTATGGTTCTGTGCAGAATGCCATGAACACGTGGCGTGACTATATGGTCAGCATGGGTTTCGGTTATCGATTGGGCATAGACCTGCCTGGCGAAAAGCGCGGCCTTATACCCAATGCTGAATTCTACGACAAGGCATACAAAGGTTCATGGAACGGACTGACCATCATCTCCATTGCCATCGGACAGGGTGAGGTGAATGCCACACCGTTGCAGATTGCCAATCTGGGTGCCACTATTGCTAATCGTGGATGGTTTATCACCCCTCACGTGGTCAAGAAAATACAAGACGAGCCGTTGGATACACTCTATACTCGCAAGCGCTACACGATGGCCAGCAAGGAAGCTTATGACTATGTGGTGCAGGGTATGCGAGCCTCGGCGACGGGAGGCACGTGTCATGAACTGGCCCGTTACGACTTTATGGCTTGTGGTAAGACGGGTACTGCCCAGAACCGCGGTCATGACCACTCGGTTTTCATGGGTTTTGCACCGATGGATCATCCGAAGATAGCCGTCGCCGTCTATGTGGAGAATGGTGGATGGGGCGCCACTTTTGGTGTGCCTATCGGAGGACTCATTATGGAACAGTATATCAAAGGCAAACTCTCCGAAGCCTCTGAACATAGGGCGACGGACTTGCAGAACAGACATATCTCTTATGGTTCGACAAGCAGATAAAAAAGGTCAGCAGAGTGTGCTGCGCAACATAGACTGGTGGACGATAGCTATCTATATCGCCCTGCTCTCCTTTGGATGGATCAGTGTCTGTGGTGCCAGTTACTCGTATGGTGAAACGGACATCTTCTCACTTTCTACCCGCTCGGGTATGCAGATCGTGTGGATAGGTACCAGTATTCTGCTGGGCACTACCATCCTGCTGTTGGATGACCGCTTCTACGACACCTTTGCATATATCATATACGGACTGTTGCTGTTGCTGCTTTTCGCTACCATCTTCAATCCGCACTCCATCAAGGGTTCCCGTTCGTGGTTGGTATTGGGTCCTTTGCGCCTGCAACCTGCCGAATTCGCGAAGTTCGCTACCGCCCTTGCCCTATCTAAGTGTATGTCAGCCTATGGCTATACCATCCAGCAGTGGCGTCATTTTGCCGCCGCACTGCTCATCGTGCTTTTGCCGATGGTGTGTATTGTGGGACAGCGAGAAACGGGTTCGGCACTGGTTTATTTCTCCTTCTTCCTGATGTTCTATCGTGAGGGAATGCCTGGCAGTATTCTTTTCACCGGTATTGCCATGGTGGTTTATTTTGTGGTGGGTATCCGTTATGCTGAAGTGATGATGGGCGAGTCTACCACCTCTGTGGGAGAATTCATGGTGCTGCTGCTCATCCAGTTGTTCAGCATTGGCATGGTATGGGTTTATTGTAACCGAAGAGTGGCTTGGCGACTGTTTTTGGTCTCGCTGTCCGCCACCCTGCTGTCGTTATTGTTGCTGCTCATTCCAATCAATATCATCTACATCCAGATGGGCCTTCTTGCTGCCCTCGTTGGTTACCTGGTGTGGGAGGCTTTAGGCAGCAGAATGCGCAACTATTTCTTTATCGCTCTCTTTGCCCTTGGTTCTACGGGATTCTATTATGGTGCGGACTTCATCATGCAAAATGTGATGGAACCTCACCAACGTTCGCGTATCAACGTGCTGTTGGGACTCGACGAAGACCTGCGTGGTGCCGGTTATAACGTCCATCAGTCAGAGATAGCCATCGGTTCGGGTGGACTGGAGGGAAAGGGATTCCTCAACGGTACGCAGACCAAGTTGAAGTTCGTGCCTGAGCAAGATACCGACTTCATCTTCTGTACGGTCGGTGAGGAAGAGGGATTCCTTGGTTCTGCCGGTGTGCTGCTATTGTTTTTGGCGCTTATCTGGCGACTGATCTGGCTCTCTGAGCGACAATCCATGCACTTTGCACGAATTTATGGCTATTGTGTGCTTAGCATCTTCCTATTCCACGTGTTTATCAATGTAGGTATGGTGCTTGGTCTGACTCCTGTTATCGGCATTCCGCTGCCGTTCTTCAGTTACGGCGGTTCGTCGCTATGGGGTTTCACCATCCTGCTATTCATCTTCCTGCGACTGGATGCCAGCCGCAATATATCCAGAAGGTAATTAACAATGAATACTATCTCCGATTTCGAAATCATGGCCCCTGTGGGCAGTCGCGACGCTCTAGCCGCCGCCATCAAGGCAGGTGCTGACAGTGTTTATTTTGGCGTAGAGCAATTGAACATGCGGTCGCACTCCGCCAATCACTTCACCATTGAAGACCTGCGCGACATTGCCGCTCAATGTAATGCAGCAGGTGTCAAGAGCTATCTTACCGTCAACACCATCATCTATGGCGAGGATATTGATACCATGCATCAGATAGTTGATGCCGCCGTAGAGGCTAAAATATCTGCCGTCATCGCCTGCGACATTGCAGTGATGACCTATTGTCGTCAGGTGGGCATGGAGGTTCACCTCTCCACACAGCTCAACATCTCTAATATTGAGGCGCTGAAGTTCTATGCACAGTTTGCCGATGTCGTCGTGCTGGCTCGTGAACTGAATATGCAACAGGTTGCCGATATTCATCGACAGATAGAAGAACAGCATATTTGCGGTCCCTCCGGTCAACTGGTACGAATTGAGATGTTCTGTCATGGAGCCTTGTGTATGGCCGTCAGCGGTAAGTGCTATATGAGTCTTGATAACACAGGACGTTCTGCCAATCGTGGTGCCTGTATGCAGATATGCCGTCGTTCTTATATCGTCACCGACCGCGAAACGGGAACAGAACTCGAAATCGATAACAAATACATCATGTCGCCCAAGGACCTGAAGACCATCCGTTTCATTGATAAGATGATGAATGCCGGTGTGCGTGTCTTCAAGATTGAAGGTCGTGCCCGTGGTCCTGAATATGTGCTCACGGTGGTGCAGTGTTATAAGGAAGCCATTCAGGCTGTGCTCGATGGTACTTTTACGGAAGAAAAGAAAGATGTATGGGACGAGCGTCTGGCCACCGTCTTCAATCGTGGTTTCTGGGATGGTTACTACCAAGGACAGCTGTTGGGTGAGTGGAACAGCAACTACGGATCGAATGCCACCGAACGTAAACAGTATATTGGTCGTGGCGTAAAGTATTTCTCAAAGTTAGGCGTTGCTGAATTTACCGTTGAGGCGGCCACCTTCAAGGTCGGTGACAAGATGCTTATCACCGGTCCGACTACGGGTGCTCTTTATGTTACGGTTGACGAGATTCATGACGATACCCATGCCGTTGAGACTGCCCAGCAAGGCACACGTGTCAGTATCAAGGTGCCAGAGAAGGTTCGTCCCAGCGACAAACTATTCCGCATCGATGCTACGCCTCTCCCAGACGAAAAAGATGCGTGAAATGTTTGTTGTAGAGTTCTGATAGCCCTTTACGATTATCAATGGACTCGCCTACGACAATCATGGTCGTCAACGTGAGGTGGTTGTCATGGATGATTTTGGCCAGGTCTTTCAGTTTGCCGCGATAGATTTTTTGGTCAGGCCATGTGAGATGATAGCAGGCTGCGACGGGCGTGTCTTCAGGATATTCCATCAACAGCTCCTTCTGAACATCGTCCACAATAGCTGCGCTGAGGAAGATACACATGGTGCTTTGACTCTTGGCCAACAGATGTAGTTGTTCTTTCTCGGGCATCGGTGTGCGTCCCTCTCCGCGTGTGAGGATGATGGTCTGTGTACGCTCGGGAATCGTGAATTGACTGCGTAACTCTGCTGCAGCAGCAAGGAAACTGGAGATACCTGGCGTAATGTGATACGACATTCCGTTGGCGTCGAAGAATGCCATCTGTTCTTGTATGGCACCAAAAATACATGGGTCGCCAGTATGCAGGCGAACAATGAAATGCCCTTTGTCATAGTGTTCCTTCATGAGTGCGCACTGTTCTTCAAGATTCATGTCAGCACTGCTGCGCACCACCGCACCCGTTTTGTGGCATGCTGTCAACGCCTTAGGTACCAATGAACCGGCATAAAGTATGAGGTCGGCTTTCTCCAGCATCTTTCTGCCTCTAACGCTTACCAAGTCAGGATCGCCAGGACCAGCACCGACTATCTCAATATGACCTTTCTTCTGGCGCAGATGTTGGTAATCAATAGCTAGTGCTGCTGTCCAGTTCTTGCCTTTTATCTTCGGTACCATCAGTTTTCCATGATTTGAACCTAGAATAGCCGCCGCTTCACAAACACTTGGTGTGCCGACATGCTTCTGGACGATGCTGCTGGGGGTTGGAACATCGACTGCAGCCAGTTCTTCAGCCGTAAAGAATACGACCTCTTCGTCGTATTCATCTTCGAGCATTGCGCAGAACTCCTCGTCCTCTTTCACGTCGATGGTGCAATAACGGTGGGCGCAAGGCAGAATACCTCGGCTGGCGAAAGCCTCGTCCATCTCGTCGTAAATACGCTCATAGTCATCAGGATGATGCGCTAAGCCAAAGCCTATTGTTCCAACCATCGGTACGAAATGCAGTTCAAGCATGTCCTCTGGAGCATAACGAATATAGGGTGAGACGATAATCAGCAATTTGTATTTTGTGGGGTCGGCCTCGCTGATGTCGTTGATGATGGTGACATGATCTGGTTTGGTGGACTCCAAATAGTCCGTTCCTTCATCGCGAGCTTCCAGCAACAAGGCAGTAGGCTGACGGTTGACGAAAGCAAAGATACAGTCGTTCATGTCGTTGATATCGCTGGCGACGGGCCAGTTGAAACGTTTTTCAAAGGTGTCGAGTGCCCATAGTCCGGCATTGTCGCTCTGTGTGGTGATGACTTCACTGGCTCCAATGATTCCTGCAATATTCCGTGCCAATTCATTGGCGCCGCCAACGTGTCCGCTAAGTACGGAGATGACATGCTGTCCTAAGGAGTCAATACAGATGACTGCCGGGTCTTTATGCTTGTCGTTGACGAAAGGTGCTATAGTACGTACACAGATACCCATCGCTCCTATGAAGATAAAAGCATCTTGTTTCTTCCACTCCATACCGACATCGGTGCGAAGAATCATTCTTGCACCTAATTGATGTTGAAGCGTCGAGGCTATTTTGCTACCAGCCTCGCTAATTTGTATAATGGCTATTTTCTGCATTTTAGTATCGTTATTGGATGGTTGTCGTTCAGTTGTATGCTTGTTGGCGGTTCTTCTCTGAGCCCTAATTCCCTGCATGCTGCATCCCAAAGCTGACGGCTGTCAGTGGTCACCTTGGGTGCAATGACGCTATTCAAGACGATAACACCGCCAGGAGCTAACACTTTCAATACCTTCTCCATGATTTCCTTTAGGTGACCTCCATGTCCGCCGATAAAGACAGCATCGGGAACTGGTAAGGTATCGCAGCTGATGGAGCGGAAATCACCCATGTGGATATGGATGCCCGGAGCCCCAAAGCGGCGGATATTCTCCTGAATGATATCCTCGCACTCAGGACGAATCTCAAAGGATTCTACTTGCAGATGTGGAAATTGCAGGCGTGCCTCAATGGATATGCTCCCTGTACAGAAACCGATGTCCCACAATACATGCTTGGTTCGTAGTTCGAGCGCCTGAAGTGTCAGCAGTCGGATGGGCATCTTGGTAATCATCTTCTCACGACCGTCGAGCAGTGTGAACTCGTTATCTGGAATTCCGAAGGGACGAGACCTTTGCTTTGTTTGTTGCAGAATCACACAATTGGGACAAGCATACTCCCTTCTTTCATCATATTGGCTCACCCGTTCTGATGTGCCGTTGCCAAGATTCTCACCGATGGTCATGATATAGTTGTCGTAACCATAATCCATCATACGCTGGCGGATAGCATGAGGAGTCTTGCGGGTATCCGTCAGACAACCAATAAGTGGATGACCGCAGATGAGAGCTTCATCCAGTTTGTCCCACGGACGACCTGTAAGCGACACCACCTGCATGTCGTGGTAGGGTAATACCAGCCGGTGAGCCAATAGCTGCAAGGAGTTGAATGTGGGGAAAACTTTCAGTTCTGCATCAGGAAATTCACGCCGAAGCGTATTTGCGAAACCAAAGAACAACGGGTCGCCACTGGCAAAGACAACAATATTGCGCTCAGCGGTTTCCCCGCTGAGCACGCGATACTGCTCATAAACCGTCTCCAAAGGTACAGTAATGTCAATCCACTGAGCCTCTTCCGGTAGTAGCGATGCCACTATTTCGTGGTGGCGCTTCCCTCCCGAGAACACCTTTCCTTCCCTAATGACCTTCAGCACCTCCGGGGAAAAGAAGGGTTGGTGACTGTCCGTTATGCCTATAACTGTAAATTTCATAAGTCCCGTCCAGGTTTCAGTTGTTCTGCGTCATCGAATGTCAGGATAGCATTGCATAGTGTAGCGGCAAGATTGCTGCCTCCCTTTCTACCCTCAACAATGATTTTAGGAATGTCGTGGAAAGGTTTCACCATGTGCTTTGACTCCCTGACATGCACAAATCCCACGGGGGCTGCAATAATTCCTGCAGGTTTAGCCTTCCCCTTGCGTATCAGGTCACAGAGTTCCATCAAGGCAGTAGGTGCATTTCCAAAGGCAAAGAGTGCGTCAGGATGCTCTTCCACGGCCAGACGAATACCAGCCTGTGTGCGAGTAATGCCTTGTGCGCTGGCCATTTCTGCCACGCGAGGGTCGGCGAGATAACACTTGGCCTCCATCCCCAGTCGGCTTAACGCTCCTTTGCGTATGCCGCTTGTCACCATTGTCACATCCGTAACAATGGTCTTCAGGCTTCCTTCGCGTACCTTATTATATAGTGTCTCTACGGCAGCCGGGTCTGTATAGAGAATGTTCTCCATATCGAAATCAGCAGTCGTGTGGATGGCATGCAGCAAAGCCCATTTATGGTCAATGGAATAGTCTCGCTTCAGCTCCTTTTCTATGGTACGGAAAGACTCTATCATGATGTTTTGTCCTATCTTCTCACCATCAGTGGCGATATCCCGATAGTAGCCGCGGGGGGTAATGAACTTTCCTTCTGTCACGTAAGACTGCGAATTGCCAATAAGGACGATGGTAAACATATCCACGTCTTCAGGGTTGAACTGTCCTAAAGTAGTGATTTTCACCTCTTGTTCCTCGCGACCAGCCTGACGGACAAAGCCCACAGGTGTATCGGCACTACGCTCCTGCAGGAAAAGTTCTTGCAGACGATAGAGTTGCCAGTAGCGTCCGTGCGACTTCGGGTTGTAGACGGCTGTAACGAAATCACCCATAGCAGCAGCCTTGATGCGTCGTTCTATGACCTCCCAAGGTGTCATCAAGTCGCTGAGAGAGAGAATACACATATCGTGACCAATAGGGGCACCCAATAGTGAGGCCGCCTTCTGGAAAGCGCTGATGCCCGGAAGGACGCTGACGGCGATGTCTGCTGGTGAACCGTTCGCCGCCCTTTCTTTCTTCATCTCGTATATCAGCGGGGCCATACCATAGATTCCTGCATCCCCGCTTGAGATAACCACGACCGTCTTTCCCTGTTCTGCCTGTTGAAAAGCTATTTCGGCACGTTCACGTTCTTTCTTCATGCCGGTGTCGATGCATTTGCAATCAGGTTTGATATATGCCTCGATAAACTGGAAATAATACTTATATCCTACGATGACATCGGCTTGTCGTACTGTTTCCAATACGGCAGGTGTGATGTCTTCAGGACTGCCAGGTCCAATACCTGCTATGATGATGTTTCCCATAAGTATAGTATGTTGACTAATTTTTATCTTCTTTTGTTGAATGAAACTGGCGAATGGCATCTACCAGCATATCGTTTTCTTCGGGTAATTGGGTCGTTATGCGGAAGAAGTGGCTGCTTAGTCCGAAGAAATTATGGCAATCGCGTATCAGGATGCCATGTTCCTGCACGAGGTACTTCTTCAGTTCTGCCGCAGTATAGTGCTCTATTTCACAAAGCATGAAGTTGGTCTTGGTTTCATAGACACGTATGCCGTCAATCTGGCGCAATGCCTTGCGTAGCCGTTCTGTTTCATCGAGATAGGCATTGATGTCTTTGACCACAGGCTGCCCCTGTGAAAGCAGGAACTTGCCCGCTTCGATGGTCAATGCACTCATGGACCAGGGTTGACGTAGGTTGCGTAGTTGCTGGATAGTGCCGGGATGTCCTGTAATATATCCTAAGCGAATACCTGGAACACCATAGGTCTTGCTCATGGAGTGTAGTACGAGCAGATTAGGCAACATGCATGTCTCGCTGGGAACGAGCAGTTGTTCTCGTGTAAAAGCCTCAAACGACTGGTCAACGACAAAAACGTAGCGTGGTGAGCGGCGTACGACGTAATCTACAAAGCCCTTCATCAGGACGTTGCCTGACGGATTATTGGGATTGCATATCCAATAGACGCGGTCTTTTGGCTGCTTGACAAGGTCGCCATTCTGTTCAAAAGTGATGATATGCTTATAGATACGACAGGCGTCCGTATATTCTGTGGATGTGGGTTGGGGTATAATGGAGACAGAGCCCTGAAAGAGATTTGCTATGAGATAAATAGACTCTGTCGAACCATTGGTTGCCATCACACAGTCCGATGAGATACCCAATTGTTTGGCTATCATTCTCTCCAAAGAAAGGGGTTGGGGCTCTGGATAGTTGTTAATAAGGTCGAAAGATTCCATCAGATGTTCCTTCAGTGCCGTATGGTCGGCATGCATGAAGTTGGTACTGCTGAAGTTCATCTTCACCAGGTCACCATATTGGTATATATCGTCGCCGTGTCCGTCAATCATGCTATTAGATGTATAGTTAGTGTTTCTTTGTCAAAACGAATGCCGTCGTTTTCAATAAATCTGCTCAATACCCCTTGCTCGGCTAACTGTTCGGGAGTACCCACATGCAATATGTCAGGCTCCATCAGCCAGATGCAGTCCGCCAATCTGAGGGTTAGTTCCACATCGTGCGTTGAAAGAAAGATGGTTTTCTGTTCTTCTCGTGCCAGCCGACGCAGCAGTTGCATCATTTCCACCTTGCTGGGGAAGTCGAGGAACGCAGTCGGTTCATCCAGATAAATAATAGGTGTCTGCTGTGCCAGCGCCTTGGCTATCATTACTTTCTGTCGTTCACCATCGCTTAGCGTTTGTATCTGACGAAGTCTCAGGTTCTCTATACCCGTCTGTTGGATAGCCTTTCGTACTATCTCCTTGTCTTCCTGTTCCAGTTTTCCCCAGAAACCAGTATAGGGAGCGCGCCCCATTGCCACCATTTCCTCAACAGTCATATTGCGAACGTGAGGTTTCTCCGTCAGCACAATACCGATGAGGTAGCTCAGTTCTTTATCAGAAAGCGAGGCCATCGGCTTGCCATCCAGCAGCACATCACCTTCCAGGGCAGGAAGGAAACCTGCCAAGGTGCGCAACAGTGTTGACTTGCCAACGCCATTGCGTCCCAACAGACAGGTCAGTTCACCGCTGTGAAGCGTAGCACGAAGCTGCTTGGCCACTACACGCTGGTGTCCTTTGGTGGTATAACCTATGCTGAGATTCTGTAATACGACGCTTTCCATGGTCTGTTTCTATTTTTGGATGCCGAAGTCTGCCTGCTGAGCTTCTACTTCCTTCAGCATTTTAGCCTTTTCTTCTTCAGAGAGTTGACCTTGGGTGGTATGGTTTGACAGTCCTTGACGGGTGTAAGCCTGAACGGTGTCACCACTGCCGTCATCGCAGAACACCCCGTTATAGGGTACGCTCTCTATCTCCAGTTCGGCAGGTGTGGGTGCATGGGTGCCTGGGAACTGCACTTCAGCCTTGATTTTTATCTTGCCGGCTCTCTTCGTGGAACGGATGAGTACGGGAGCACTGCCCCATTCAACGGCACGTGGATTGGCATTGATGCCTGCATCTCCAATGATGGTGCCTTCGCCTTCTATGGAGAAACGGATGTTTTCCTTGGCCAGTCGGCGCACATGTCCGTTGTCGTCAGTCACTTCACATACCACAACGATGAAGTCAGAGCCGTCGGCAACAAGCTTTCTGCCCATTTCTTCGGCAGAGAGACGTAGCTTTGTGCTGCGGCGTGACGGCATCTTCTCCTCTTTACATACCACCTTGCCGTTGAGGATACCCTCGGCTACCATCTTGACGTTCTGCCAGTTTCTCTGCGTGTAGCTCCAGTTTCGGGCTTCAAAGAAGTCCCACGCATCCTTGAATACTGCAACACCTTGTTTGACAGGCAGTGTCCAGGTGTGTTGTCCCCCATACATTGAGAGACGAATGCTGTCACAGTTGGAGAAGATAGTGACGTCCTTGTCGGAGAACTGCGTCATTTCGTGGGCAATAGTGACCAGAGGCTGCTCCTCCGGCTGTCGTAACACGGCAGCAAACATGTCGGCAGCCGTCTTCTTCTGACGGAAAGCATCCCAGTCACCACCCCAATAAGGGTCAGGATGGTAGCCGCGCTGATGGTCGAAAGGATGCCACTGGCAACCGCCAATAAACTGTCCCGTCGTCTTGAAAAGTTCCATGGTACTGTTGTGAAGACTCATAGCCTGTATCAGCATGGGGCGTTCTCCCCAGGAACGGGAGGCACGATTGAGGTTGTTATGAGCATACCAGTCGTCCACCAGTTCACCAAACTCACGGGTAAAGATGGGCTGCCGGACAACGGTTCCAGTGGCAGAACCACCGGAAGCTATGGCGGCGGCAGCTTCCTGTGACTTGAAATCATCGCCTGGCCAGCCATAAAGCACGTCGTAGTTGTCCTTCACACCAGCAGAATGCATGTCGGCTGCAGCAACGGGACGATAGGGATAGGGGTATTCATCCTTGGTAATCTGCAAGGCTTCCAGGGCAAATTGCTCCGGATAACGGGTTTCGTTAAGGATGGGCTCCCACATAAGAACGCAGGGGTGGTTGCGGTCACGGCGAATGATAGTACGCGTATTCTCGTGTACTTTCTTGTCCCAACCGGCATCCTTGTTCCAATACTGCCAACCAGGAGTAGCCACAATGATGAAGAGTCCCAGTTCGTCGCAGGCATCCATGAAGGAAGGATCTTGCGGATAGTGGGCAGTACGGATAATGGTAAAGCTAGCCTCGCGCAGTCGTTTGGCGTCACGCCATTGCTGGGAGTTTGGCAGTGCGTTGCCTACATAGGCAAAGTCCTGATGTCGATTGATGCCAATGAGTTGCTGATAACGCTTGCCGTTGAGGTAGAAACCAGCCTTCCTTCCTTGTTTGTCATCGGTATTTACAAATTCGAAACTGCGGATACCCATGCGAGTAATGCCGCCATCGAG
>JAEEGL011228269.1_pt1 | contig 14379 bp, 4 predicted proteins | sample 9134231 | NCBI WGS metagenome assembly JAEEGL01 (sample SAMN16246548, study PRJNA631951) | gut metagenome | biome: gut microbiome; feature: rumen; material: fiber-attached | host: Bos | place: Iran: Karaj | collected 2018-10
ATGATGACGCTCGGGATCGGGATCTTTCTCGGCTTCAACATGGAGTGGAAGACCATTGAATACGACGTAACGAAGTTTTTTGACGAGACGAAATACGCCGATTACCGCCTGTATTCGGAAACGGGCTTCTCGAAAGAGGAACTGAGAAAGATCGCCTCGATCGACGGCGTGGACGCGGCGACGCGGTTTCTGTCGGTCAATTTGGATTTGAAGGGCGAAGGGAAAAAGGCGCTTGCACTGGACGTTTCGGAAAACTACACTGTGTCCACCTTCACGCTGATGGAAGGGCAAGACTACGACGAAACGGGAGACGGGATCTGGCTGTCTGACAAATTTGCGAAACTGAACGAGATTTCGATTGGCGACACGCTGACGCTGGAGTTCCAGGGGACGGAGATCAAAGGGGAGGTCGTCGGGCTCATCAAAGCCGGGGAGCATTTGATCTGCGTCGCCGACAGCAATCAGGTCATGCCGGATTTCAATACGTTCGGCTTCGCTTATATTTCACCTGTAAAGCTGGAGACGGTCCTTCGCGAAAAAGTACTGAAGTCGGTCTCGGAAGAATTGGAAAAAGCCGGTCTTCCTGCGGAAACGGCCAAAGAGCAGGCGGAGTCGATGCTGACGGACGAAATGCTCGAAAGCGCAAAAGACCGGGTCTTTGCTGAAATCAACCTGCTTTCCGGCCTTTCTAAAACCGAACTTGAGGATGCGGTCAAGGAAAAACTCGGCAAAACATTGATGGTCGTGCCGAAGGAAGATCATGCCGTTTATCAGGAAGCCATGGGGGAAGCGACCGAAGGAAAGGCAATGGGCTCGATCCTTCCGGTACTGTTTCTCGCCATTGCGATTTTAACCATGGTCACGACCATGCACCGCATTGCCACGAAGGAAAAAACGCAGATCGGCGTTCTGAAGGCGCTCGGCTTCAAGAACCGGACGATCCTGATCCACTATTCGTTCTACGGCCTCCTGATCGGCATCGTCGGCGCCGCGCTCGGCGGGGTGCTCGGGTATTTCGTCTGCAAGGCAGTCATGAGTGAAAACGGAATGATGGGCACGTATTTCGACATGCCCGATTGGACGGCCGCGACTCCTGCATTCTGCTATCCGGTGATCGCCGGGACGGTATTGCTGCTGACGCTTATCAGCTTCCTGTCCGTACGTGCGCAGCTCATCGGCACGCCGGCGGATGCGCTTCGTCCTTATACGCCGAAGAAAATGAAAAAGTCCGTTCTGGAGCGGCTTCCGTTCTTCGGAAAAATGGGCTTTGCCACAAAATGGAACGTCCGCGATCTTTCGCGTCATAAGAGCCGGTTTGCCATGACGCTCGTCGGCATCATCGGCTGCATGGTCCTACTCGTCGGCGGTCTCGGGATGCGCGATACGATGGCAGGGTTTCTCGACCTTCTGGACAACGGCGTTTCGCATTATGCCACGAAGGTCAACATCGCGGACAACACAGAGTTTGAAAAGGTGAAAGATCTGATCGAAGATCTGGACGCTGACTGGGAAAGCTATTCGGGAATCAGCATCGAAGGATATACGGCGACACTCGACATAGTTCACAACGATCAGGGAAGGATCAGCATCATTGACGAAAACAACAAACCGATCGATCTGCAGGACGACGGCGTCTATCTCTGCCTGCGGCTGGCCGACCGGGCAAAGATCGGAGAGTACATTGAGTTTTCGCCGTACGGCAGCGAGGATACGTACAAAGTCAGGGTGGCCGGTTACAACCGTTCGATCATGACCGAAAGCGTGACCATGACAAGCCGGTATGCCGATGAACTCGGGATCCGGTATACCGTATCTGCCGTTTATACGGAAAAGGGTTCGGCCGAGATCCCGTCCTCGGAACTGATCTCCGGAAAACAGGACAAGCGGCAATTAATGGACAGCTTCGGCAGTTTCATTGAGATCATGGACGGCATGGTCATCATTCTCGTGATCGCGGCCGTGATCCTCGGAATCGTGGTGTTATATAACCTCGGCGTGATGAGCTATGTGGAACGTTCCCGCGAACTGGCCACGCTGAAAGTGCTCGGATTCCGGAGCAAAAAGATCGGCCGGCTCCTGATTTCTCAAAACGTCTGGCTGACCGTGATCGGTGTGGCGCTCGGACTTCCTGCAGGACTCGGTGCGCTTCAGTGGATGCTGTCGGCACTTGCAGGGGAGTATGAAATGAAGCTGATGCTCGGTCCGCTGACCTATATCGTTTCCATTGCGCTCACCTTCGGTGTATCGCTTTTCGTGGGATGGATGGTCGCACGGAAGAACAAAAAAATCGATATGGTGGAGGCACTGAAATGTGCGGAATAGGCGACACATTATCACTATGTATTATACATATTGACTTTTTCAATGAATTCGTGTAAAATACCTTCCGTTAAAAGGGTGAGGAGTTTGGCACTCACTCTGTTTGTGTTGCATAATACCCGGAAGGCGGTAGTATAGTGCGTATTTCAAAGCGTTTTCAAAAACGTTTCACGGCAATGCTCCTTGTTGCATGTTTGTTGCTGACGGCATGCATGGGGTATTGCACGCACCTTTTTACCTTTGCCTTCGAGAATGACACCCAGGTTTCCGAGCCGGAAAGCAAAGAACCGGAAGATACCGTTCCGGAAGGATTTGCACAGCAGACGCTTTCTTACCGGCTGGACGACAACGGCGCTACGGTAACTCTTTCAGGCCTGCTGCCGGAAAAGGCGGATGCCAAGGTGACCAAGCGCGCCGGCACGAAACGCGCGTCTTCCAACCTGTTCTCATTTGACATTGCATTTAACGAGTCGTTCTCCCTGAAGGATCCGATCACAGTGACGCTTTCCGATCCGCTCATCCGCGACGCCTTGGATCGCGGCGAGGAGATCGGCATCATTCACGTCGCGGAAGACGGAACGAAGAAGCTGCTTTCTTCCGATAGTGCGGACGGTGCGGTCGTCTTCCAAACGACGGAGTTTTCCGAATTTAATGTTGTCAGCGCAGCCGCGGCCACACTCGAAAAATGGAGCGGCGACTGCGGCAGCTTTTCATTGGTCGGTTACGGCGTCTCGCTTTCCGAGATCGACGTGAAGGCGGAAGAAGGGGTGAGCGTTCTCAAGGCGTACAGCGCCGAGCGGGATCTGTTCAGCCGCCTGTCCGTCGAGATCAAGGACGGCACGAAGGAAAATCGCGAGAAGATCGCGGTCCGCACTGTGAAAGACGGCAGCATTGCGGGAGAGGTCACGAAGGGAAAAGATCCTGATACGTCGTTTGCACTCGTGCTCGATTCCGGGTTTCGGAACCGGAGCGTGAAGAACGGCAATGTCTCGTTGTCAGGCGTGCTCCCGAAGAACCTGACGGTGACGGCGGAAGACGTCCGCGACCGGTACGGCGTGCTGACCGGCGACAATGACCGTCTGTTGGCGGCATACGACATTACCTTAAATGAAAGCGGTTCGGAGTACGAACCGGACAAGGATCATCCGGTGGAAGTGACGATGGCGCTTCCGGGGCGGAAGAGCGGTTCCTCTCTGACCCTCGTTCACATTCTGGACGACGGCACGCAGGTGCCGGTCGATTTCGTCACGGAGGGCGAATCGATCCGCTTCAATGCGGAATCGTTCTCGGTCTATGTGGTCATCGAGCATGAAACCGGGACCGTGGTCACGCCGCGGGTGCAGTTCCATTTCATTGCCGACGGAGCGACGGAACTGAGCAACGGATCCACTGCTTATTACGAAGGCTCTCCCTATTCTTTCAGAAACAAGCACGGCGATATGCAGAACTCGCAGATCCTTTCGGATGGCGAGACGCTTGAATTCATCGCGGATCCCGAAAACCGGCATGACAAGTTCTTCTACGGCTGGTATATGGTCAATCCGTTCGTGGTGAGCGGCACCACTGATGAATACGGCATCGGAACGGACGGGACCAAACTGTATTACACCTGGCCGGCGGTTCCGGCTTCTGCTGAATTCGAGTCGACGATCACCATCAATGAATCCAACGTGAGCATCGGCGATACGGTCACCTGGAGCCTGGGCAGTCTTTCCGGTTCCGGCACGGTCGATTCGGACGGCAATGTGCACGTCTTCCTGGCTCCTCTTTTCGAAAACTACAATTTCATCAATTTCATGCTCTACGCAAAGGACGTGGTGGTCGCGGGTTCCAACAGCCTGATGGCGCGCAAGATGATCGCGCTCGGCAGCTCCCCGGAAGTGAGCGTGAAGATCAGCGACATCCGTTCCACCAGTACCGACCCTGTTCATCTGATCTTTACGGGCTGGGAATACAACGCCGGCACGGATACGAATCCTAGCTGGGTCACCATCCAGACGGTCGATTATACCGGCGCGGAAGTGAACGGGGACAGCGGCGGCGTCTACCTGAACGTCAGCCTTGCGGACACGACGAGCATTGATCTGTACCCCGTGTTCATTGAGGCCCGCTGGGTGGACTTCTTCTCGGGCGTTACCGAAAGCGGCGCGTCTTATGTTCCTTCGCGGTTCCTGGAATCATGGGCTTCCGCGGCACCGGTTGGCATGTACGAGCAGCCTGGCGTTAATATTTTCACACAACTGGAGACTTCTGTCCGTGCAGGATACGATTTCGATGGCTGGTATGCATTTGCCGTAACGGATTCGAACGGCAACATCACGAACCTGGTGAACCCTGCGCCTGTCACGGTTTCTTACATCGACGTCACACAGAAATACCTGGTCAAGACTGTCACGGTCAATACGACGGCCATTAGGATCACCAATGCCGACGGCAGCATTGCTTTCAGCGGAGAGTGCGCATTGACGGACAACGGTGACGGAACGGGTTCACTTTCCTCAAGCGGTCCGATCGTGCTGTTCAGTTCCGGAACCACGGCAAACAGCCTGAAATTCCGCGATGATCTCGACCGTCTGACTTTGTATGCCAACTGGGCACCCGCTTCCTCGCAGATCACCGTCGTTTACTGGACGGAGGTGGCGCAGGACAAAGATTACGTCGCACCCGCTGCAGGCCACGAGAAAGACGATTACAAGGCCGGCGCCGTCAAGGTCATTACGACGGCAGAACTGAACGCTCAGTCGGCAGCGATCGGCACAACGTTTTCTTCAGGTTCCGCGATCACGCTGGCTGAACTGCAGCAGTACACGGAGAATTCCGTGAGCATTCTGGCGACGGCGAACCTCGACGACGTCGGAGCGGTGCTCGCCGGCGAAGAAAAATTCTACGATCTGAATACGACGTTGTCCGATGCTTCCGTCACGATCAACGGCGACGGCAGCACGACGTTCAACGTATATTACAGCCGCAAGACGTTCAAGATCGTTTTCCACATCGGCCGTGACGGTTACGTCAAGACGGGCGGTCAGCAGAAGACGACCGACGGCTGGGATCCGTACGGCAACTGGATCCAGTACATGTATAACGATCCCGCGCTGCGCGCCTTGATAGGCCATGATGACAACGGTCAGCCGTACTACAACGGTCTTTCCCAAGCCGGCGTCTTCAGCATGACGTATAACGGCGTGACGTATGATTCCACGTATGTGACGAACTCCGCCAACATCATGGGCGATTACGTCCCGGCGGACGATGAGAACGTTTACGTCATCACGGCGAAGTACGGCGCGTACATCGGCGACCGCTGGCCGACGCCGGTCAATCCCGCGTTCACGTTCACAGATCCGAGCAACGCCAGATACACCATGTACATCTGGGCTGCCTACTACGGAAGCCTGTACGGCAGGATCGCGAACGAGCGCCCGACGTACGGCAACCAGATGGGCAACAACCCCGATATCAACGGTATTTATGAATATATGTCCGCGGAACTCTGCTCGAACCGCGCGGGTGACGACATCATCAACGCGAATCAGGTGCACCACCTGGTCGCATACTTCGGCACCAAGGGTAAAGCCGGCATCATCAAGAACTATCATATTTATTATGAGGCGATCGATGGGACGTATGACCCGGCGAACGTGACGCTCGTATCCGGCTCGGATTTCCTTTCGTACAGACAGACGTCGTGGAGCGCCACTGAAGGCAGCAGGGATGCGGTGAACGGCCATACCTTCTATTTGGCGGATGATACGCAGGTCATTTCCAACCTGGAGCCTGAATATCAGCTGGCAACGACAATAGACGGATACGAACCGGTTTACAGCTGCTATAATACGCCGCAGACCAACGATCACCACATTTATTTCTTCTACCGTCCGAAGCAGTACACGCTGACGTTCAATCTCGGCGATTCGACGAGATCGGACAACTATTACTATACACAGTCGCTCGCGGATGCAGACAAGTACACCGATCTCATTACCGTTCCGGAAGGTCATTACTTCCAGGGTTGGTATACGAATGAAGCAGGCATCGGCGAACCTTTCGATTTCGCTTCCGAGCATATGCCCAGCCAGAACGTGGTGCTGTATCCGATTCTGAAGGTGTACCAGTACATTGTCAAACTCGATCCGAACGGCGCCGTGATCGACCACCGGACCAATGCATCGATGGCGACGTACTTTACTGCGGATTACGGCGAGCAGGTCGGCGAATATTCATTGTCGCGCACGTTCATTAGGCTGACGGACAAGGAACTGACGCCGGGCGATCCGACGTACTACACCGGCACCAAATACTACTATATCAATACGCAGAGACTGGAGATCGCGTCGGAGGGCGAATGGGGTCTTCCCACAGAGCTTCGAAATGCGGTCTATGTGGCCGAGGATCAGATCGACTCGTATTACAACTGGTACTGCGACATCATTGACAATGCCGATCCGACGTGGTGGACGGGCGTTCAGAAACTCTCGAAGAGCGAGTTCCTTTCGACCTATGCCTCGTATCCGTACCGTCCGATTTCCAGCGGCGAGCATTATACCGGAATGGGCTGGTACCAGGTACACGATGACGGCACCGTCGCCACCATGCCGTTCAACTTCAACGATCCGGTGACGGGACCGCTCACGCTCCGCGCGTTGTGGCGTCTCGACGGCGGCCTTTACATTCAGTACAATCCGTATTACGTCGTGGATGACGGCGAAGGACACGTGACGACCGTGGCCGGCGAATTGTCCAGCTGGACGGATCCTGAGAATCCGTCGATGCAGCTTTACGCCGATCAGTCGATCGTGAACATTCTTCATGCGCCGACGAACACGACGTCCGGCTGGATCTTCCGCGGCTGGCGGGTCGTCAAGGCAGCAGGCACGGCGACGTATGAAGAGGGCGGCGTGCAGATTCAGTATATTATCTGGGAGCCGTTCCAGCTCGATTCCAACAATCAACCTGTCTATTATCAGCCGGGTGACGTCTTTATCGTAGACTCCGAGCTCGTTTCGGAGAGACCGCAGGGCGGCGTCGGTGCAATCATTCATATGCAGGCGTACTACGAGCCGGAAGATGATTCCTACCGGCGGCCTTACGTCACGAACCTGATTCTGGATGCGAACAGTCCCTACAAGGGCTATGTGAACACCTCGGATTCGACGAGTCTTCCGCCGATCGCAGGCCCCGGCAGCGAAATCATCAATACGGAGTCCAATATCTATAACGGACATCCGACCCAGATCCTGCTCGGCGACTTCCAGTCGAACGTCGCGCTTCATTTGTATCAGTACGCGACGTCGAAGACGTTCCATTCCGTCACCGGCACGAACTTCTTCACGAACCAGGACGGTCATTTCCTGATCGGCTTCGACGAAGAGTCCGATCCGGTCGTGAAAGGCTTTGTTCCGACGTATATGTCTGATTCGGTCATTTCGGTGACCCGGAATGAAATCAATAAGGTCCTGTATGCGATGTGGGAGCCGATGGTCTACGTGACCTTTGTCAACACCACCGCGCAGGACATCACGATCGACCTCACCGGCAGCGGCGCGAACACTGTGAGCATCGTCAATCAGATCACCGGCGAGTTCGACCGTGAGCGGCTGACGACGACGATCGTCGTCCCGGCGAAGTCCGGCGACGTGAACGGCAGCGTCAAGGTCGTTATGCCGCGGGCGGAAGCGGGCACCGATTCCGTGATCGCGACGGCGGTGAACGATCATGTTCACAGGAAAATCACCGTGAGCGGCGAGTATCCTTCGGGAATCCCGTACGGCACCGGCAGCACGGATATCCGGTACGGAAACGACGTAACGTATACCGGCACGCTCGTGACCGATGCGACCGGCATCATCGTGACGTACACGGAAGTGATCGACGCCGAAGTGTTATACGACGTGAACGGCGGTACGTGGACCGATACGGCTCCGTACGCTCACCTCGGCGGTGACCGGTATGTGCTGGACGCGAACCTCATCGTCAACAACGCGTATAGGCCTACGGATCCGGAGAGAACGGGTTATCTGTTCCTTGGCTGGACGACGAATGCTGACGTTGCGGCACACACCGATTTCGGTTCGGCGAGCGCGGTCACGTGGGGTGATACGACGATCACGCCGGATGCGGACGGCAACGTCCTCGACAAGGTGCGGAGCGATTATCTCTGGGATTTCAGCCGGGATTACAGGGATTTAAGTGACGAGGAAGCAATTCTGTATGCCGTATGGAGCGAATACGTGACGGTCACTTTCAACGTGTCGATGACGAATTCTGCGAACCATAACTGGACCGGTCCCGCGACGTCTTCCGAAAACGTTCCGTACACTTATTACCGGAGCAGCGAGACGGCCCGGACCGTGACGTACACGATGGCAAAGGGCGACCGTGTGTTGAGACCGGATGATCCTACGCCGAATTCGGACCACTCGGATTGGATCTTCTATAGGTGGGCGATCTCGAGCAGCTTCAGAAACACCGCCAAAGCCCCGTCTGACGCCGGAATGATCGCGAGCGCGTTTGATTTCTCCGAGCGGATCGTGAGTGACATGACGCTCTACACCTCGTGGTCGAGCACGCAGCCCCAGTATTTCACGTTTACCGTGGAAAACCACGTGGAAGGCGGCAATCCGGGAGACTCGTTCGATTACACGATCGCCGTGTCGGATGAAAAGGCGCTCGGCAAGATCGGAAACAACTCCGGCAACGTCATCGGCACGCCGGATCGGTTGTGGGGATCACTCGATGTCTCAATGAAGAACAATGAGAAGTACACGATCAGAGTCATCGTTTCGTACATTACGAACTGGGGTGGGGCAAACGGCATCGAAATCGAAGTTTACGACAAAGACGGTCGTATGGTCAAGACCGGTCAGGTGATTTACTGCAACGGCAATACATACAAGAACTTTGTTTCAGATTATAAATACACGCTGACGGTCGCACAGGCCGCGAAGACCGGCTATGAGACGACCGTTACGCCGGGTACCCCCAGCGGGAACATTGACTTCTCGAAAAATGACGCGAGCCGGACGTTTACGTTCTTATCCAAAATGCGGCGTACGACTACAGGGAATCTTGCGGCTCAGGCACAGCAAGAGTTCGCGCCGGACACGAACAGTTACGTCGCCGGCGAGGATAACAGTCTCACCGTTGTGTTCAACAACAAGGGAGCGGTTTACGTGGCCCCAACGGGTTACGATACTGATATTGCTTCGCTGCTGTGGATCTCATTGCTCGGGCTCATGCTTGTGGCAGGAGCGCTCATCGGGATCCTACAGCACAGAGGAAAGAGAGGTGATGTCAGATGATCTTTTGGATCTTCTTGAGATCGCCCTCGGAAACAGGGCTCCGGCCCAGGAGCGGAACGATCGTGCGAGACCGGTCGGGGACACCGCCCGAGAACGAGGGGAGGTACCAAAACGATACATAGTGTCAGAAATACCATTCCTTCGGAAATGATGGAATTCCAAACGGACTCACGATCAGAAATCCGGGCGGAGAGCAGTAGGAAAACAAATGCTATCGAAAGGAGCAGAACGATGAATAAGGTTTTGAAGAGATTATGCGTTCTCGTCTTGGCGGTTTCTACCGTCCTCGCAATGAGCACGACCGCGTTTGCATCGCCGACGGTGAACAACCAGGGCGAGCAGGGCGCGTTCACGACTCCGGACACGCCGACCACTCAGGGCAAGGTTCTTCAGCTCAGCAAAGAGCTGACGGCGTACAGCCCGGCGGGTGCAGGCGACATCTATGCGCCGGACATCAGTTATACGTATACGATCGCTCCGGCGACGGTCCCGGCAAATGCCACCGTTACGGATAATGCGAACAAGCATACGAGCAACACTGCCGTCACGGTTCCCGTGAAGGCCGGCGTAGGCACTCCTGTGATCGCCAATTCCGGCGTGGTCGCATGGACGAACACCGATATGCTTGTTGCCAATGTCCACGGCGATCCGAACAAGAAGGACATTGCCATTGACTTCTCATCGGTCGTTTTCACGGGCGCAGGCGTTTACCGTTATGAGATCACGGAAACGCTGACCAGCGGATATACGTATGCGTCATCGGGCGTTACCGAGACGACGGATGCGACGAACGGTCATACCCGGTTTGTCGACGTTTACGTCCGCCCTGCAACGACCGGTTATACGGATGGCTCGACGGCAGCGCAGTGGGACATCTACGGTTTCACCTGCTTCTACAATAATGTTGCAGAAATCACGGATGCGAACAAGACGACGAGTCCCGTCAAAACGACCGGTTTCGTGGCCGGCACGACGAACGGAACGGATGCGGTCAAAGCGGACAGCTATTACACCTTCTCGGTCATGGTCAGCAAGAACGTCGTGAACGACGGGTACGGCGCGGCAACCGTTGCGTTCCCGTTCACGATCATCTTCACGAACGATACCATTACCAGAACCGTGGACATCCAGGGATATGAAAAGAGCGCGACGGCCACCGGTTATCTCAATCCTCCGGCCGGAGTCATCAATGATACGAAGGGCATCCTCTATCTGAAGAGCGGCGGAATGGTGAGAATTTACGGCATCCCCTGCGGGACGAGCGTTGAGATCTATGAAACCAACGTTGCGACCGGCGTGACCTATAAGGTCGATACTACGGTCAATCACGAGACTCCGACGACAGACAATGCGGTTTCATGGGGCACCGCTCCGTCAAGCGCAGTCGCTCAGGCCGCGACAAAAGAAGCTTATCAGTCCACGAAAGCGACGATCACGACCACCGCAGGCGCAGAGGGTATCGAGAACGACGTGGAGATCACGAACACATTGCTCACGATCTCTCCGACGGGCGTGGTCCTTCGGATCGCTCCGTACGCGCTGATCCTTGCAGCCGGCATCATTCTCTTCTTCGTGGCGCGCCGCCGCAAGGAAGACAAAGAAGAACTCGCTAACGCGTAAGCGCTGGTAACCATAACTCATTTGGAAGGAGCAAAACGATGAAAAACATGATCAAGAAAATCGGCGTTCTCATTCTGGCAGTGACCACGGTCCTTGCCATGAGCACGACCGCATTCGCAGCGACGACGTTGGATACCAACGGCGAACAGGGCGCGTTTGCAACTCCGGATACGCCGGTGTCGCAGAGCAAGACCCTTGTGATCGAAAAAGAGCTGAAAGTCTACAACGTCAATGAAACGACGATCAATGCGCCTGACGTGATGTATACCTACACTCTTCAGCCCGCGACGGTCCCGGCCAATGCCTCTGTCACGGATAACGCGAACAAGCACGCGGGCAACACCGCCGTTACGGTTCCCGTGAAGGCAGGCATCAATCATCCCACGGCATGGAGCACGCTTTCTGTCTCCTGGAGTCCGAGCGAGACCGTGACGGCTGCTCCGGACGGCGCGTCCAACAAGAAGGACCTTTCGCTTGATTTCTCGGGCATCGTCTTCACGGGCGCAGGCATCTACCGTTATGAACTGCAGGAATCCGGTTCTTCGGGCTATGATCTCGTTTCGTCCGGCATCACCGGAACGACTGGAACGAGAACGCGCTTCATTGACGTTTACGTCCGTCCTGCGACGACCGGTTACACGGACGGCTCGACGGCAGCGGAATGGGACATCTACGGTTTCACCTGCTTCTACAATAACGTTGAGACGATCACGGATGCGAACAAGACGACGGTTCCCGTCAAGACGACCGGTTTTGTCACCGGCACGTCGGACGGCACGACCACGGTGGAACCCGACAGATACTTCACCTACAATGTGATGGTCTCCAAGACGGTCGTGAACGACGGCTACGGTGCAGCTACCGTGGAATTCCCGTTCACCGTGCTTTTCACGAACAGTGCGGTCACGAAGCAGGTCGACATCAGCAGCACCGTGACCGGTGCGGCCGACGGCTTTACGGATCCTGCAAAGGCAGCGCTTTCCGCTGAGACGACGAACGGCATCCTGAAACTGAAGAGCGGCGCTTCCGTGAAATACATCGGCATTCCTTGCGGCACGTCTGTGGAAGCCTATGAAACCAACGTTGCGACCGGCGTGACCTACAAGGTTGACACGGCTGTTGATGCTGCGACTCCGGTCACCGATAATGCGGTTTCGTGGGGCACTGCTCCTTCGGCGGCTGTTGCCCAGACCACGAAGGCGGCTTACGAATCCACGAAGGCGACCATCACCCCGACCGTTGATACGAAAGACACGGTCAATCATACGATCGCCGTCACGAACACCCTGCTCACGATCTCCCCGACGGGCGTGGTCCTTCGGATCGCTCCGTACGCGCTGATCCTTGCAGCCGGCATCGTTCTGTTCCTCGTGGCACGCCGCCGCAAGGAAGATAAGGAAGAAGTCGCGAACGCGTAATGAATGAATCACCGGATGAGTAAAGAGGAACAGCCATGGCTGAGGAAACAAATGTGAATCAGAACACGGCCAATGAGCAGCCAAGCAAGACGGAACGGAAGATGAAACGTTCGGACAAATCGGTCCGTTCGTATCAGTTCTTCCTGATCCGGCTGGGCGTACTGTTATTGGTCCTGTGGGTGCTGTTCTTCTTTATCATCGGTGTGGTCCGCATGCCGAGCACCGACATGTATCCGCGGATCGACGCGGGCGATCTCCTCGTGTATTACCGTCTGGACAAGGACGTGAAGGCACAGGACGTGATCGTCATTGAGAAGACCGTGCCGGAGATGGAGGGAAAGCAGCGGATCGTAAGCCGCGTGATCGCGGTGGCGGGCGACCGGGTGGAGATCACGGACGACGCTCACGTAATGGTGAACGGAAACGTCCTCGTAGAGAGCAACATCTTTTATCCGACGTCCCGCTACGAGGGATTCACGGAATATCCCCTGACTTTGAAGGAAGGGGAATGCTTCGTCCTGTCCGACAGCCGCAACGGCGGGATGGACAGTCGGTTCTTCGGACCGGTGAAGAAGGACGAGATCAAAGGCACGGTCATTACGATCATGCGGCACAATCAACTGTAAGAGAGAAGAGAGACCTCGAGTGCCGGGAGCAAAGACCGGAGGGGACGGAAAGGAGAGACAGTGGCAGTCAAGACACGGCCGACGCCGGATGACTTCCAGGAACCGAAGAAGCGGGATGCCGCGTCGAAGAATACGGTCGACACGGTATTGTCACGCGTGGTGGAGCATGGGAACACGTTGCTTTCCGTGCTGTTCGGTCTGCTTGCCGCCGTCCTGATCCTTTATTCCGGTTATATTCTTTACGACACAGTCTACACGGAGAACACCGCAGCTTCCGCGCCCTTCGATTTATTGAAGTACAAACCGGAGATCATCGACAACGGCGCGACGCCCGATACGGGAAGCGACATGCTGGCGGAGATCAACAAGGACTATCGCGCATGGCTGACCGTGTACGACACCGGAATCGATTATCCTGTCGTGCAGGGCACGGACGACCTGTATTATGCAAACCATGACGTATACGGGAACGCGAAGCTGACGGGCTCGATCTATCTCGCGGCAGCAAATGCCCCGGACTTCACCGACAGTTACAACGTGATTTACGGCCACCACATGGACAATGGGGCGATGTTCGGCTGGCTGCACAAGTATGAGGAACAAAGCTACTTCGACGCTCACCGGGAAGGACTTCTCGTGACGACGAAGGGTGTCTTCGACCTGAATGCGTTCGCGTACATTGAGACGGACGCCTATGAGAAGAAGATCTACGACGTGGGCGACCGGATGGACGAAGTCCTCGAACACCTTCGTGCGATGCAGGCGGCGAGCGACGGGACGACCGTCGTGAGGATCATGGACGAGAACGCATTGAAAGATGCTTCTCAGGTCGTGGCACTTTCGACCTGCCGCAGTGCAGAGACGAACGGCCGTCTCGTGGTCCTGGCGACCATGACGAGACGGAACCTCATGAACATCACAGCCGAGGATTACGACGGCGAGTACGACGCTGCGACGCATTCCCTGGGCAACGTGAAGCTGAACTATGAGGACGACACGACGGTGTCCTACAGTCTGGACGGCGGAAAAACGTGGACGGAAGGGCTTCCGGAGATCCGGGACGTCGGAACGGTCAATGCGATCCTGAAGGCGGAG
>JAEEGL012700714.1_pt1 | contig 14379 bp, 20 predicted proteins | sample 9134231 | NCBI WGS metagenome assembly JAEEGL01 (sample SAMN16246548, study PRJNA631951) | gut metagenome | biome: gut microbiome; feature: rumen; material: fiber-attached | host: Bos | place: Iran: Karaj | collected 2018-10
GGTGGCGAACCCTTATTGAATAGCCAATATATTAAGGATATTCTTGAACTGGGAGCAAATAAGTGGAGTGTAGCAGTAGAAACGTCACTAAATGTACCTAGACATCACTTGGAGTTACTGTTACCTTATATAGATGAATATGTTGTGGATATTAAGGATATGAATACCCAAATCTACGAAAGCTATACAGGCAAAAGCAATAGTCAGGTGAAAGAGAATCTGAAATGGCTCGTAGAACAAGGAATGGCTGAACGTATTCTATGCCGGATTCCCTTGATTCCTAACTATAATAATGCCTCAGATCAGGAGACAAGCAAAAAGGAACTCTCAGAGATGGGGATTACAAGATTCGAGATGTTTACCTACCTAATTGACAAAGAAAGGGAAAGCATCCGCAACAAAATATGTAAGCTAAAAGAAGAATTTCGTAAAATTGCGACAAGGGGCATTATTGATGAAGAATAACTAACATGTATTATGAAAGGAAAAGATAAATGTGAATTTCTGAAAGGAATCAGAAAAAGAATGGTTGAGGCGAATGGAATACCATACGAGCCAAGAGAATGTACCTACGAAGGTGAGTGCACTGGCACATGCCCTTTCTGTGAGAAAGAGGCTGCGGAACTGATGGCTATAATCAGGAAGAAAGAGGCAGAGGGAGCTGAGATTAAAAAGGATGATGTTGGCATGTTAGCTATCGAGCTAGGAATAAATGAATGTGAAGGAACTGGTGAAGACCAAAGCAACGAAATAGTTCTTACAGGAGCAGAAGGAACTCTTGTTGATAAAGAACCGCTCCAAACACCAATCGATCCCTTTAGAGGCTCAAATAATCCTTTTATGTCTGAAAAGGACTTGCGTGAACTGAGAAAATATAGACACAGAGAAAGAGAACCCTTAATGGGGGATGTTCCAAGTCCTGAAGAATTGCGAAGGATAGAAGAAAAGGAACGTCTAAGAAGAGAGGAAGAATATAGAGAAGAATATAGAGGGGAGATAGAAAAACGTGAAAAAAGAGATAAAGGCTTTTTGAATAAAGTCATTAATAGAATTAAAAGTTTTTTCGAACCTACTCTTATGGGGGAAGTTGATGTTTGAGATATGTGACAGCGGCTTTGTTGAGATGAAGAAGATATTAACTGGAGTCATCATATTGATGGCAATTGCATTAGTGTTAGGCGTTTCTTGGGGTAAGCTTTTCAAGAGAGGCTATACCCAAGATAAGTATGGTGTGGAATTGGCAAAGCGCGATTCCACCATTGAGCAACTGCAGGACTCTATCAGAGTTATGCAAGCCAAGCTTGGAGTATATGAACAGGCTGTGAAGTGGTTTAGAAATGCTGATGAGGATGAGCTGAAAAGGGGCATCGAGCAGATACGTAGTGTTCCGAATGATGTACCATTGCCATAGCTTTTATCTGCTATGCAATAAGGGAGTAAGAATGAAGAGAGCATTATTTGGGGTTGTTATAGGCATCGTAGTATTGGGCGTGTACTTTCCAATAATATGGTGGATTACTGGCATAGCTGTGCTGCTGATAGTCGTACTATTTGTGGGATTAAAGATGATAGACAATATTTATAAAAAAATTGTTCGTTTTTTGATAAAGACTCATATCGCAAGGATTGATTTTGAGTCAGAGAGTGAAGTTGATGAATTCAATGATTGGTTATATTCCTTTAAATCTCAGAAAAGGAAGCCAAGTGTAAAAAAGAAAACTATCAGATGATACTAGGGACTGGTACACTGTCCGCATCTAAACATCAGACAATAGAACAAGAAGCAAAAGCATTTATGATATGAAGAGGATATTAAGTTTATCGGCTCTTGTAGGTTTTATCGCGTTGGGAATTTACTATCCTATCGTGTGGTGGATTATCGGTATAGCGATAGTTGTCATTATCGCTTTGATATATTTTGCGTTAAGTAGCTATGACAAGACACATGAGGATTTTATGAAAAGAAAGTTTGGTGAGAACTATAAACAATTAATGGCTGATGGAAAATTGGGGTTGCGTATAGCATGCTCCTGTAAGCCTGATTCTCGATTTACATCAGTAGCGGATATACAAAAGAAATCTGGTATAAACCTCCCCACGTTCGTAGTATCTGAATGCAAAGAGACATTAGAGGATTTCACAGGCGACTATAGCGGTGAAGCAACGATAGAGTTCTCAGTTCCTATTGACGACGATATTATAACGCAGATAGAAGATGGTATGCAGGAAGATGGTTCTCTGTGGAGAAAAGGAGAAAACGGTGAATATGTATGTGATTTGCTTAAACCATACGTAGGAGAACCTGTTACAGATGAATTCTGGACATTATTAATACACGAGAACAAGCGTGAAGGTATAATTAGATATGGGAGAGTGTGAATAAGAAAATATATATAATTAAGAGGCTAAAGTGGTGACACTAGGGACAGGTACTCTGTCACGCATCTGAGCATCAGACAATTGAAGACAAACAAACACAAGAAGCAATAAAGTGATATGGCAAATATAATAATAAAAAAAACTTTTTGGATAGGATTCATCTTTGGCATACTATTCACATTTACAGGATTGTTTGTTGCCTATAAAATTGACAGCAAAAGAACAAAGATTATTGAAGTTCTTGATGTAGAAAGCATTGATACTGTTAGTGACATATACATGGGAATGACAGAAGAGGAATTTATGAACGAGATGCAGAAAGGATGCTATGGCGATTTAACTCAAGAACAGATTGATAGTCTTGAGCTTGATTTGGCATTGTTTAATCATGGCGTCCCTGATAGTATTATCAAAATTTGGAGCAAACTATCTGATAAGCAAAAGATAAACGAAATATTGGGAGTGCCAACAGAAAGTATTCATAGGAAAAAGATTGGTCGAAATTAATTGGAATTCCACTAAATTTCAACAGAACAATAGAAAGTTGATATGAAAAAAATAATCGTAGCCTTTGCTATTTTATTTGCTATTCCCTTAGCAGGCTATGCCCATGCAGGCTTTTTTGACAGATATCTTGAAATGATGGATGTCCTTTATGCTGTATTGAAGACAATATTTGTTTCACAGATATTGGTATTCCTGTTTGTAAGGTTCAGTAGATTCAAAATAACAAAGAGAATAAGGATAAGACTACTCTTGTTGTCAAAAAGATTATGTAAGAATTGGTGGATAAACATCCTTGCTGCATGGGCTCTTTCGTCATTTGTGCAGACACCTTATTGGTATGTGTTTAGTGAGGGACTATTTATTTTGGCGATTTTTCCCCTGTTTATATTTTGGATACTATATATGATTGTTGTCTTTAGAGAGAAACTGAGAAGAAGATGGCTATCAGGTCTGAAACCTATATATTTCTATCTCGTAGCTTCTATAGGACAGTTAATTGTATTCGCAGAATTGTTTCTTACAAATATGATAATGCTGTATGGGCCTTATAACAAAATAACAAATTATTTGTGGGATGTGTATTGCTATAGAGTGCCATTTGGCGATGATGGTGGCTATCTTATAGCAAAAGGAATGTTGGAACTTTCAATCTGTCTTGCGATACCTTATTTGTTGTTGGTATCTTACAAAGCTTTCAAATTATTGATCAGAAATAATACATAATATGAAGAAAGTGGCTAAGAAAATACTATGGACAACTTGCGTCATGTCATTTGTATGCATATTCCTTATGATAATATGCAATCAGATTGTGGTGAACAATGCCCAGGGGAAGGCTTTTTCTGACATTGACAGCATTGAATATAATAAGGTGGGGCTGTTGTTGGGAACGACTCCGCAGGCTCGATTTGATAGGATTACGAACTATTTCTTTATCTATCGCATCGATGCCGCAGAGGAGTTGTATAGGGCTGGGAAGATTGAGAAGATTCTGATTAGTGGTGATGAGAATAGCCTGGACGGAATCAATGAGCCAGAGTGTATGAGGGATTCTTTGGTGGCTCGTGGGGTGCCTGCAAGTGATATCATTCTGGATGGTAAAGGTTATAGAACCATCAATTCGGTTATTAATGCCAATAAAGAATATGGGCTGAAAAGCTTTACGATTATTTCTCAGGAATTCCATAATGAGCGAGCTTTGTATCAAGCAGAGCATCTAGGGTTGGATGTGGAGAACCTGCAGGCTTATAATGCTAGAATGCCTAAATCGAGAAGAGCCTTTCTAACTACGATTAGAGAGTATTTTGCAAGAGTGAAGATGTTTATAGATTTAATGTCTTTCGAAGAATGAAGAAATTGTATTATATCTTATTTTTGATGTTATTGCAAATAAGATGTTTTGCAGTGACTGTAGAGACAATTGAAAATCTCAATGTGTATTACCCTGAGTATTCAAGGATAGATTTGGTATGTGGACAGATGCCTTAGGCATCGGGTTGGTACATCACGATCTCGCCAGTGCTTGATTCAATGTTGTTCATACAATTAATGAACGTGTGCAAAATCGGCACACGTTCATTGCTATAATAAGAAAACTGCCAAAAGATTTGGTAGTTTCGTGAGAATCCGCTACCTTTGCACCATCATTTGTGTAACTAATAAATTTGAGATTATGGAGAACAATATCCAAAAAGAGGATTTACTGGCCTTGGTGAAGAGTAAAATCTACACCATCAGGGGACAGAAAGTGATGCTTGACTTTGATCTGGCTCAGATGTATGAGGTAGAAACGAAACGTCTGAATGAAGCCGTCAGACGCAATTTAAAACGATTTGAAGGTGATGATTTCATGTTTCGTCTTACAAAAGATGAAATCGCTCAAGTTGGTTCAAGGTCGCAAATTGCGACCTTGAACAGAGGTCGTGGTAGTAACATCAAGTATCTGCCATATGCATTCACAGAATTGGGTGTTGCTATGCTCAGTAGCGTACTGAAGTCTGAGACAGCCATCAATGTGAATCGAGAAATAATGCGCGCTTTCGTACATTTCCGACATCTTGCCGCAACGCTGCCATTGCCCAATACCAACGCTGATGTGGTTCAGTTACGCAAAGATTTCGAGGAGTTGAAACTTGATATTGAAGATATCCTGCATGATCAAAATGATATTAACGAAAGCACACGATTTCAACTTGACGCTATTAGCACTGCATTGGCTGAACTTCAGGCAGAGCATCGCCAACAGCCTAAACGAAAGCCAATAGGATTTTTACAGCCTAAGGAAGACGATAATGACGAAACTAAATGATGGATATATTTACTTCGATAGCTATATCACTATTTAAAACACCAGACAGCATTGCAAGTCCTTGTTCTGTAAAAGCATAAGGTAATTTGCGTGTACCTCCCCAACTTGAAATTCCATTTTGGAATATCAAGTCGTTCTTTAGCTGTTCAAATTCAGTCTTGTTTAATTGAAACATAACTTACCTCATAGATGAGATTTTGAATGTTTTGTAATTCGTCCATAGTCTATGGATTTAAAAGTTCAACAATGTTTTGACGGTGCAAATTTACATAAATTTTCAGGTACCACCAAATTTTTATGAGTGTAATTTTGCGCATTTCATGAAATTGGTGTAATTTTGCGGATCGTGAGCTGATTGGGCTCTTTAATAAATAACTAAAAAATATTATGAACCAACAACTATTGAAGAAAGAGGCTTGTTTGGCCCGAGGCATGGAGACCTGCTCTTGCAGTAGCCCAAGTTTCCGTAGTGATTACAAGTATGTAACTGTTAACTGCACGAAAGGAGGCGTGAGGCTATGGCTAAGTTAGACCAACTGCTGACGTTGGAGCGTATGCTGGAGGCATACGATGGCCTGGGCGACCAAGAGGCTATGGTAGTCAAATGCCAGGAGATGTTTATCAGTGAGATGGTGGATAGCATCAATGCCAAGCTCGACAGACTGCTGAAGAGTAAGGTGAGGATGAGTTGCAGAAACGTGCTGGCTGCCAACTTTGAGACGATGACCAAACCCGACCATTGGCTGAAACACAGATTCTTTGCTGACCTGCCACCTGCTGATAGCAAAGTACAGAAAGCGAAACTCTATAAGATGGTGAATCTGATGAAAGCACTGATGGTGAAGATCATCGATGTGGATCCTGACTATGCCGAGACCTTCTTAAAGAGATTAAAAGACAGATGTGACGAATTGCGAACCTCTGACTATGACCTATGGAAAGCCAGCCTGCCAGAACTGACAATGGATGTGTTGACGGAGTACCAGGTGGAACTGACTGCCAACATGCTGATCATGGGGATTCTGAAGTACGACAGAAAACCATCGGGCGAGGAGATGGATGGCGTGATGCTTGAGAAACTTCTGAAGAAACTGAGACATGGCAAGGAGCTGCCACCCAATTTCAAGGAGGAGTGCGCCAAGTTGCGCAGATATTCATACTGGGAGGGTGAATTCTTTTTCATCAAATTCCAGTTGCTGCTCAAATATATGTATAGGAATCTGGGAAAGTTTTCCGAGACTCAGCGTATCGCCTTGTTCGACTATAACGTTCAGATGAAACAGGTGCATCAGGACATGAAGTGGCTGTTGGATGAGACGAAGGGTAGGGTGCAGAAAGGATTTATGATGGCATCTGACAAAGCCAAGATATACATGAAGCGACTGAATGAACTGGGATTTGTGGATGAGAACGGAAAGCTGAAGCCTGAGACCACTCGCCAGCAGGCGATGTATATCGCAGAACCCTTTGCAGAGAAATTGGGCCTGAAAAACAAATGGAAGAGGTTTGAAGACTATTGGGGCATCAAGAACTTGGCACAAGAGAAGTGGACCTTCCAGCAAACTGGTCTGATGCCTGCCAGATACAAGGAGATAGACAAAGTTTTTGCAGACTGACGTAACCTACTGATAATCAATAACTATAAACCCTATTATAGCCCCTATTATAGCCCCTATATAGGGGCTTTTTTCGTTTGTGGCGTCCTACCTTTGCAGCCGATTTCTAATCCATTAATTTTGAAGATTATGAAGAAAAAAAGAAATGTAAGAAAGGCTGGCAAGGCTGGCAAAGTGGTGAACGTCATGATGAGTGAGGAATCAAGGGAGCTGCTGACGATGGGCAGCGCCTTGGGGGAACAGATGATGGGGATGCTGTCGCAGGTGGCTACCTCGCGTAAAGGGATGGGGGCTGCTGCTACAGCCTTGGCGATGGCGTGGGCCACGCTGAAAGATATTGCCTCGTGCGAGGGAGTGGATATTGAAACCCTGTTTGAGAGTGAAGTGGAGTTCTTTGCCGGAGCGATTGTGGATCATGAATAGAGAAGTGACACTGAGAGTAGAGAACTCGATCTACGAGCAGTTTATGGGCTCTATCAGCCTCTATAAGCAGGTGGAGGTAGTTGGCGAAGGGGAGACCCGACAAAAGGGCAGAGGCGGCAGGCCACGCCGTTCTGGCAAGCCTGTGGTGGAAGCCTTTCGTTACCAGGCTAAAAACGGGGCAGCTCGCCTGATGATGCTATGCAAGGCGCTCAAAACACTGGGGTGGATTGATGGAGAAACGGATTGCCAGGCGTTTATCGACTTGTTCAGTGGTGGCGAGTTCAGACAGCATATCGTATGGACTGGTCAGGCTAACGTGCTGGCGGAGCTGTTTCGCAGACTGGTGAAGGAGCGCCGTCTGGTGGCCCTTCCTGAGAAACACAGTCTGTGGGTAACGGTGAACGGACACTTCTGGGATAAACAGAAAAACCAGGTGTTTGGAACTGAGCGACTGAGGAACACGCATATCCCTTATAATCAGGGACAAACGATCGCTTATCTGGTGGATATGCTCGACCCCAGATACACCCTTGACGACATCAGAATGGTGATAGAAAGTCAGCGATAACTGAGATAACGCTGACTGGGCGTGCAGCAGTCTTATAGAAGCCCGTTCAAACAACGCGGCAAATAAAAAAAAAGTTTTGCGACATGGGGAAACAAAAACTTTTGAGCGTGAAAAACGAGCACTTCATCAGGGTCAGAAGGATGTGTGCCTCGTGCTTTTACAAGACGGTGGACTTTGAAGGCGAACGCATTTGTGAAATGACTCAGACGAAGGTGGAACAACGATCCAGATGCAAATGCTGGAAGATGAGCGAAGGCATGCGGCGGGCTGGTTACAGTGGTGGCATGGTGAAGCGACGCGAGTATCTGATGTATGTGTTCGGCCTCAGGATGCAGGGGTGTGAGGAAGCACCCGACTCTCTCAGAAGACAGTTTATGGAACAGACTGGTCTTACACCATTTATCATTCGATAATTAACAACCAAATTAAGCTATGAAGAAGTATATTGAGATTGAAATGGGCGTGCTGGAGCGCCTTGTGGAAGGAAAGCGTGTGGAAGGTGCCTTGCGTCGTGACGAGTGGACAGGCAGAATCTGTTTCAGGGCGTATAACCGTCAGCCCCGCTGCCAGGAGAAGGACAAGCTGGTGAAGAAGCTGCCCTGGGGATGGGTGAAGGAGTCGCAAGAGCGCCTGAAGGTGTTTGGCTCGTTCCCTAAGGATGTGGGAACAGCCCGAGTGATGGGGCTGCTGGAGGACAACACCCGTGATGCGAAGAACGCTCTGATTGACCGTGAATTGATAGAATTTAGTTAACCTAACGAGAATATATGGGATTTTGTTATCAGAAGAATTTTAGTAATCCTACCTTGCCCGTTGACGAAGCGCAGTTCTATGCGCTCGTCAGGGCACAGCAATGGAATGAGAACATCGACAAGTTTCGTGAGACTGGTGATGCTGCGCTGAAACGCAAGTTGCCTGCCTTCATCTTCCAGGCGACCTTCGACGAGACGACCTCAAAGGCTGGTAAGGTGGGTGCCTGGCGAAAGCAGAGTGCCACACGACTGACTGGCCTCGTGGTGATGGACGTGGACCACGTCGAAAACCCCAGAGGGGTGTTCGACAATGTAATAATGAAAGAATGTAAAAATGTAAATAATGGCATTCTTTTAGTCTATATCACACCATCGGGTCATGGGTTGAAGATCGTGTTCAAGGCGCGTGAGGAATGGGGCAACCTGATCGACAACCAGCACGCCATGGCGAAGGTCTTAGGCGTGGAGGTGGACGAGAGCTGCAAGGATGCCAGTCGCATGAGTTTTATCTGCAAAGAGAGTGATATCCTATTCATTGACAAAGAACTGTTTACTTATGAGAACAAAGATTTTGCTGAGAAATACGAGCCTGAATATCGGGCTAACCATAGTGGTGCTACTAAAACTGATGTTGTGGCCCATGAAAGTGACGAACAAGTGCCTGACAAAAGTGGGCAAGTGGCTGCTGATGCAGTACCGCTAACCTTCAAAGGACAACCATACACAACCATCATCGATGAGTGGTGGAAACGGAATGGGGGTGAACCGCAGGAGGGTGAACGCAATGTGAAGCTCTATCAGTTGGCAGTGAGTCTGCGGGCTATCTGTGACAACAACCGTGAGCTGCTGATGCAGGTGATGCCCCGACTGGGACTGGAGGAGCAGGAGCTTCATGCCATCGTGGAATCTGCCTGCAAAGAGCCACCCAAGGGACTCTCGAAACCGATGCGCGAGGTGTTGCAGTCGCTGGGTATCGATCTCAACGCTCAGGCATCAGCCGTGACCTCAGAATCCGTCATCAGTCAGAAGCTGTGGGAGTGGGGGACGCAGATAGAGGCGCTGAGTGAGGATTTCCCGCTGTTGAGAGACATCTGCAAGGGCTTGAAGCGCAACCAATATCCTGCGGCGATGTTTGTGGGTGGTGGTCTGCTGATGACGCTGATGACACGCTGCACCTATCGCTTCTACCATCGGCCAGAGGAACTGCGACGCTTGAACAACTCGACCTTGATTATCGGTGATCCTGCCAGTGGTAAGAGCTTTGCCACACGCCTGTTTAAACTGCTGGCTGCGCCTATCGTGGCTGCCGATCAGGTAGGAAAGGATGCCATCAATGCCTATCGTGAACAGATGCGCACGAAGGGGGCGAACAAGGAGAAGCCGAAGAAGCCCAAGGTGATTGTGCGTGTGCACCCTGCGCGAACCTCTAATGCCCAGTTTATTCAGGACATGGTGAACTCAGTGGAGGAGGTGGATGGAGAGAAGATGCAGCTGCACATGCTGACCTTTGACACGGAGTTGGACAACACGGTGACCGTGCAGAAGGGTGGCTCGTGGATCGACAAGCAGAGTCTCGAACTGAAGGCTTTCCACAATGAGGAAGACGGCCAGGCGTATTCGAACAACGACTCGATCCTGCAGGACTTCTACGTGACCTGGAACTACATCTACACTGGCACGCCCATCGCCTTGAAGAAGAAGGTGAATGAGCAGAATTTCGGATCTGGCCTCGCCACTCGATTGACCTGTATTCCCTTGCCTGCCACTAACTTCCAGATGATGAGCCGTGAATCGGCTGTGGATTATGAGAGCGATAACCGTCTGAAGGCGTGGGCTGAGAAGCTGGATCGCATGAAAGGCGAACTCTCTGTGCAGAAGATTGTGGATGAGCTCTACGACTGGACAGCGCGCCGCATGGCAGATGCTGAGGAGAACGAATCGAAGGCGGATGAAATGCTGCTGAAGCGCTGTGCCTATCATGGCTTGAACTTCGCTGCGCCCTTCATCGTGATGCGCCACTGGGACAAGATGCATCAGGAAGGCAACTACTGGTGTGGCGAGTTTGAGACGGACGAGGTGGACTGGCGGCTCGCTGAGTTGATCGTGAATATCCAGTATGCCTGTCAGCGTCACTACTTCGGGGCTATGGCAGAGGCTTATTTCGACAACAAGTTGAAGGATGCCAACGTGAACCTGCAGCGCAAGCAGAAGACTTTGGAAGGCTTTTCACGGCTGCCGGAGGAGTTTACCAGCGAGGATGTGATGCGCTGCTTTGGTCTTAATACCAATAGCTCAGCGCGTGTTAGGGTTGCACGTTTTCTGAAAGATCATCTGGTTGAAAGACTGGCAGAATTCGTAGAAAACGGAACGACCAAGGTGAAGTACAAGAAAACGGGCACGATGCTCTGACGCAGTATCGCAGTAACGCAGTATCATTAAAAAAAGTAAAAAGGTAAAAAAGTAAAAGGTAAAAAAGTAAAAAAGAAAAAGAAAATGGATAAGAATATTAAATTGAGTGAGCACATGACGCTTGGGGAGTTGATAAAGACAAGTGTGAAGACACCGGATGGGAATATTCCCAGTAGGGTGGCGATAGAGAACCTGCGCCATATCTGCGAGAACTGGTTGGAGGAGTTGCGCTATTCTTATAATACCCTCTATGAGAAGGCGCCTGAGGAACTGCCCTTGGTGATAACAAGCGGCTATCGGAGCGAGGCGGTGAACAAGGCGGTGGGCGGCGCTGCCACGAGTAATCATCTGGTAGGGTGTGCGGTGGATATCCGTGTGGATAACTTTGAACAGCTCATCCGCTTTGCCTCCATCTTATTGGATATCTCTGACGGAACGAAGCAGAACTTTGACGAGCTCTATATTGAGCGTAACAAGGCTGGCCGCTACTGGATCCACTTCGCTGTGAGGCCGAAAGACAACCGAAGAAAAATGGGAATGATGATCGTGTGATACTACGTCCAGAACTCTTTGTCGCCGGTGGGCTGCATCTCTCCTTCGCATTTGGGACAGGTGTGCTTGTCCCAGATGCGTATCTTGTCGCTGCCGCAGTTGAGACACAGGCGACCTACCTCGCTGCGGTAGGAGGGAGCCACATCGGCGATGATGCCGCCGACAACGAGGTTCTGAACTGTCTTGCAGTCAGGACAGCTCACGGGGGTGATCTCCTGTCGGAAGAGGCCCCGACCCTCGTAGATCTCTGTTTCATAGCCGCACGAGGTGCAGCGATATTTCAGTTTCCAAGCCATTCCAAGATGCAAAGATAGATAAAAATATGCTTTTTATTGCATTTTATGTGGTATTTCTGAAAAGTTTTCTTAAATTTGCAACCAAATCAAAACTAAAAATGATGAAAAGACGGATTACTACCTTAATCTTAGCCATCCTGACCTTGACGGCAGGTGCTCAGAAAATCGATGTGAATGAAGTGTTGAAGGCTTGTCCGAAGAAGGCTTATGGCACCGACTGTCCCTACCAGTTTGAGGATGTGACGCTGACGAAGGCGCCAGAGGGCTACAAGGCCTTCTACGTGAGTCATTATGCGCGGCACGGCTCGCGCTACTACTGGAACAGTCAGCTCTACCAGGTGCTGGACTCGCTGTTGACGAAGGCGCACGACAACCAGCAGCTGACAGCTGATGGCGAGGCTTTCTACCAGCGTTTCGAAGCGGTGAAGGACGAGCTGATGACGGGCTGGAGCGAACTGACACAGCTGGGCTGGGAGCAGCATCAGGGCATCGCCAGAAGGATGTATGAGCAGTTCCCCGAGGTGTTTGAGAAGGGTGGCAACGTGCTTGCCATCTCGTCGCTGGTAGGCCGTTGTGTGCTCAGCATGTCGGCATTCTGTCAGGAGCTGGTGCAGTGTAACCCCAAGCTGGAAATCAGGGAGCAGTCGTCGCGCTTTACGCTCGACGGTGTGGTGCCGATGGACGGCCAGAACCCCGTGAAGCACGTGTATCCCAAGGCGCATCCGCGTTATGAGCTCAACCGTGACCAGTTCAAGGGCAACGACCTGCAGCTGGGCAAGATGGTGGTGGATCGTGTGTTCTCCAACACGGAGGGCTTAGACCACATGGGGCGCATCGGCGAGGATCTGATCAACCTCTACACCTCGCTGCCCAATATCGGGCATGAGGGACTGATGGGCAACCTTGTGACAGACGACGAGATCGTGGCCCGCTGGGAGGCATCGAACCTGGGTACTTACTCGTGGCTGTTTGAGAACAAGTATTATATGATACCCATCCTGCAGGACATCATGAAGAAGGCGAATGCGGTGATCGACGGCAGCAGCGACCACGTGGCTGACCTGAGATTCGGGCACGACTCCTATCTCGGACCGCTGACGCTGCTGATGGGCATCAACGGCGCCGACAAGGATCCTGTGGATCCCAACGAGGTGAAGGACTGTTATCAGAACTGGCAGACGTGTAAGGCCAGCAACATACAACTGATATTCTATCGTGGAAACGGCGGTCAGCAGGATGTGATCGTGAAGTGCCTGCTGAACGGCAAGGAAGCCTGCCTGCCAGTTCCCACCGATAACTTTCCTTATTATCGGTGGGCTGACTTCTGCAGTTATTATGACGCTTTGATTGAATCAGCGAATAAATAGTAACTCGCGGTACTTGGGCAGCGACCAGAGTCCATCTTCTACAATCATCTCAAGATGGTCGATCTCTGAACGGATGGCATCCATCTTCGGGCATACGGTGTCGTGATAGGCGATGGCGCGCTCGTGGATGCTGGGGATGTGATTGGCCACACGACGGGCATCGGTGAGCTCCTCGACGAGCTGTTCGATGCGCTCCGTGCGCTCGGCGATCTCGGCTATCAGCTTCATGTTACGGGCTGAGAGACGGTTGGCCTGCTCCTCAGGGAACACATCCTTCATGCCCTGTACGTTCTTGATAAGCTGCGACTGGTAATGGGTGGAGACGGGGATGATATGGTTCATCGACAGGTCGCCCATGACGCGTGCCTCGATCTGAACGGTCTTCACGTAGGTCTCCCATTTCACTTCATTGCGGGCTTCGAGCTCCTTGCGGTTCATCACCTTGGTGGCTTCGAACATCCGGATGCTGCTGTCGTCGAGGTAGTGCTCGATGATCTTCGGGCACGACTTCTCTACGTCGAGACCGCGACTGGCTGCCTCCTTTACCCATGCCTCGCTATAGCCGTTGCCGTCGAAACGGATGGGCTTGCAGGTCTTGATATCGTCGCGCAGCACATCGAGAAGGGCCGACACCTTGCTGTCGCCTTCCGCTATCTTGGCATCGACACGCTCCTTGAAGCTCTGCAGGGCTTCTGCCATCGCCGAGTTGAGGGCAATCATGGCTGAGGCACAGTTGGCTGAGGAGCCAGGGGCACGGAACTCGAATCGATTACCAGTGAAGGCAAAGGGCGAGGTGCGGTTGCGGTCGGTATTGTCGATGATCAGATCGGGAATCTGAGGGATGTCGATCTCCATGCCTCGCTTGCCCTTCAGGTTGAAGAGCTCATCCTTGTCGGAGAGCTCGATATGGTCGAGCAGCTCAGTGAGCTGTTTGCCTAAGAACGAGCTGATGATGGCAGGAGGCGCCTCGTTGCCACCCAGACGGTGGGCGTTGGTGGCGCTGACGATAGAGGCCTTCAGCAGACCGTTATGGCGATAGACAGCCATCAGCGTCTCGACGATGAAGGTGACGAAGCGCAGGTTCTCCTCAGGCGTCTTGCCAGGGGCGTGGAGCAGGGTAGAACCCTCGCCCTGACTGGCTGTCAGACTCCAGTTGTTATGCTTGCCTGAGCCGTTGATACCATCAAAGGGCTTCTCGTGGA
>JAEEGL014070152.1_pt1 | contig 14379 bp, 11 predicted proteins | sample 9134231 | NCBI WGS metagenome assembly JAEEGL01 (sample SAMN16246548, study PRJNA631951) | gut metagenome | biome: gut microbiome; feature: rumen; material: fiber-attached | host: Bos | place: Iran: Karaj | collected 2018-10
GGAAAATAGGCGGAAAGATCTATGCATTTAATACCGAAGATGATGATCCGTATGTACTCACCGGATGGCAGATTTATTATTCTGTACAGATGGTAGATATGGATGATCTGAGTAACAATTCCGAGTTCAGTGGTGAACCGTACTATTTCTACTTTGATCCAAAGACCGGCGCTGCTGCGACGGGATTCAAGAAAATAGCCGCTCCAAAGGTCAATGTTGACGGTTCGATAGCAGTAGATGATTATGGCAGTCTTATACCCGGACCTGTAAAAAACATATTCTTTAATGTCGACAGTAACAAGATTCCTGTTGGAGCGCTGGCAAGTAATATTGCCTTAATCTACAAGGGAAAGAAATATGATTTTGACATTGTGGGTGCTGTGAAATCAGGACAGGAAGAAATGATAGACAGCGATGGGTTCAGTCAGTACAGAAAGAAGGACGGTACTATTGCTGTTGGCAGGACACTTGTTAAACTCTCCGGAGGCGGAACTGCTTACTATTTCTTTAATTCTTATGGAAATATGGAAACAAATGTCATAAGAAAGACAGGAAGTAAATGGTACTACTACGGACCGACCGGACAGATGATGTATTCAATAGATTATGTGACGTTTTTGCATGGTGAAACCGTTTATGCAATCTTTAACAGTGACGGAAGTATCAAGCAGTTTGCTCAGCATGTGGGTAATAACATACATGTTCTTAAGAATTGCCTGATATTGTATGGTGATAAATATGATATGTCGGAATGGAACGCAGCAGTAATTGGCAAAAACGGGCTTCCTGTATCAGGATATTCAACTGTTCCAATTGATAACCTTGGTAACTTAACAGTTGCGACGGATTCTGACGGAAAAATGGTTTCGGATGTGACCGAACCCTATCTTGTAAAGTCCGGCAACAAGATTTATGCCTCACATGAGGGCAACGTTTTAAGGGATACAGGCACCATGTATGAGATACAAAGTTGTGCACTCATTCCTGCTTCAGACAGAGATAAACTTTATGCATTAGCGGATATGATGAAGGGCGGAGCTCTTAAAGTCATTGTAAATGCTGATGGAAGCCTCTCTTCAGGTACAGCTGTAATAGGAGGAAGGACATATCATAAAAACAAATATGGCGTTCCTGTCGAACTGTATTCATGCTTTGCAAAATCAGGTAGTAACTGGTATATCAGTTATGACATGTTAGAGGGCACCACACCTGGTGTGGCGGGTTCGTTAGATTTAAATGTTACAAATCGTTCTGAAGGTGTGTATGAGGGCATCTCTATTAAATACGATGCCAACGGAAAACTGATCAGCGTGACTCGTCAGAGTGACGGATCTCCCGTAACCGGGCTTTTGCGATTCAACATTGGTGGAGAATATTTAACTGTAGGCATGAAAAACGGTAAGCCTCTGACAGGCAAACAGACCTACAAAATCAACGGTACAAGCTACAAGATTACTCTTGATGAATTTGGAGGAAACGCTAACTTCAATAATGACATTTAAATAAACATGCTTCAAAAAGACGCGCCACAGCAACAGATGCTGTGGCGTTTCTTATTAAAATGTATTATCATAGAGTAGATATGAGTATTTGGAGGAAGTAGTTGTATGGGAAGGCTCTTCTGCGTTATCCCCTGTTACAATGAACAGGAGGTTCTGCCTGAAACATCTGCGCGTATTCGCGCGAAATTACAGGATTTAATTTCAAAGGGTAAGATCGACGGCGACAGCAGAGTTGTCTTTGTCAACGACGGCTCAAAGGATGGCACCTGGGAGATCATAAAAAGGCTCCACGATGAGGATCCTATCTATCAGGGCATTAATCTTTCCAGGAATATGGGGCATCAGAACGCACTTCTTGCCGGCCTTATGACTGTCAAGGACGTGTGCGATGTATCTATTTCCATGGATGCAGACCTTCAGGATGACATCGAAGCCATCGAGGCTATGATCGACAAGTTCAATGAAGGGTGCGACGTGGTCTATGGAGTGCGCTCAAAGCGTGCAACAGACACTTTTTTCAAAAGAGCTACTGCAGAGAGCTTCTATAAGATGATGAATGCCCTTGGTGCAAATACTATATATAATCACGCTGATTACAGGCTGATGAGCAGGCGTGCACTGATGGGGCTGTCTGAATTCGGCGAGGTCAATCTCTTTTTGAGAGGCATTGTTCCCATGGTGGGCTTTAAGAGCGATGTTGTCTACTATGAGAGAGCAGAAAGATTTGCAGGAGAGAGCAAGTATCCGCTTCGCAAGATGCTGAATTTTGCGATAGAGGGAATAACAAGTCTTTCAACAAAGCCCATCAAAATGATCACAGGGCTTGGATTCTTTATTTTCTTAGTAAGCATAGCAGTTCTTATATACTCATTGGTCAGATATTTTACCGGACATACGATTCCCGGATGGACCACAACGGTCCTGTCTGTATGGGCAATCGGAGGTCTTATCATGATCTCGCTGGGCGTCATCGGTGAATATGTTGGAAAGATTTATCTTGAAACCAAGAACAGGCCAAGATTTATCATAGAGTCATACCTTTCGGATGACCCGCAAAATAAGTAATAGAATGGAGTAAAGTTAGTAAAATGGCAAACGGACACGGAAAGAAACCGGAAGATTTCAAGAAGCAGATGGAAGACAACATGAAGGTTGCTCCATCTGAGTACACCCACGTAAAAAAGGTGATCGGTGTAGTCAGCGGAAAGGGCGGAGTAGGCAAGAGCCTTGTAACAGGTCTTTCAGCTATATCAATGAATAAAAAGGGCTATAAGACAGCGATTATGGACGCTGACATCACAGGCCCTTCAATACCAAGGATGTTTGGCATCGGCAAGTTCAACTACGCAGATGAGACAGGTATGATACCTGCTGATACAAGAGACGGAATCAAAGTGATCTCCCTGAATATGCTTATGGAGAATGAGACAGATCCCGTTATCTGGAGAGGACCTGTAATTGCGGGAATAGTTAAGCAGTTCTGGTCAGAAGTAAGCTGGGGCGATGTGGATTTCATGTTTGTTGACATGCCTCCCGGAACAGGTGATGTGCCCCTTACGGTGTTCCAGTCGCTTCCTGTTGACGGAATCATCGTTGTTGCAACACCTCAGGAACTGGTGGGAATGATTGTAGAGAAGGCCATAAACATGGCTAAGATGATGAACATACCGGTTCTTGGAATTGTAGAGAATATGAGTTATATGAAATGCCCTCACTGCGGAGAGCCTATTTACATGTTTGGAGAGGGCAAGGTAGAGAGCTATGCTGCAGGACTTGGCCTTGATGTTCTTGGCAAGCTGCCGATGAATCCTGATTATGCGGCAAAGTGTGATTCGGGTAAGGCAGAAGATATTGAGATTGAGGGCCTTGACAGCCTTTCATATGTGCTTGAAGGTCTTTTGCAGTAAAAAGAAATCTTAGTTTCTAGGCAGGGAGATACGAGTTTATGAAGATCAAACCCGGTAAAAATCAGGTGACGTGGGGAATAACGCTGTTTATGGTGGTGGTAGCGTCAATGCTGGCCTATTATGTCATTTTTGACGGTAAGACCATTATTGGGGCAATCAGCAAGATAACCGACGCTTTATCCGGCATTATTATCGGTCTTATCATCGCATACATCCTTATTCCTCTTTTGGATGGGATTGAGGAAAGGATCCTTGTTCCTATCTACAAAAAGAAGGGCTACGATATCTCTTTTGCCGAAAATGCCAACTGGAAGAAGAGAAGGCAGATGAGGGCCATCGCTGTTCTGTGTACAATGGTGATATTTGTGGTTATCGTGTATCTGCTGTTCAGGATCATCATACCTCAGCTTATCAGCAGTATCCGTGAGATCATAAATAACCTGCCCATTTACATCAGAAACATGGACGAATATTCAAATCTTCTTTTGGAGAATAATCCGGAACTGCAGAATTTCATTGATTCACAGCTGGATAATTATTATGCTACATTGTCCAGTTTTATTTCAACCAACATAAAACCCTATCTGCCCGAGGTCGGAACTGTGCTGAAGGTGGCTTCCCAGAGTTTTATCTCTGTGATCAAAGTGGTTATTGACTTGGTGGTAGGTTTAATTGTCGCCATCTACGTACTCAATTCCAAAGAACGTTTCACTACAAGAGGCAAGAAAATGGCTTATGCCTTCTTCAGTGAAGAGTTCGCAAACGAGCTGGTAGGCGGGTTCAGGTTTGTTCATCAGACTTTTGAGAGCTTTATTGGCGGAAAACTCATAGATTCCATGATAATCGGAGTTATATGCTACTTTGGATGTCTGCTTTTGAAGATCAACTATCCGGTGCTGATATCCGTGATCGTCGGCGTGACCAATATAATTCCTTTCTTTGGTCCTTACATCGGCGGCGGTGCAGGAGCTCTTTTGCTCGTGCTGATCGATCCAGTTAAGGCACTGATATTCCTGATATTCGTCATAGTGCTTCAACAGTTCGATGGAAATGTTCTTGGACCGATGATCCTTGGCGGCTCAACCGGCCTTTCAAGCTTCTGGGTAATCTTCGCAATCACGTTTTTTGGAGGAATCTGGGGAATTGTCGGATGGCTTGTGGGTGTGCCGATCTTTGCAGTGTTCTATGCACTAATGTCAAGGATCACAAATCACTACCTGAGGAAAAAGAGTCTTTCCACAGAGACTGGAGATTATTACGATCTGGCCTATATTGAGGACAATGAATACAAGTTCCTCAGCGATAAGTCGAATACAAAATACCACGCAGTCAAGAAGACATCGACTTTTAAAAAGATTTTCACAAAGAACAATAAGCTTGACTCGAAGAAAAAATGAATTATAATTGTTACTAATTAGTGCTTTGAAGTGCTAAAGTAAGGGAAGGGGATATTTGTAAATGGCTAAGAAAGATTTGGATTGGGCAAATATTGGATTTACCTACATGGTTGCTGACAAGAGATTCGTTTCCAATTACAAGGACGGCAAGTGGGACGATGGATGCATCACTGAAGATGCTACTATAACACTTAGCGAGGACGCAGGAGTTCTTCACTATGCGCAGGAGTGTTTCGAGGGACTTAAGGCCTACGAGACAGAAGATGGAAAGATCGTGACTTTCAGACCTGACCTCAACGCAAGCAGAATGGTTGACTCGGCTAAGAGGCTTGAGATGCCTCCTTTCCCGGAGGACAGGTTCCTCAAGGCAGTGGAAGAGGTTGTTGCGGCCAATGCAGACTGGGTTCCTCCTTATGGAAGCGGAGCAACTCTTTATATCAGACCTGTTATGTTCGCAACAGGAAATGTAATCGGCGTTAAACCTGCTGATGAATATCAGTTCAGAATTTTTGTAACGCCCGTTGGACCGTATTTCAAGGGCGGCGCTAAGCCCATCGTAGTTAAGATAAGTGACTTTGACAGAGCAGCACCTCACGGAACAGGTAACATAAAGGCCGGCCTCAACTATGCCATGAGCCTTCATGCAATTGTTACAGCTCATGAAGAGGGATTTGCAGAGAATGTTTACCTTGATGCTGAGTCAAGGACCTACATAGAAGAGACAGGCGGAGCAAATATCATTTTCGTAACAAAGGACGGAGGACTTGTAGTTCCCAAGTCTCACACAGATTCAATTCTTCCTTCAATTACAAGAAGATCGATCGTTTATGTTGCAAAAGAAGTACTTGGCATGAACGTAGAAGAGAGACCTGTAAAACTCTTAGAAGTTCCTGAGTTTGTTGAGATGGGTCTTTGCGGAACTGCTGCAGTTATCAGCCCTGTTGGCAAGATCAACGACCACGGCAAGGAGATCTGCTTCGTAAACGGCATGGACGAGATGGGACCTGTTATCAAGAAACTGTATGACACACTTACAGGTATCCAGATGGGAACTGTTGAAGCTCCCGAAGGGTGGATCCACGAGATTAAGATGTGATCAGCAGGTTTTGATTTATTAAAATGGTATAAAATTTGAAGCGCATAAGCGGTATGGATTGTTCCATACCGCTTTTTTTAAGGCCTTTACAAGGGATAGACCGATATAGGCCGTTTTGGCCTAAACCCCGCGAATATGCTAAAATTATAATAACTATACTTCTATGAGGGGAGGTATTTTATGTTAGGAAAAAAGATACTGAAAAGATTGACGAGACTGGGACTTTCAACTTATCTGATGATGTGGTGCATGTCTTTTACTGTATGCGCCAGCGATTATCCATTATCAGATATGGAGATGGCAGGAGAAAGCGTTTTTTCTGCAGCAGATGAAACTGTAATTATGGCTGAAGAGTCTGATGTACCTGAAGAAGATCTGCAGCTTCAGGATGATTCTGCTCCTGTGGACGATGATACTTACGAAACTGATGCTGAGACGGCAGATGATGAGGCGCTTCCGGAGGAGGAAGATGCAGAACAAAACTCTGATGAAGAGTATGTTGATGTAATTGATCCCGAAGAGCTTCAGAATATCAATGGCACTTTTGCTTCGCAGCCCACCATTGAGACATTCGCTCTTAATGTGTCTGATCTTATTACATTTGAAAGAGATATTTCTTTTAAAGTGGTTCATACTCCTGAATCATATGTATTCCCGGAAGATGCCTACATACGATGGGGCGTTATGGATGAGAATATGACTGCTTTTAAAGATGATGAAACAGTAAGTATTGATAATACATTTGGATTAGAAAACACAGTGCATATATTGGGATATGATGATATCGTATTTTATGTTGCGGTTGCATATCGCAATTCTTCTGTGTATATGGAGGATATTTGTAAGGTTCAATACTTTGCTTTTCCAACTTATGTTAAAAGTTTTAGGCTTGATACTCATGAAGTTGTAATAACTGATAAAACAAAACCAATTAAAATTGGCATAGCAGATCACAGTCCGATCAATTCCAGAATCGCTGACGATTTCCTGAGTATATCCATACTTGACTCGGACTTAAAGGAAATCAGCCATCCGGATATTATAATTGGCGATGACGGATCCATCGATATTAGTGGACTTGAAGATTCAGAGGTGTTCTATATTAAGTATACTTATGAGGATCCCTACGCATATGGAGATAAAAGTAAGTTTGCATCTGATCTTTGCAGGGTTCAGTATGCAGCCTCGGAAAAGGAAGATGAGATAGTTATTGAATTCCCTCAGACCACCATGAACATGGAGCTGTTCAGGTCAGAAAACATTCTTCCTGTAAATATTCTTGCAGATTTTAATGATCCGGAGCTTCTGACTGCCGGGGAAACTGAGAAATACTATGTGACCGCTGCATCTTTCGAGAACAGTTCAATGGCTGAGCTTTTTGACATTGAGGTTATCGATGGAGATAAGCTGAGTATCACAAGTTCGGATTTTCTTTTGTCAAAAGGGAATACTACGGCAATAAGTAAACTGGTTAAATCAAAATATTCTTCCAAAGTCGTGCTGTCGCTGACAACTTCAAAAGGGGAAAAGACAGTAACGAGTGAGGATGCTGTCACCCTTAATATTAAAAAATCAATACCTGCTGTAAAAGCCGGTAAGATAACTTTTAATCCGTATATGGTTGGTATATCAAAGCTCGGATGCGCTGCTTTTGAGCCTGTATTTACAGGCGCTGCTGTTAAAGACATAGAGCTGAACCCGGCAAAGAGCAAAACCACACCCGGCGGTATTTCCGTCACCAGAGGAATAATAATGTTTACAATCGGGTATAATACTTCCGTTAAATCCGGGAAGATTCCGCTTCTTGCGACCTTAAGTGAGGATGAGTGGAGGCTGCCTGAGGAGAACAAGGTTCCTGTGTATGTTGATTACAGCTTAAAGGGTGACCCTTTTAAAGCAAAGGTAATAGGCTCCAACAAGGCTACTCTGAATCCTGCAGGAAGCTCAAGCTTTGAGTACGCCAAATTCACTTTTACTGTTTCGGATATGGTAAATCCGGATTACTACGATATAAATTACTTTATTGTTGATTCCAAGAACCGGGATGCCTGGAATGCTTTTACAATTGCTAAAAACACATATACTGACGGTGATGGAAATACAATATATGATCTCACGCTCTGGTTAAAAGAAGCCACTCCGGGCGAGACATATACAGTACGTGCTCATCCTTACTGTGTTAACGGCATGGAAGGCACTGAAGCAAAAGTGACTGTAAAAGTTATAAATACAAAGGATGTTGAAAAGGTTGGAATAGCTGCCACGTTAAAGGGTGATATCAATGCTCTTGATCCCGATACAGAAGTTGTTGCCACGATCACGCCTAAAAATATTGTGCGCTTCGAGAGAATAGATTTTGCATTTACAGCTAAAGACGGCACCAATCTTTCGGAATACTTGCATGATGCTTCACATTATGGCGATGTGAGACTTATAAGACAAAACGTTACGTCAGAACATCTTTTCCGACTGATCGAAGACGGTTATGACGGCCAAAAGATAAAGATAAACATTACCGGTTTTTATACTGTCAGCGGCGTAGAGAAGAGTGTTTCAGTCGTTAAAGAAGTTGCTGTCAAGAGAATGGCCGTTACACCAAAGTTTAAGACAGCAAAGGGATCAATAAATCCTGACTTTGAAAAGAGTCATATGATTAACTTTAATCTTTCCGGCTCACAGTGCATCAGATATGATCTGCAGTGTGAAGTATATGACGGAAAGACCAAAACCGAGCTGTCACCTTATGTAAATCTGGGGCTTGATGGCGGATTAATAGCATTTAACGAGTATTATGTCGGAATGGACGCTCTTAAGAAGTATGCCGGAAAAACTCTCGATATTAAAGTGACACCTGTTCTTCCGGCAGGTGTTACAAGCAGAACAATAAAGGAGCTGAAGACATCCACATATAAGCTTACAGTTATTGATAATTCAAAGAAACCATTTACGGCAACCGCAACTGTCAAGGGAAGTATTAACAGTATTTCTTCAAAGTCTTATGTAAATATATCCCTTAAGTATAAGAATCTATATAACAACAGCCAATTGGTGACCAAGGCTGATTTCTACCAGTTAAACGGCAGTAATCGGATTGACTGCAATGATCTGTTTTTATATGGTCTTATTACATACGAGTATACTGCTCCGAGAAGTATACTGGTTTACGAGAGCGGTTTTGAGGACGTGCCGGATGGAACATATAAGATTGATATTAACACAACGCTACGCGGATCGACAGATGTAATCTGCACAACCACGGCATCATTCAAGGTTAAGAAAGGCAGTGTCTCTTTTTCTTCTGACAAGAGTATATTAGAGCTTTATAACAACAATACCAAAAGAGATACTTTTGTGCTGACTACAAAGAGCGATTTGCTTAATGGCGTCTCAAATGTTACAATAGCAGACAATTCTTCGATATTTGATGTCTACAGGCTTGGGAACGGGAAATTTTCCATCGGATTTAAAAGAAATCTTGACGGAACCAAACATGTAGAAGCAGATAAGAAGAATAATCCCATCACAAAAGCAGTCACAAAGACTGTTAAGCTTAATGTATATAATAAGGGAAGTGATAAGCCTGCAACGTACAGCATAAAGGTTAAGATCAATCCTTGATCTGAAGCTTTGAAGTAAAGAGGATCTTATGAAGGAATTAAACTCGTGTAAAGAGGCAATGGCTAAGAGCCTGGAAAACAAATATTTCTCCGTGGCCCATCTCTACAAGGACGAGAAGGCAATGGAGATGCATATCCATGATTGCTATGAGGTGTATTTCTCGATTTCGGGAGGGAAGCAGTTCCTTATAGACAATCAGGTTTATGATATTGCGCCCGGAGATCTTTTCCTCATTAACCAGTATGACTCGCATTATCTGACTCAGATTGACAAGGAACTACATGAGAGAATCGTCATCATGATCGATCCTGAGTATATGCGCAGCATATCAAGTGAGGAGACCAACCTTGACGCGTGTTTTTCAAACAGGTCGGAGGGGTTCTCACACAAGATCTCTCTGACTCAGGAGCAGCAGAGCAGATTCCTTTATTTCATTAACAAGATCGTTACCAGCAACGGATATGGACACGATCTTCTTGAGAGATCCACCTTTACTGAGCTTTTCGTAATGATCAACAAGATTGTGGATGATCGTGAGAATAAGGCCGAGGCTGAAAAGGGTGCTACCTACAACGAGCAGGTGGATGCGATTCTTTCATATCTGAATAACAATATTCAGTATCCGATCAGTATCGGCGACCTCTCAAAACAGTTCTATATCAGTGAATCCTACATTTGCAGGATATTCAAGTCTGCTACGGGAACGACCATCAACAAGTATATGACTGCAAGGCGCATTTCGATAGCCAAGTCGCTTCTGGCTGAGGGCATAGGCGTCAGTGAAGTCTGTGAGCGATGCGGTTTCTCTGATTACAGCAATTTCCTGAAGGCATTTACTAAGTCGGTTGGGATTTCGCCGAAGAAATATTCTCAGAATTGCAACAGGTAAGTTGCGGTAAAAGAAAATAATAGATTTTACAAAATTAGTCCTGCGGGCATTCATTAATGAAATGTTCGCAGGATTTTGTATAATATAAGTATGAAATAACAGTAACTTAACAGGAGGGGTTCATCAGATGCATAAAAACGTGATTTTCTGTTACTCAGGTACAGGTAACTGCCTGGATCTTGCGAAGAATATTGCGAAGGGACTGGCTGGTGCCGACATAATAATGATGAGGAAAAAGCCGGTCATCACTGATGTTACGGAGGCTGAAAGAGTAGGATTCGTATTTCCCTGTTATGCAGGCGGAGCTCCGGAAGATGTGCTGAAATATGCGAAGCTTATAAAAGTTTCGCCTTCAGCTTATACATTTGGGGTAAGTGTGTCAGCTTCCTATCCCGGGATTGGACTTTCGTCATTGAATGAGATTATTCCGCTAAGCTACTGGACAACTGTGACACACCAGTGCAGCTGCATCTGGCTGTTCCCGCATGATCTGATGATGCCCAAAATGGGCGTGGCTGCGGCGCAGAAAAGAAGCGAGAAGCTTGCAATGAAGATTGCCACTGATACACTCGTCAAAAAGAAAACTGACAAGAAACCGCCGCGTAACCCTCTGAATGTACTTGAGAACAAGGCCTGGCCTAAGATGTCCAAAAAGAAGATCGCGGAATTTAGGGTCAGCAACTCCTGCATTGGCTGCGGACAGTGCGCAAGGCTTTGCATCCGCGAGAATATAAAGATTGTAGATGGGAAGGCTAAGATCGGCAGCAACTGTATTCAGTGCCTTGGCTGCCTGCAATATTGCCCGAAGGAAGCTATTTCCATTGGAGCTATAACCGATAAACGTGAGCATTATCATAATCCGAAAGTTACAGTAGATGATCTTGTACAGACAGTGATTCATATTGAAGCATAATATTGTTGATGGAATTGTGCATTTATTGTAATAGCCGCGGGCAGAATGGAGGTCGTCATGAAACTTTTAGAGGATAAGATTAAGATTTACGGAAGAGTATATCCCGGAAACGTTCTTAAGGTAGACAGCTTTTTGAATCATCTGATCGATGTTTCTCTTATGGATAAAATAGGAAAAGAGATCTATGAGCACTTTAAGGAATGCGGAATCACCAAAGTGCTTACAGTAGAATCTTCAGGTATTGCGGTGGCATGCTCTGTCGCAAGATTGTTCGAAGTACCCGCAGTATTTGCCAAAAAGAGTAAGACCCTCAATATTGGTGACGATATCTATGTTTCCAGAGTGAGCTCTTTTACCAATGGTGTCGACTATGATGTAACAGTTTCAAGGGACTATCTCACCAATGAAGATATAGTTCTACTGGTAGATGACTTCCTTGCTATCGGTAACGCCATGAAGGGTCTTATTGAGATCTGTGACCAGGCGGGTGCCAAAATCGCCGGTATAGGCATATGTATTGAAAAGGGCTTCCAGTCAGGCGGCGCTGACCTCCGCCAGATGGGGTATGATGTACTGTCTCTGGCAATTGTTGATAGCATGTCTGAAGATGGAACGATCAAGTTCCGGGAAACCGATGAAGAATAAAAAAATAGTTGACAAACTCAGGCAATATGATTAAAATAACTGAGTATGCTATGAAAAAACGTAATTGATTGCCTTAAAAGAGGCATTTCTTATACGGATACAGTAAGGAGGTGTTACTGAAATGTCAATCTGCCCGAAGAATAAATCATCAAAAGGACACAGAGATCAGAGAAGAGCTAACTGGAAAATGACAGCTCCTACTTTGGTTAAGTGCAGTCACTGCGGTGCTCTCATGCAGCCTCATTGCGCATGCAAGAAGTGCGGTTACTACAACAAGAAGAGCATTGTAGAAGTAGAGGCTTGAGTTAAGTAAACCTATATTTTTATGCGAGATTAAAGGCTTTCTGGCTTATGTCAGAAAGCCTTGATTTTTGTACTGCCATTTAGTACACTAGATTTTGTCTTATAGAAATGTGGAGGATGAAAATGGCTGAACTTGTAAGAGTTGCAGTAGATGCAATGGGTGGGGACAACGCCCCTTTTATCACGGTAAAGGGAGCCGTTGATGCCGTTAAGGAGAGCGACAGCCTTAAAGTGTTTCTGGTCGGTCAGAAAGAGGTTGTAGAACCAGAGCTCTCTAAGTATGAATACGACAGAGAAAGAATAGAGGTCATCGATGCGCCTGAAGTTATCGAGATGGCTGAGCCGCCTGTAATGGCTATCCGCAAGAAGAAGGATTCTTCTATTGTAAAGGCTATGTACATGGTAAATCACGGTGAAGCCGATGCCTACGTTTCAGCGGGCTCAACAGGAGCAACTCTTGTTGGAGGCCAGGTTATCGTAGGAAGACTCAAGGGAGTTGAGAGAGCACCTTTGGCGCCGCTTATCCCTACAGAGAAAGGCACTTCGCTTCTCATAGACTGCGGAGCAAACGTTGATGCCAGAGCAACTCACCTGGTTCAGTTCGCCAAGATGGGAACCGTTTATATGGAGAACATCATGGGCGTCAAGAATCCTACAGTCGGCATTGTAAACATCGGTGCCGAGGAGGAGAAGGGCAACGCCCTGGTAAAAGAAGCTTTCCCGCTTCTTAAGAACTGCCCCGATATCAACTTTATCGGAAGCGTTGAGGCGAGGGATATCCCCGCAGGTGGAGCAGACATCGTAGTCTGCGAGGCTTTCACCGGAAACGTAATCCTCAAGATGTACGAGGGTGTGGCCAAGTCAATGATGCATGTCATCAAGAAGAGCCTTATGAGCAATTTAAAGACCAAGATCGGAGCTCTTCTTATAAAGAAAGACCTCAAAAAGTCGCTGTCAAACTACAGCATGGATCAGTACGGCGGAGCGCCTATGCTGGGACTGAACGGTCTTGTTGTAAAGACCCATGGCAGTGCAAGCGACATAGAGATGAAGAATTCAATCCTTCAGTGCGTTGATTTCACTAAGATGAGGATCAGTGAAAAAATTAGTGAGAAGATTTCAGAGTGACATTTGTGACACTGACAATAGATTAAAAAGAAAGAACGGAGATTTGTTATGGAATTTGAAAAGATGAAAGAAGTTATCGCAGGCGTGCTCAACGTAGATCCCGAGGAGATCACACTTGAGACCACATTTACAGAGGACCTTGGAGCTGACTCACTGGACCTGTTCCAGATCATTATGGGTCTCGAGGATGAATTTGATGTTCAGATCGATCCTGAGCAGACAGAGAATATTTCAACAGTTGGAGAGGCCGTAGAGCTCTTAAAGAACGCTATCTCAAATAAATAATTATCCGTGAGGCAGCAAATCGCTGCCTCATATTTATATTTTGGAGTTTTTATGCTGACAGATGCAGATATAAAGAAATTTGAAGATGTTATAGGCTATACCTTCAGGGATAAGGCGCTGATAACCCAGGCCTTTACCCACAGCTCTTTTGTTAACGAACAGAAGATCAACAAACGCCCGGACTATGAGAGACTGGAGTTTTTGGGAGACGCTGTCCTGGAGATGATATCCAGCGCTTATTTATTCAGGAAGTATCCTGACAAGAGAGAGGGGGAGATGTCCAAGATGAGGGCATCACTTGTATGTGAAGGAGCCCTTGCCTACGATGCGGCAGTGCTTGACATAAAGAGCTATATCCAGCTTGGAAAGGGCGAAGAGGCGACAGGGGGACGCAATAAAGAGTCCATCATTGCCGACATCATGGAGGCTATAATAGGAGCTCTTTTCCTTGATGGAGGAATCGAGGAGTCCAAGAGGTTTATTGACGCCTATATCCTGACAAACGAAGAGGCAGTGCAGATGTTTGTAGACAGCAAGTCTAAGCTGCAGGAACTCACCCAGGGAGAAAATTTGGGTGAAGTAAGGTATGAAATTTGTGGCGAAAGTGGACCCGAACATGATAAAATATTTGAGGTCCGCGTTTTTGTCGGAGATGAGAATTTGGGAGAGGGGACAGGAAAGACCAAGAAAGCCGCC
>JAEEGL016345380.1_pt1 | contig 14379 bp, 14 predicted proteins | sample 9134231 | NCBI WGS metagenome assembly JAEEGL01 (sample SAMN16246548, study PRJNA631951) | gut metagenome | biome: gut microbiome; feature: rumen; material: fiber-attached | host: Bos | place: Iran: Karaj | collected 2018-10
CATAAACTGGGATGTAAAGCCAACTGGATCAAACCCTGTTTTGAATCGACTTTTCTGGATGCCGGATATAATCACTCGGATTATTACAGGATAGCTCCCAGAAACAGAACCAATGAAAATATGGATGAACTCTTTAAAGAGGCGCATAAAAGAGGGATACACATACTCCTGGATCTGGTACCCGGGCATACTTCCTGGGAACATCCGTGGTTTAAGGAAAGCATGAAAGCAGAAAAAAATGAGTATTCCGACCGTTATATCTGGACAGACAGTGTATGGGAATCTCCTGAAGGCTATGGTTCGCTGAGGGGTATATCCGACCGTGACGGAAGCTGCCTGGTGAATTTCTTTACGCACCAGCCGGCACTTAACTACGGCTTTTACAGACCTGAGCGCCCCTGGCAGCAGAGCATGGATTCAAAAGCGGCTCTGGCCACGCGTGAAGAGATCAAGAATATCATGAGATTCTGGCTGTCAAAGGGCTGTGACGGATTCAGGGTGGATATGGCAGGATCGCTTGTTAAGAATGATGAGGACGGTAAGGGCACTATAGCGCTGTGGCAGGATATAAGGGCTTATCTTGATAAAGAGTTTCCCGAAGCTGTGCTGGTATCGGAATGGGGAGAGCCGGATAAGAGCATAGAGGCCGGCTTCCATATGGATTTCCTTTTGCACTTCGGACCGTCGCATTACAACGATCTGTTCCGCTGCGAGAAACCCTTCTTCGGCGGGGAAGGCGATGCTTCGGAATTTGTATCCAGATATCTTGAAAGCTATGATAAAGCTGCCGGGAGAGGCTTTATCTGTATACCGTCCGGTAATCATGATATGGACAGGCTTGCAAAATATATAAAGGACGAGCGTGCCAAAATGGCATTTGCCTTTCTTCTGTCTATGCCGGGAGCACCTTATATCTATTACGGTGACGAGATAGGCATGAGATATGTGGAGGGGCTTGCTTCCGTAGAAGGCGGTTATAACCGTACGGGATCCAGATCCCCCATGCAGTGGAATAAGGAAAAGAACGCAGGATTTTCGGATGCGCAGAGCGGCAGTTTATATATACCGGCAGATCCCGCGCCTGAGAGGCCGGATGTTGAGACGCAGTTAAAAGATGAGGATTCACTTTTAAACGAGGTCAAAAAACTGATCGCAATAAGACGTTCGCATAAGGCGCTTATGAATCCGGGCGGGATAGAATTTATATGCAATGGCAGCTGTGGTGAACCATTGATATATTGCCGTACTTATGGAGATGAGAAGATACTGGCAGCATTTAATCCTGCAGATAATGAGTACCGTTTATCGGACACAGAGATAAAAGAGATCATTTATCTTCTGGGAGAGAAACCTGACGCCGGAGAGGATAAGTGCATCATAAAGCCGCGGTCGGCGTTTTATGCAATAGTATGATACGGAGAGGAGTTAACAGATGAAATGTAACAGCTGCGGAGCCGAGATAGGGCTGACAGACGAGGTCTGCCCCTATTGCGGAGCCGTTAATACACAGTCGGCGGCCCATCTTAAAGAGATGGAACAGTATAAGGACAGAAGTAAAAAGACCAAGGGAAAGGTAAAGGAAAGCATCGCCGCAAATATACCGATACTGGTAAGTGCACTTATCCTGGTATTGCTGGTTATAGGAACAGGCGTGAGCTCTTATGTGGCTGAAAATGCGTCTTTATTCAGACACCGCGCAAGCCGCGCTGAAGCAATAAAAAAGCATGAGGAGTATTCGCAGATATTAAGGCAGTATCTTAAGGATGGGGATTATGCAGCGTTTTCATCATTTAAGGGATATCATGTGATACCCGAATACGAGGAGGAGTATAAGGAATTCGAAAAGGTCTGTGATATGGTCGGGATATATTGCAGGGCGATGAACGGGATCGAGGAATGCGTTTTATACGGAGCTGATTCGCCGCGTTACGGTCTGGATTCGGATATATCTTCCTGTCAGATGGGTATAGAAAACTTTTATTATGAGTATGAAAGAAAGCTTCACGATATGGAAGGAGACCCGTACATGGACAATGTGACCGATATGAAGAAAAAGATGGATGCTGCAATGAAGATATACCTTGGACTGGATGGCGGTGAACTGGAAGAGTATCTGGCATCATCAAGCAATAAACAGGAGGCATATCTGGAGGAGGTGCTTGTTAATGAGTAAAAAGAAGCTGATCTTTCTGATAGTGCTGGCGGCTGATATCGTGCTGGGCGTTATATTTGTATCGAAGCTGATGGCAGCTTCGGAGAAATTAAGCTGGGCTTATTATGAGTCTGATGATGTAAAAACTTCATCGGTATTGGATTATCTGGAGTGGGAAGACTTCGGGACGGCAGCTATGCTGTCCAGATCTTACCGTATCGGGGCAGAAGTAGATGAGGCCGATGAAGAACTGTTTAAGCTGGGAGAATATGCAGATATGCTTTTTTACGGAAAGATCTATGAAGAAAGCGGTATGCAGCAGCGCGCACAGGAGTGTGACGCAAGACGTTCGGATATAAGAAAAGACATGGCAGATTATGCAGCATTGCTTGATAAGATGGATGAGAGTCTGGAAAATGCGATAGGGAGAGTGAACTGATGAGTGAGATGGTTAAGTGTCCGTCCTGCGGAGCGGAGTTTGATGCTAAGCTGGTAAGGTGTCCGTACTGCGGCACGGCGTATGAACCGGCGGCAGAAGAAGAGTACATGGGAAAGCTTGATGATGTGCATAAGGAATTAAAGTCACATCGGAATGATGCACCAAACAGCGCGGGAAAAGCTATCACAAAGACGATACTTATATTTGTTATCGCGGCCGCAGTTTTGCTCGCGATAGGAATATGTATCTTTGTTCTGCCAAGCATGAGACATAAGAACAGGCAGGATCAGGAACGCGCGGATTATCTGCAGAGTATTTCCGTGAGCGGTCAGGACGATGATGAGAGCAAAGAGGAAGAAGAATAACAATACAGAGGAGTAAGAACAGATGAAGTGTAAAAAATGCGGCAGGACCATAGGGGTGGAAGATAAGCTATGCCCTTACTGCGGGACAGTAAATGACCTGGCAGCTGCGCACGAAAGAAATATCAAAGAGTTTGATAAAGAATTTTCGCAGACACAGAAAGAAGTAGCCGGCTCGGCAAAGAATCTGGAAGGATTGGGGAAACGTGCACTGATCCTCGCCATCCTGGTAGCAGCCATGCTGGTAATGCATTTTGTCAGCAGGCGTAATTACGTGGGGCCTGATGAGGATGCGATCAGGAGCCGTGATGCGCAGACACATTGTGAGGAGTATAAAGAGGAGATGGAAGGGTATCTTAAGCGCGGCGAATACCTGGATTATATCGCCTTTATACATGCTCACGGTATATATCTTTCAGGTGCAGGCTATGAAGATTTTAAGCACATAAATTATGTGGCGTCGGATTATTACGAATGTATACGTCATATGCAGGGGATCGTCTATCAGACTACCGATAAGGATTACTGGAATTCAATGGAGCAGCAGATATCACACTTCAGCATGTATCTTGAAGGGTTTATGGAGACTTATAAAGTTCAGGCTGAAGCGGAAAAGAACAGTACATATAAGGCTTATATCGAAGATATGTATCAGGATCTGAGAGCTCTGTTAAAAGCATATGTGAAGCTGGACGATGCGGGAGTTGATGAATTCCTGGAATTATCGGATGCAAAGATGGCGGTTAGGCTGGAGGAGGTGTTTGCAGATGAAGCTGAATAAGATATTAAAGATAGTTTTTAATATAGCTATCGTTATAGCGGCTCTGTTATGCCTGATGTTCTTTATCGATATGAAAGCATCTTTTGACTACGCTAAAGAACAGGAGACAGATGATACCGGAACGACAATGGATGTATTTGATTACAAGCTTAAGCATAAGGCATACGGTGAAGTCGTGGATCATTATTTTACGGACCGGATGTATTCCATGACTGCAGCAGAAGGGCTGGAAAAAACATATCTTGTAGCGGAGTATGCCAACACTGCTTTTATGCGGCGTATTTTCACCGAAAAGAATGATACGCAGCATGAGAAAGCCTGCCTGGATAAACTTAATGGCATACGCGCGGAGCTTGGAGATTATGCTTATACGGCAGAAGAGATCGATGCAGTGATATCGTTGTATTAATAAAAGAACATCTAAAAAGGCGCAGAGCGGATCCTTATCCTTACTCTGCGCCATATTTTTTTGAGGTGTTTTTCGTATTACTGGGTTACTTCGATAAGCTGCTTTAATGTCGTATCGTCAAGACCGTAAGTATCGGACTCATCACCCTGTCCCATTACGTTGATACTGTAGCTGAAGTTATCGGATAACCAGATAGCCTTCATGGTCTTTCCTTCTTCGTTTCCGTAGCAGTTAACGGTGAAGCCGTCATCTGTCTTAAAAGACCAGCTGTGTGCATATTCATTGTAGTCGCCGGAAACATCATCGCTTTCCTGCTTTAATCCCTTGCGGATGGTGAGCTCTGCTGCACCGATGGAACCTCTTGCCTCAGCCAGGTGTTCCATGCATCTGAACTCTGTTATATAAACCTGATGACCGTTGTAGTCTGTATTATTCTCAGGTACCATGAAGTAGCCTACATCTGCTCCCGCAGCTGCTTCGTCCGCTGAAGTAACATCAGTCCAAGGATTAGCCATTCCGGTGTTTCCGGGCAGTCTCTCAAAGAAGGTCTCGCCTGTCACGCCGTCAACATCGCTGTTGGCGCTTCTCCAGCCGAGCATCCCGTCCGGCTCAAACCAGAACTCTCCGGCACCGTCGGTATATTTTACATCATCGGTATAGGTGGTATCATCGGTATAGGTACGTACATAGTACTTTGCATTGGTATATTCAAGTAAGCCTGTGGAAACATAGTAGGTAGCGGTCATTTCCCAGTTAGCGGATTCAAATGCACTGCTGGCCCAGCGGATGTTGACTTTGTGATCATCTCCGCTTAAATACTCTATATCAATGGTGCATCTTCCGGATATGGGCTCTGTATAGGTTCCGGTAAAGTCGGGTTTATCGATCACATCGTCAACGACCTCTTCCGGCTGGCTGTCTTCGGGAGTGGTCTGAGGAGTATCTTCCGGAGTGCTCTCGGGAGCTTCTGTGGGAGCTGCCTCGGTAACTGCAGGCTCTGTGGGAGCTGTGTCAGCGGGAGTGGAAGTACATGCTGCCATAGATAAGACCATGGCGCCGGTCAATGCTAAAACAAATCTCTTTTTCATCATATCCTCCTTACTGATAGGTTCCTGTTATCTGATCTCATCTCTTGACAAAGTATAAAACCCTTATCCGCGCAAAACAATATGCTTTCTTTACGAATTATCCAAAAAATAGTGAACATATTAGTGGAAAATATCCAAAAGACTATAACTAAAGCTGATAAGACGACGACAAATTATAAGTAGCCTGTGTGTGGACAGGGATATATAATCATACTGTAATACAGATCAATGCGGGAGAATTTGTATCCTGCCGATCGGTGAGAGTGACTGATATAAGAAGATATGCCTGTTTTCAGATTGCCGGATAATATGATAGTGTTTCCCGATCCTGCACTGGCAGAACCTGACGGACTGCTGGCGGTGGGAGGGGATCTTTGCGTTGAAAGACTTATACTGGCTTATTCGCAGGGCATCTTTCCATGGTATGAGGAAGGCGAGCCTGTAATGTGGTGGTGCCCGGCGGAGCGTTTTATAATCAGGCCGGAGAATATACATATATCGCATTCGCTGAAAAAATATATTAAAAGACATACCGTGAGGGCGTTATATAACAGGGATTTTGCGGATACGATGCACAGATGCAGGATGAAACGTGAATATGAAGAAGGAACCTGGATAACGGGTGATATGGAAGCAGCCTATGCAAGGCTTCATGAAAAAGGATACACCATGTCTGTGGAATCGGAAGTGGACGGAGTGATCGCGGGCGGACTGTACGGAGTTGTGATCGGTAAGAATTTCTTTGGCGAAAGCATGTTTTCGGATCACGAAAACGGATCGAAGCTGGCATTGGTACTTCTGGCGCAGAGACTGAAAGATGAAGGATTTCATATGATCGATTGTCAGTTTCATACGGATTTTCTGCAGAGCATGGGCGGAGAACATATCTCATATCGTGAATATATGGATATGATCGCACAGAGCCGCTAAAAGAGTGATGATATGTTTGGCATAAAGGGATACAGCAAAGAAAACTTTAAAACAGTATTTGATATGGCATGGCCTGCGATAGTAGAGTCTTTTTTCGTGGCTTTTGCGGGACTGGTGGATTCACTGATGGTCAGCCGCATGGGGTCTTATGCCGTGGCAGCCGTAGGGCTGACAACGCAGCCCAAATTTATGGGCCTGTCGCTGTTTTTTGCGGTCAATGTATCCATCTCCGCACTGGTAGCAAGACGCTTTGGCGGAGGAAAGCGAAAGGAAGCCAACGGCATATTTGCTACGGCGATATATTTCGTGATAACGGCAGCGATAGTGTTGAGCATACTGTTTGTTGCGGGTGCCGATACGATAATACGTTTGTGCGGCTCGTCTGATGCGACGGCTGAGGATATAGCTACCCATAATGCTGCCGTGACCTATTTCAGGATCATCATGGGAGGCATGATATTCAACTGCATCCAGATGGCAGTCAATTCGGCGCAGAGAGGTGCGGGAAATACCAGGATCACCATGAGAACGAATGTGACCTCCAACCTGGTAAATATAATACTTAATTATCTCTTGATAGAAGGACACTTCGGTTTCCCTGCACTTGGTATAGTGGGAGCAGCCCTGGCTACTGTGCTTGGTACGGTGGTATCATCCGTGATGAGTATCGTCTCGATATCGAAGGCGGATAGTTTTATCAGCATACCATTTATTTTTTCTGAAAAGATAAGGGCATCTTTTAAAGCATTAAAGAGCCTTATCACTATAGGCTACGGGATATTCTTTGAGCAGATCCTCATGCGTATAGGCTTTATGGCAACGGCTGTGATGGCTGCGAAAAAAGGGATGGATTCGATGGCAGCGCACCAGGTGGGAATGAACCTGATGGGACTTACATTCAGTTTCGGTGACGGTCTGCAGGCGGCGGCAGTTGCGCTGATAGGAAGGTCGCTGGGGCAGGGAAAGCCTGAGCTGGCAAAGGATTACGGACGAACCTGCAAGGCGCTGGGGATGATGATAGCTGCAGTGCTGATCGCTTTCTATTTCTTTGGTGCAAGGTGGCTTATGTCGATGTTCTTTGAAGAAGAGCACATTATAGATATAGGTGTATCGATAATGCGCGTCATCATCTTTATAGTGCTGTTCCAGATAATACAGGTTATCTACATGGGCTGTTTAAGGGGCGCAGGAGATACGCTCTATACGGCGTTTGCGGCCACTATGTCGGTTACGGTGATCCGTACACTGGTATCCTGGCTGGGCGGCTTTGTATTCGGATTTGGTATCGTGGGCATCTGGCTTGGTGTGCTTGCGGACCAGATCTCAAGATTTGCATTTGCAAGTATAAGATACAGAATGGGTAAATGGGTGAAGATCAGGATCTGATCGTTGCAGCTAAAGCGAAAGGGGGTTAAGGATGAACGCTTATTCAGGGGGTTGGAACGCTGCAAAAGGGAGGGATGAAAAAGACCTGACAGCCATACTGCCGGATGGATCTGCATTTGAATTCTGGGAACAGGATAACGCCTGCGACCGGGTTTTATATGTTTCCTGTGATGATCCGGCTGCTTCCGATGAAAACGACGGAAGCGAAAAGGCGCCTTTTAAAACGATAGGACGTGCTGCGAAGCTTGCTGATCCGGGAACAAAAGTCGTGATACGCCAAGGCATATACAGAGAGTGTGTGGCTCCGGCAGCAGGAGGCAGCGATCCTGCGCATATGATAAGCTATGAAGCATATCCGGGAGAGAAGGTCATCATCCGCGCTTCCGAAAAGGTCACTGATTTTAAAAAAAGCAGCGGCTGGAAGCTTGAACCTGTTTCGGAATTCTCTTCCGGGACCAAAGCAAAGGAAGCATCATCGGAAGATCTGCGAAGGATATGGGCGCATGAACTCGATCCCGATATGTTCCGCGGTTACAATCCCTTCTGCGCGGTGAACATCATACACGACCGTCTGTTTATCGAATACGCAAAGACTGATATGACCACCTACTTAAACCGCAGGGGCTGTGTATATTGCGACGGTATCCCTCTTAAGCAGGTGGCGCTGTATCACATGCTGGGAACGGAAGATAATACATACTGGGTAGAAGCGAACGGACAGACGATACATTTCAGGTTAAAGGATGACGCAGACCCTGCGGATCATCTGATCGAGATATCGGTGCGTGAACAATGCTTTGCGCCTAAAAAGCCTTTTTTGTCATACATACGTGTAAAGGGACTTATCTGCGAACACGCAGCTACCGGCGGACCGGTACCGCAGAGGGGGGCGATATCTGCATTCCGCGGGCATCATTGGATCATAGAGGACTGCTGCGTAAATTATGCCAATACAGTAGCGATCGATGTGGGAAATGAATGCTGGCATCACGAGATAATTGAAGATCAGGTGATAGGACATTCCGTCATAAGAGGCTGCAGGATACAAAATGCAGGCGTGTGCGGGATCGCGGGACTCTTTGCTGAGCATATGCTGATAGAGGATAACATCATAGAAGGAACAGGATGGCAGAAGATGGAGCTTTCCTGGGAAGCGGGCGCCATCAAACTGCATAACAGCATTAACGGACTTATAAGAAGAAATGTCTTCAAAAACACTTACCGCGCAGATCATCTGTGGCTGGACTGCGGAAACGAAAATACGCGTATATGCTGCAATCTTTTCCTCAACGGAATAGAACAGAGAGAGGCGATCTTTATAGAATGCACCAAGGACGGCGTTAACCTGATCGATAACAATATCATCTGGAATGTGGAGGGACGTTTTGATCCGGCGCAGATACCTGCGGAACCGGGATCATCGGGCTGGTATAAAACTATTGAGAATGATACCGTCAACGGTTATGGCGTGTACTGTGAAGGTACCGACCGTCTGATCGTTGCGCACAATCTGATCGGTAAATGCAGACACAGCGCATATTATGCAAAGCCGGTAAGCTTCCGTATGGGCGGGCTTGAGCGCGGCGGTACTTCCAGGAAAGCAAAGATCTTTAATAACATCATATACGATTGCGGGGAAGCTGCCATTGTTTTTCCGACAGATGATAACGAGGCGGAAGGCAATCTGTATCTGTGCATGAAAGGCGGCTATCTGCGTGTGATGTATCCCGCACCTGAAGTGTGTCTCGATCTGAAAAGCTGGCGTGAGTTCTGCGGCTTTGATAAGCATGGGGATGATGCATGGTTTGCTTTTGAAGTGGATGATGAGACCGGTGCGGTATCTGTTTTGCAGCGTGAGGATGCACCTGTGAATGCGCCGGGGCCCGACAGGAAAGTTGTACTTAAGAGGGAGCCGGAAGCTGTCGGTAAAGTGGATGTTCCGGCATATATCTATTGCGACATATCGGGAAAGAAAAGAGATGAGGTATCGCTTCCGGGACCCTTTATTTCATGGGAAGATCTAAAATGTAAATAAAAAAGAAACCGGAGAAAACTCCGGTTTCTTAAGATCAGGCAAAGGGACCGGCGACAGTGCTTGCCGGTCTTTTTTTGCCATAGTAGTCGGTATCGAAAATGATGTTGCTTCCATCGGGGGCCTCAAAGCGCTCTTCGGGTTCAAACGCTTCACCGAGCATATCCGAATCGATGAGCCCTGTATCCGGCAGATAGTCGCGGATATCAGTGATCACCGTAAAGCAGCCGTTTTCTTCTTTCAGTTCCACGCTTACTTTGTGTGCGTTATCGATGGTAGCGCCTTCTTCTATGTCGCAGGGTTTAGCTCCGTTAAAGAATACATTGCCTCCGGTCCATACGGGCAGCGGCATATAATATCTGTCCCTGGATTCCGTTGCGCCTTCCCCGCAATATCCGGCAAAGCATTCTTTCCATTCCTCTTCTTTCATGTATCCGCTGTAGGGTACGGTGCCGGCCGTAAGATTATAGTCGTCCCATTCGTCGCTCTTAAGAGGCTCACATATATCGATAAGACCCTTTCTTACTTCGGGCTGGATGAAGATGTTGTTGTAGAAACGAACATCACCGTGGAGTACGCTCATGAAGCCTGTAATGGCTGTATCATGGGCTCTGTGTATGGGAGTATATCTGGGAGAGGCATAGGTGTTGGTACCGTTGCATACGCCGCGTCCCACTCCGGTGATCGCGCCGTTAAACAGATTGTGTACAAAAGCTACGCCCTGCGCTGCGAGTCTGACACAGCGCTCGGAAAGCATTATATTATTATCGACAAGAGTGGGGCCGTGCGCTATCTCTATCCACAGATCTTCCCCGAGTCCCAGGCCCTGCGCGCACTCAGCTTTGAGCAGATGATCCCTTGAGAGACAGTTATCGTGAAAAAGATTGGAACTTACCCTGGTGCCCTGGCACTGCCAGTCAAGCCATATTCCCCTTGTGCAGTCATGGAAGTGATTGTTTCGGATGATCACGTCTATGGCTGCATGCAGTTTGATGCCGCCTATCTCTGCACCTGCAAGATTACGTTTGTTATTGATGTGATGTATATGATTGTTTTCTATGATCGAGAATACACAGCCCAGATTGCCGACTATGCCGGTCTGTCCGCAGTCGTGTATATCACAGTTACGGATGATGTGTGAACCGATTGTTTCTTTGCTCCAGCCATCAAGCTGCGCGATAAGAGCGCAGTCTCTCTGCGTCTGCGCACCGTCTTTGTATTTATACTTAAGCCACTTGTTATCGTTATGCTGCTGCATGTATTTTCCGAGGGATATTCCGCCGCATTTTGAATGGGATACTTCGCAGTCCTCTATTATCCAGCCCTTTGACCAGTGGGGGCCTATCATCCCTTCCTGCAGAGCGGTGGGGGGAGCCCATTGTGTTGCGGCCTTTGTGACCACAAAGCCGGATAAGGTAATATAGTCAACATGCTCGGCGACAGGCCAGAAGCAGTGAGGACGCACATTTATCTCCACGCATTCCTTATTGGGATCTTTGCCCTGGAAATTTGCGTAGATCTCGGTGGTGTCTTTTTCAGCATCCTGACGTGTATACCAGGTGTGCTTGGTAAATTCCACGTCCCAGGACTGTTCATAATATCCGGGATTTAATACCTTATCAAGGCTGTCGCATTCATAAAGCGATCTGCCGTTTAAATAAACTTCACCGGTATGGACGGGTACCTGGATGTTAAGCCAGTCTCCGCTTACATAGGTTTTATAAGGGTTGTAGGATCCGAAATAAGAATTTTCGATCGTCAGTTTCCACACATCACCTTCATAGTGTTCCCAGCTTTTGAATACATCTGCGCCGCAGATGATGGCTTCACGTCTGTTTACGGAACGGTATACTATACGCTGTTTTTCTGTTCCCGCATATAAAGGACTGACATCTTCGCGGTATATGCCGGGAAGGACTGCCACTTCATCTCCGGGCATGGCAATGGCTGCCGCATCGCCTATTTTTTTAAAAGGATTTTCGCTGCTTCCGTCGCCGCCTGCAGCGGCATTGATATCTACATAATAGATCATGATCTTTCCCTCATTGGTCAACGGTTACTTTTATAATCTATATCTTTTCCGGATCATCAGCTACTTATTATTTGACCTTTGGGGATTATTTTTTGCACAGTGCATCTTGGCGCATAAAAATGCATCTTACCTTCCGGAATGTTGTACCGATGGGGAAACGCGTTTATAGTCATTTCAGTATTTGCATCACGTGTATTATCCGAAGGAATGGAGGAAAGTAAAATGAATAAGATCTATCGGAAAAATGAAGTGACATTTGCGATCATCTGCATCGTGATCTATGTAGTGGGAACAAGCCTGTGCGAAGCGCTGGCGCAGAGCATGGGGATCATCAAGCTGCCGTCGATGATATTTCATCTGGCACTTACGGTGCTGATACTGTTCTGGATGGGGAAGAATGGCCTGTATGAAAAATACGGACTCATAAAGCCGTCATACAGGATATACAGGGTCTGGTTTTATATACCGCTTATACTCATAGGTTTTTCAGGCATATTCTTTGGCGTGACACTGAAATATTCCGTAGCGGAGACGGCTTTTTATATCATAAGCATGCTTTGCGTAGGTTTCCTGGAAGAGATCATCTTCCGTGGCTTCCTCTTTGCCGGGATGGCGAAGAGAAATGTGAAAAGCGCTGTCATTGTGTCTTCACTCACTTTCGGGATAGGACATATCGTAAATCTGTTGAACGGGCAGGACCTTGCGGAAACGGCTTTGCAGATCGTATTTGCGACTGCCGTGGGCTTTACGCTGGTGACGCTCTTTTATAAGGGGAAGAGCCTTATGCCGTGCATCATATTTCACGGGATCAATAACGCCTGCTCGGCCGTAAGCGATGAAGAGGCGTCGTTGGGATTTTTCGGAAGCGCTGAACGGGAAATGCTGTTCTCTCTTGTTTTTTCGCTCGTGATATGCGTCATATACAGTCTTGCTTTGTGGAAGAGTCTGAATGCGGAAAAGGGGACGGATACCGCACGCTTGTAAAATAGCAGTCTGCTTGGTATACTTCGGGTTGTGGGGGATCCACAGGCGGGAGATGACAGGTGTGGAAATAAGTGTAAAAAAGATACCAACAGAAGAGCCGGAAGTTTTAGAGATCCGCTGTCATAAACTGACGGATGATGTGACGGAGATCATCTCTTTTGTTAAGTCAAGACAGGGACGGCTGAGCACGGAATGTGACGGCCGGAAAAGGGAAATACCGATCGTGGATGTTTATTATGCCGAATCGGTTGATAACAGACTGTTCATCTATACCGCAAAGGAAAGCTATGAAGTGAAGCTCAGACTGTATGAACTGGAAGAGATGCTGAAAGGCAGGACCTTTCTGAGAGTGCAGAAAGGCGTGCTTCTCAACCTGATGAAGATACGCTCGATCCGGCCGGCTCTGGGAGGGAGATATACGGCGCTTCTGAGGAATGAGGAAGAGGTCGTGATATCCAGGAAATATGTTGCAGATCTGAAGAAAGCATTGAAAGGCGGTGAGTCATGATGAGGATAAAAGAGAAATTAGGGGAAGCATTCCGCTTATACTTTATTCTTGTGACACTGATCACCGTTCTTTTGATGGTTTTGGGCCTTTTGTTCGACAGTGACAGGACCTTTGGTTATGAAGTCTTTGTTTCGCCGCTACTCTACGCGGCGGTAGGTGTGATACCTGTTTCATTTTTTAATCCGGATAAAGAGCTAAGCATGAAAAAGCTGGTCATCAGACGTATTATACAGGAATTGAGCGTAGAAGCACTGATACTCCTGATAGTTTTTAACGCGCCCAATATCCCGTCTGAGCGGATAGAAGTAGTGATCGGCATAGCTGTGGGCGTGCTGGTGGTTTTTATCCTTGCAATTGCAGTTGAGTATATCTTTGAGCTTACACAGGCAAAAGAAATGAATGGGTATCTTGAGGAATACCGTAACAGAAATAAGGAGTGATCATGGTCTTAAATATACAGGTAAAACAGATGGGAAAGAAAGGGCGGCATATAAAGCCGCTGGCGCTGGAATACGCGAAGTGCCCGGAAAATGCGCAGCAGCTCATTGAAGAAACGGTGCGCATGATGGTGGCGGATTTTAAGCGTCGTCAGCAGGAGGCGGAAGAAGGGCGTATTCCGGATGCCTTGTCTGCAGAAAATATGCAGACTATGGCGGAGGTCGGAAAGATCGCCTTTGGCGATATCTATAACGATAAGGAACCTGATGAAGAGAAAGCGGTGCAGAGTGCGTGGCAGGCTTATGCGGACGGTATCGTCCGTGTGTTTATCGGAGGAGAGGAAGCGGAGTATAACGAAAACGGCACGCCGCTTGAATTAAAAGAAGGGGACGAGGTCACCTTCGTACGGCTGGCGATGCTGGCAGGCAGGATGTTCTGATGGATATTAAAGCACCAAAGAGAAATATAACACTAGGGAAAAGCAGGAAAATAACAATAGTATAAGGGGGGGAGCTATGGACGAACAGGAACGCAGCAGGATCTCAGGCGAGGTTTACAGACAACTTCAGGAGGCAGACGAAAAATGCATCATGTCGCTGGATGGCGAGATCAGGGATTATGTGCATACCTGTCTGGATCTCGGCAGCTATTCGCCGAAATATCCGGATGTGGATATCGCAAACAATGCATTCCGTAACGGACTGATCAGACATTTACAGGAAAATAAAAAACCGTCTTTGTATTTCAAAGAGCATATCAAAAGGTTCAAAGACTATATTTCAAAAGAACTTATCCCGTATTTTTATAAAAGTATCGACAGCATATGTGAATGGCAGTC
>JAEEGL016739576.1_pt1 | contig 14379 bp, 11 predicted proteins | sample 9134231 | NCBI WGS metagenome assembly JAEEGL01 (sample SAMN16246548, study PRJNA631951) | gut metagenome | biome: gut microbiome; feature: rumen; material: fiber-attached | host: Bos | place: Iran: Karaj | collected 2018-10
AACAAAACTTTGACCATATCTTTTTCTTAAATAAATACTAATACTTTTTTGTGGTTCTTTTCTTGAATCCATTCCTGATAGTTTAGCATTAGATAAGAAACTAGTTCCATAACTACCATCAGCTTCATAATATTCAAAACTAACTTTCTTTTCCGCATTACTAGTATAATTAGTAATTAATCCACTACCACCAAATAAACTATTATAGTCACTCGAAATAGATATAAATGGTACATCATGTTTTCTTCCCTCTTTAAATGTTCTAGAAATGATATCAGATTCAATATAACCATCTTTATAACTAATAGCTTTAATAATCGTTGTTTTAGTTAATTTAATTGGTTTATCATACTTAGTACTATTTTTATTAGGAAATGATCCATTAGTTGTATAGTAAATTGTACTACCATCATTAGTCTTTAATGATACTTCAATACTTTTATCAAAATAACCACCATCAACACTAAAATTAGGTGTTTCACTAAAACCATTATATATATCTTTAGAATTACTATTTCCTAAAGTAATAGTTTTATAATATACTTTCTTATTATCTGTAATACCTGTACTAACATTACCAACCAATTTATTTACACTAAAAGTGTCAATTATTGCATTATCATGTGTCAAGTAAATAATCTCATTAGTATTATTAATACTAAATCCTAAGGTACTACTACTTAATACTAAATAACCATTTTTACCAATAGTCTTACCATCTAATTTATATTTAATATCACTTTTATCTCCAATAGTATAACCATCTAATTTAATTGGTGAATCAGTTGTATTATATAATTCAATAGCTTCTTTAGGATATATACTAACTTCATTAATAATAACATCTTTAGTTAATTCTTTTTTACCATAATCTTTAGTATTCTCTTTACCAAAAGAAGGATTATAGTATGTATACCATTTATCTTTATATAATCCCATTGATTCATTCGCATCTAATTTTTCTAAATTAACTTTACTTACTAAAGCTTTATTAGGACTTGATAAAATTAAAATACCATCGTTATTATTTAATTTAAAATTGGTATGTATTTCATTATTAGAATAAGTATTAAGTCCTGATGCATAAACAATAATATATTCATCTTTTTTAATAGTTACATCAGGTAAACTATATTTAGCTACTTGATCTTCTTTATCTGATAAATAGAACCCTTTTAAATTAATATCTTTGGTATCTATATTATGTATTTCAATTAAACTATAATATTTCTTATCATAACTAATTTTATAACTTAAATTATTAGTCATATATTCACTAATAGCTAATTTATAATCACTTTTAACCTCATATATTGGATCTTCTTCATAATCACCAGTATTCTCTTTACCAGGTGTTCCATTATAATAATAAACATATTTTTTACCATTATAACCATATGATGTATCTTTAAGTGATTCTTTAATATAAACTTTACTAATTACTTTAGCACCACTATTAGATAAAGCTACTGTTTCCCCTTTAGAATCTAATTTAAAGTTAGTATGTAATTCATCTTCTGTATTATCTTTACCAGAAGCAAATATTACCATATAACTATTAGCTTTAATAGTTACATCAGGGAAAGTCCACTTTCTAGTTTCTTTCATATTATCTGTTAAATAGTATCCATATAAATCTACATCATAATCATAACCATTATATAGTTCAATATAATCACTATATTTACCATATTTATCCATAATGGTATTATTATTGATTAACATAACTTCATTAATGATTAATTTACCAGTGTTTATATCGGTATTCATATTAGGAACTACTATCATGAAAACACATAGTATTATAAACAGAAATAATATACCTAATTTTTCAAATTTATCTATTCTCTTCATACCACTAATCCTAATAAATATTTTATCATAAATAGCCCATAAAAAAAAGATAAATATCTATTTATCTTATATAATTATCTTTTATTAATCGATATCTCTTTATAAAGTCATATCCGTCTTTTTTAAGTTCATCTAAATTAGCTATTTCTGGTTGATATTTCCAACCCCATTTATGATATAAAAGACCATCTTGTCCAATTATTGTAAAACTTCATAAAAGAACTAGTTATAAAATAAAAATCGTATTATAATTATTAAGAGGTTGATATGAAAAAGATATTGTTAGTAATTTTAATTATTTTTATGGTTGGTTGTGGTAATGAAGAAATAACTCCATCCCCTACACCAACACCTACTATTACACCAGAACCAACACCAGAATATGTGGATACTAATCCAATTACTGTTGGACTATATAAAGATCGTAAATTAATTAAAGAGTATAATAAAAAATTTAGTAATGAAACAGATTTAGCTATCTTTAGTGTCTTCTTTACTAATGAAGAGAATGTTGGTAATAATAACTTTAAAACAACATGGAAAAACTATTACAACAAGTATGAAGATATAACTGATTATAAAATAGGTTTTTATATATCTTTTGATATAAATGGTGAACATAAAGAAAACTTAGTATTAGGACCTAAAAACTTATATGACTTAGACCCATATTTATATCCATTCTTGTATGATGATATAAATAATTCTGGTTATTATTCTCATGTAACTACTAAAGATGTTAAAGATAACACAGTTTATACATCAATTAAGTTATATTTGCATCATCAAACTTCTGAGATTACCTCTCCAATTACTTTAACTGTCTTTACTTACAAAGATGATAATGACTTTATTGATGGACATTATCGTGGTAATAGTTCATATACTATTACAATAAATAATAAATAGCAGAGATCATCTGCTATTTTTATTTATCTAATAATTTTTCTATTTTAGTAATTATACCCTTAATATCATATTCATAATTCTTTAGATTACTTTGATATTTTTTCCATTTCTTTGGATTATTTATAACATCTAATATACCATTATATAATCCTTCTTCACTATTAGGGAATATTTCACCATAACTATCTTTAAATATTTCTCTAATACTTAATACATCTAATGATAATACTGGTACTTTAAGAATCATAGCTTCTAATATAACTAATCCAAATGGTTCATAATGAGAACACATAATAAAGCAATCACCATTTTTAACATATACATATGGATTACTCTTACGACCAACTAAATTAACTTTATCAGTTAGATTATATTCATTTACTTTATTTTTAACTAAATCAAATTCTTCACCATCACCAATTAAAGTTACCATTACATTATCTAATTTCTTATCAATATTTAATTTATTAAGTACATCAATAAGTCGACTATAACCTTTCATTTGATGGAATCTTCCTACTGATACAAAATTAATTTTATTCTTATCAAATGAAATATCTTCTTCTTTTGATTTATTAATTATTTTATCTTTATCAATAATATTATAAATAACTTCTACATTATTAGTAGGATATACTTCATTAAACTTAGTAGCTACTGAATTAGATATAGCTACTATTCTATCAAATTTAGGTAATATTTCACTAAATAATTCATGATAATGAGAAGTACAATCAAACATTGCATAATCACTATGTAACCAATGACATTTCTTTTTACTATCACCATAAATAGTAAATAAAGCACAAAAACCATCTTTAAAAGCTATTTCAACATCATATTTTTTCTTTAATATTTTCTTTCTTTCTCTAATTATTTTCTTTTCTATCTTTTTATGTTTCATTAAATATATTAAACGTAACTTAGAATATATTAAAAATGGATTACATGATTTAATAGCTTGTTTAATAGTATAATCAACACCCTTAAAAAACTTAGTACCATAAATAATATTAACATCTTTTGGTAAATCACTTAATTCATTACCATTATTTTGTAATACCAAGACATCAATATTATATTTAGATATATTAATATTTTTTAATATATCACTTAATAATACTGATACTCCACCCATTTTTCTTTCATCAACTACAAATAAAACATTCTTTTTCATACTTCCCTCTTTCTTAATAAGATCTTAGCTAAACCAAGTTTATTATAGTAAAACAAATTACATATTATTTTATATTTTATATTATGTTTTTTATAATACTTATTCTTTTTCCAATTAGGAAATAATTCTCTCATAATATTACTAATCTTTTTAATATTATGTTTACCATCTTTATAAACAAGAAATCTTAAACAAGGTGCGTGAAGTAAGTACTCAATGTATATGTATTCCAGTTCATCATAATAATCGTTTAACATATTATTATCTTTAAACTTATTATACAAGTGATCAAGTGAATCATAAATATCTTCCCATTTTTTATCATATTTACTTTTATTTAAAATAGAACCTTCTCTTTGTAAGTAATAATAATATGGTTTTTCGATATAAGAAAAATTAGGACATAATGCACATACATATGGCATAATTGCATTATCTTCAAAATAATGTTTTTCTAAAAACTTAATATCATTATCAATAATAACTTCTCTTTTAACTAATTTACAAACTGCACATGGCATAGAAGTAACACTACATTTATTATTATCAGCTTCATAAAATGGAATCATTTTTTCATGGGTTTTAGCGCCATTTTCAAAGTATTTGTAATAGTCGGTTATTACCATATCTACTTTTTTCTTTTTCATTTCATTATACATATCTTCGATACAGTTTAATTCAATAAAATCATCACTATCAACAAATAATAAATAATCTCCTGTAGCCTTCTTTATTCCATAGTTTCTTGCACTAGCTAATCCACCATTTTCTTTATGATATATTTTAATTCTTTTATCTTTAAACTTAGATTCTACTATTTTAATAGAATTATCTTTTGTACCATCATCGACAATAATAATTTCTAAGTTAGAATATGTTTGATTAACAATACTAGAAACACATTTTTCAATGTATTTTTCTACACCGTAAACAGGAACTATTACTGATATCTTTTCCATAACATCATCCTTTACTATTTCTATGTAATAACTTTTTAAAATAATCCATTATATAACCATATGACTCATATTTAAATAATTTAGCTAATCCAATGTAAATAGCTGCACCTACTACAATTTGAATAATTAATGTAGGTAGTGGGTTCATACCTATAAAGTTAATTGAATATACTATTCCACCCATAAAACAAGCTAATAAGATACTTGGTATAATGTCTTTTATTTGTGATAAATAACTATAATTTAATAGTTTTTTATTTGGCCAACTATTAATAATTTGGCTTAATACACTACTTACTAATAAACTATAAGCCATAGCCATAACACTAATATTCATTGTGGCAATAAGTAAAATAATACCAACTACTTTTTTCATTATTTCAAGTTTTAAGAATAAATCACTTCTACCCATTGCTTTTATTGCATTAAGATTAGCTGAATGAATTGGATAGAACATACTTGTAATACAGAATATATATAAATATGGTACACATTCAATCCATTTATCTGTTAATAAAACTAAAACAACATTATTACCAGTAAAAGCTAGTCCCATCATAAGAGGGGCCATAATAAATACACTGGTTTTAATCGCTTTTCTAGTCATTTTTCTAACTCTTTCACGATCATCTTGGGCACTAGACATAGTTGGTAATAATACACTATCTATCGATGTATTAACATTACTAATAATTAGATTAGGAAATTGTTTTGCTTTATTAAAATAAGCTAAATCACTAGATGAATATTTTTTACCAATAACAAGTTGTCTAATATTATTATAAACAGTATCAATAATACTTGATACAAGTAGTTTCCATCCATAAGAGAATAATCCCTTAAGTCTTTCAAATGAAAATACCCAATCAGGTCTCCATTTAACCGTAATCCATAGGATTAAACTATCTACTGTTAAATTAAATAATTGTTGGGCTACTAATGCCCATACACCATAACCATTCTTAGCCATTACAATACCAACAATAGCTGCTCCTATTGTACCAGCAAGTGTTGCAAAGAAGAATTTCTTAAACATCATATTCTTTGATACATAAGCTTGTTGAACATTTTTAACACCAGAGATAACTATGGTTAGACCAAGTACTCTAGTAATCGCAACTAATTCAGGTTTATCATAAAAATTAGCTATTAATGGTGATGCAAAAAAGATAACTAAATATAATATTAAACAAAATGTAATATTAGTATAAAATACGGTTGAAAAATCAACATTATCCGCATTTTTCTTTTGTATTAAGGCATTACCTAGTCCACTATCTACAAATACTTGCATAATAGTTGTAAATACTGTAACTAAAGCTATAGTACCATAGGCTTCAGGTCCTAGTATTCTAGCTAATACAATAGATACAACAAATTGAACTAAATAAGCTCCACATCTTTCCGCAAAACGCCATAACATATTTGACATAACATTTTGTGCTGTATTTTTCATTTTACTAACCAACTACTTTCCAATTTTCTATTTTAAATTTACTAAATACAATATCTTTATTTTTTTCATCTAAGACAATTAATTTATCATTAACTTCTTGAATTACTTTTTTCATTTCTTCACTATTATCAGCTAATAAATTAACTTCTGCAATACGTTGATTTACATCACCAGTAAATTCCATAACATCACCTATTTTCCTTCTAAATGATATTTTTTGAACACCTGGTATTTTTAATAAATCTTCTTCACTAGTTATCTTAGTTATTTTACCCGCTTTAATACTTGGAAACATATTAACTATAATATGATTATCCATATATACACTATCATCTTTAATATTTTCTAACACTGAATCCATTTTACCAGTAAGAGCAAATTCTATTAAAGCTTTTGTAGTATCTATACCAGTTACTTTCTTTAATACTCTAGAAAACTCTGTACCTGGAAAACGTAATCCTGGATCAAAGAATCTTACTTTATCACCATCAATAAATCCTTGCATGAAAAATGGTGCATTAATAATACCTAATTCTTTAATTAATTTTTGAACTTTAGGATCTACTTTTTCTAAATACATTTTAGTATAAACTGATGGTGAAGAAGCTAAAGTACAAATATGATCCATACCATCTTCTTTATTACCATTATATTGATCTGTTGTTCTAATTAAATAAGCTTTACCATTAACTACAATATATGTAACTTGAATAATATCACTATCAATATATCTTTCAATAATTGCATGTTTATCTTCTGATACTTCTTTAGCTTCATTAATTGCATCAACGGCTTCTTTATAAGAATTACATATTTTTTGACCACGTGAACCACGACTATATGATGGCTTTATATATACTGGATATTCTATTTTAGAATTATCCTCTATAAAATCTTCTTCTTTATATGAAGGAATAATATCAACACCAACTTCAAGACATTTCTTTTTAAATAAATCTTTATTAGTTAATGTTTGAAATTGTTCATATGTTCCATAACAAGGAAGATTCATTTCACTACATAATTTTTGATAATATCTTTGACAAAAATCTAAATAACCTGAAATAATACCATCTACTTTTTCATCATTACATATTTTAATTAATCCATTAATATCTGAAACATTAATATCATAACTAATATCTGCTATTTTCTTAGCAGGTGATGATGATACATTATCAGTTACAATAGTAGTTATTCCCATCTCTTTTGCTGTTTCAACAAATCTATTATGTAATGATGCACCACCTAATATTAATAGTTTTTTTCCTTTTAAATCTTCCATGTTTACCTCTATAATATAAAACTATCTTTATCATAGTTAAACATACTCTTATCTTGTAATTTAACTATTTCTCCTAAATTATTATTTAATACTTTTTTGTACATATCAATTGCTAAATTTATATCAACATATGATAAACCTACTGCATTAAAGTAAATAAATTCATCATCTGTTTCTCTTCCTTTTTTAACATTATTAACTATTTCATATAAATTACCATATATATTATCATCAGTTAATATTCCATCTTTATACATTCTACTTATAGTTTGTGTACGATGTTTAACTACATTCCAATCATCACAAACTATTTTATCAGCAGATAAAGCTACATCATATTCATCTTCATATCCACCAACATGACAATATAATGCACCTTTTTTAATCCATGGTGCTTTTAATATTGGTTCTTGTCCACTTATTGCAGTTACGATAATATCAGCACCAGTAACTGCTTTTTCATAATCATTATTACAGTTAATAAATTCAATATTAGGATATAACTTAGACATTTGTTCAATAAACTTTAAATTAGTTTCATCACTAATTGATGATACTCTACAAACATTTATATTTTTACGAACATTCATAATAGACAAGAAATGAGTTTTAGCTTGTTCACCTGAACCAATAAATGCAAGTACTTTAGAATCATCTCTTGATAAATATTTTACAGCTACTGCACTAACAGCAGCAGTTCTTAAATTAGAACAAAGTGTTCCTTCCATAAATGCCACTGGAAAACCATGCTCTAATTCAGATAAAAGTATTACAGCAGATACATTTTGTAAACCACTTTGTGGATTTTGTGGAAATACAGAAACCCATTTCATACCATATACTTTCTCATCTAAAATAGCTGCTGGTAAACAATTAATTCTATCTTGTGTAGCTTCATCAAAAATAACTGAAACTTTATCAGGAAAAACAACTTTTTTCTCATAATATTTAGTTAATGATTCTTCACAAACTTTAATTGCATTAGGAACATTTAAACAACCTGCTTTAACTAAATCATCTTGAGTAATTACTCTAACATTTATTTCACTTTTCATATTCTGCCTACTTTCTTAATATTATATCACAGATTCTATTAACATCTTCTAAACTTAAATTTGCATACATTGGTAATGTTAATACATTATTTGATATATATTTAGCTACTGGGGTATTATTACTATTATAAATACCTTTATAACAATCAAAATCACTAGTTAGTGGATAAAAATATTTTCTAGTATAAATATTTTCTTCTTTCAAAATATCCATTACTTCATCTCTTGATTTACCAAATAATTCTTTATCAAAAACTACTGGAAAATATGCATAATTAGCTGAAACATTATCTTGTTTCTTTACTAAAGTTATACCAGGAACATTTGATAATCTTTTAATATATTCATTATATACCTTTTCACGTTTTTCTATTTCTCTATCAATATATCTTAAATTACAAATACCCATGGCAGCTGAAAATTCATTCATCTTAGCATTTATACCAATATACTCTACTTTCTCAGGTCCATTAATACCAAAGTTTTTAAATTTATCTATTTCATCTTTTAGACTACTATCACTATATACTAATGATCCACCTTCAATACTATTAAATACTTTAGTTGCATGAAAACTAAACATAGATATATCACCATAATTAGCAATTGATTTACCTTTGTATTTAACACCAAATACATGAGCTGCATCATATATAACTTTTAAATTATGTTTTTTAGCTATTTCTTCTATTTTCTCTACATCACATATATTACCATATACATGAACTGGTAATATAGCTACTGTTTTATCAGTAATTAATTCTTCTATTTTATTAACATCAATTGTATAATCATCCTTATTAATATCACAAAATACTGGTTTTAAACCATTTTGTACTATTGCATGTGTTGTTGATGCAAAAGTATATGGTGTAGTAATAACTTCGTCTCCTTCTTTAAAATTCATTACTTTAATAGCCGTCATTAAAGCAAGATGACCATTAACAAATAATGATATATTATCTACATCTAAATATTCTTTTAATTTATTTTCAAACTCTTTATGTTTTTCACCATTATTAGTAAGCCATTTACATTCAAAAATACTTTTTATTTCATCACAGTATTCATTATAATCTGGCATAGATGACTCAGTAACTAATATTTGCTTATTCATTTTAACTCCTTATTTTTAAATACTCTATATAATATCTTAAACAGCCAAGGAAAATAAACATTTATAACATATTTAATTCTCATTTTTAATGGTTGTTTCTTTCTTATTTCATTATATGGATCTTTAAACATCTTTTTATAATCTCTAGTTAATTCAAATATATTAAAATTTAATAAGTTGATTCTTTTTTCTACAACCTCTTTGTACTTGTAATTAGTCTCTTCATTAAATAAATTTAATAATTTAATTATCTTCTCTTCATATACTACAAATTTCTTTGGATCATTTTGTATTCTTAATGTCCAAGAACCTTCTGCTCCTATTCGATATGCTGACATAAAATCTTTAAAACAATAAGTCTTGCCACAAGAAGATAAATATATTTGCCATACATAATCTAATGTCATAAAATCAAAATACTTTGCAGGTTTTTTAGCTAATTTAGAGCGAGAGAATATCGCGTTAGTTGAGACAAATCCTCCCCCATTAATAATAAAGTCTTCACAAGTTAAATCTCCTCCCGATTTAAGTGGAGTTATTTCACAGATTTTATTACTATTCTTATCAACACCAATGGAATTATGAATACAAAAACTATAATCTGGATTATTCTCTAAGAAATCATATTGTTTTTGTAATTTATTCTCATCAATCCAATAATCATCACCTTCACAAAAACAAAAGTATTTTCCCTTCATTTTTGGTATTAAGTACGTTTTAAATATTTTAACTCCTTTTGAGTATTGATTTTCTTTTTCATAAAAAGGAATAATTAAATCTGGATATTTTTTATAATATTTTTCAATTACTTTCTTAGTATTATCAGTTGAACAATCATCATGAACTAATATTTCATATTTAAAATTAGTTTTTTGATTTACTAAACTATTTAAACATTCATCAATATATTTTTCATGATTATAAGCACAACATAATACACTAACCCCAACATCATTTTTATTCATGAAAACTCCTTTACATAGAAAAAAGACAATTGGCAAAGCCAATTTGAACTATTCTTTTCTCATTAAATCATTATCTTTTTTATAATCACCAGATAAGATATTATTAATCCAATCTTGGTTATTTAAATACCAATCTACTGTCTCTTTAATTCCTTCTTCAAAATTATGAGTTAATGTCCAACCAAGTTCTTTTTCAAGTTTACTTGGGTCAATAGCATATCTTAAATCATGTCCTGGTCTGTCAGTTACAAAAGTAATTAAACTTTCTGGTTTACCCATTTGTTTTAAGATAGTTTTAACTACTTCTAAATTAGATCTTTCAGAACGACCACCAACATTATAGATTTCTCCTACTTTACCATGTCTTACAATTGTATCAACAGCGATATTATGATCATCTACATGTATCCAATCACGAACATTTTCTCCTTTACCATATACTGGTATTGCTTCATTTTTTAAAGCCTTACTAATAACTACTGGTATTAATTTCTCTGGAAATTGATATGGTCCATAATTATTAGCACAACGACTAATTGTTACTGGTAAATGGAATGTACGATAATATGCCATAACAAATAAGTCTGCAGAAGCTTTACTAGATGAATATGGACTTGATGTATGAAGTGGTGTATCCTCAGTAAACTTCAAATCAGGTCTATCAAGTGGTAAATCACCATATACTTCATCTGTTGATATTTGATGATATCTTTTAACATCATATTTACGACATATATCCATTAAACACATAGTTCCTTTAATATTTGTATCAGCAAATACAAACGGATTCTTTATCGAATTATCAACATGACTTTCTGCAGCAAAATTAATTACAATATCAAACTTTTCTTCATTAAATAATTTATCTAAAAATTCTCTATCAGTTATATCACCATAAACAAATTTAAAATTTGGTTTATCTTCTAATGACTTAATATTATTATAATTACCTGCATATGTTAATGAATCTAAACATACAAACTTATCTTCTGCATATTTATTAACTACATAATGTAAATAATTACTTCCTATAAATCCTGCTCCACCAGTTATTAAAAATTTCATAGTTTACCTTCTTTCATTAATCTTCTTCTAATACATCTAATAGATGTTTACCATAAGAATTCTTTCTTAATAGTGTTCCACGTTCTTTTAATATATCCTTACTTATCCATCCCTTCTGATAGGCAATTAAATCTGGACTACAAATAAGAGTATTTAATTTATCTTCTATTTCTTTTATCTTACCAGCTGCTACTAATAATGAATCAAAAGTACCAGTATCAAACCAAGTAAATCCTTTTCCTAATAATCTAGCTTTTAAGATTTTCTTTTTCAAATAGCAGTCATTAAGTGAAGTTATTTCAAGTTCTCCTCTTGCCGATGGTTTAACTGTTTTAGCTAATTCACTAACTCCTTTTGGATAAAAGTATAAACCAGTTATAGCATAATTAGATTTTGGTTTTTCTGGTTTTTCCTCAACACTTAAGACATTTTGGTTACTATCAAGTTCCATTACACCAAATCTTTCTGGATCACTTACTTCATAACCAAATATCGTTGCATAACCATTCTTTGCATTAAGAGTTGCTTTTTCTAACTCTTCCGCTAATCCCTCACCATGATATATATTATCACCTAAAACCATTGCACATGGATTATCACCAATAAATTCTTCGCCAAGAATAAAAGCTTGAGCAAGTCCATCTGGTGATGGTTGAATAATATATGTTAAATTAATTCCTAAATTACTTCCGTCTTTTAATAATTTCTTAAAACTTTCTTGATCTTCTTTTGTTGTAATAATTAAAATATCTTTAATACCCGCTTGCATTAATATACTAAGTGGATAATATATCATTGGTTTATCATAAACAGGTAATAATTGTTTACTAAATGTCTCCGTAATTGGATAAAGTCTTGTACCTGATCCCCCTGCTAATATGATGCCCTTTATATCATTGTTTTTCATATCAATTTCCTTACAATACACGTAACACTCCTAAATATAATGATACTAAAAAACAAAGAATAAATCAATACATCGACACCTTTTAATACATATAAAAAAACACTTTCTAGGAAAGTGTTATTTGCTTTTTATTATTGATAAAAAACGACTATAAAACTTTGTTTCATTGATTAATTTAAAGACAAATAAAATTACTATAAAATTAATTAATGTTAATGATGAAAAAATTAATAACCAATACCATAGTGTATTAATAGTAAACATGCTTACTATATAGTAATTTATAAGTAAATCAATGATGAATATTAGATAAAACTTTATATTACTTACAAAGTATTTTTTAGTGCTTTTATTAAATATATTTTTATGAACAATAATAGTTTTTAAGATATATTCCGAGATAATAGTTGATATTATAGTAGCTATTATTACTCCTGGTATACCTAATATAAATACTAATATAATTGATAAAACTAAATTAACAATAGTATCAATAATAGAACTAGTTTTAGTTTCTTTATATAGTCCACCTGCATCAACAAATAAACTAGTAGATAATCTAATTATATAAACAAACAATAATAGAGAAAATGATATAGCTAGTAAATTAGTAGTCATAATCTCACCATTATAAAAGATTCTAATAAAACTATTTATGGCAAACATAAGTGGTACACATATAACTATTGCAATAAAGAATAATGCACCATTATATTCAATGTATAATTCATACATTCTATTCTTTTCTTTATATAGTCCATTACCTATAATAGCCGTCATAGAACTAGATAATTTACCAAGTATTTTCTTTAATGTAGTTATGATATAACTATAAGCCGAATATATTGCTACTGAATTTAAACCCATAACTGAAGATATAATTAATGAATCAACGTTACTACCAATTAATCCATTAACTTTATGAACCATTAATGATTTTAAATACTTTTTAAAACTATAATCTTTTCTTTCTTCATGGGCACTAACATCTGGAAATACTTTTTTACATACATATACTTCAATTATCTTAGTAATAATCTTAACTACACTATGTGATAAGAGAATATATACAAATGGTATATGACTTAATAATAATATTATTTCAATAACCGATATCATTATTTGACCAAATTGATTAATAATATTATAAATATATTTCTTTTCTTTAACTTCTAATAATGTATTATATGGTACAAAGAAATATTCAATAACACTACTTAGTGAAAATAATATAAATGTTAATACGATATACCAATATGTAAATGGTGAATCTTTAATTAAAAAGATAATAAATAATGATATTAAAGCTGCTATACCAAAGACATACATGCCAATTTTAGAGAATGTTCTAAGTCCTCCAGATAATAATTCATTAAATTTCTTTTTATCATTTTCACTATTAGGTTTATATAATGAAAACAATAATGCACTAGATAGTCCACCATCTACAATCGCTACATAAACCATAATATTATTAAATAACTGATATAAACCTAGTGTTTCACTACCTAGTACCTGTAAAAATAATTTTACTTTATAAACACCTAAGATAGCTATTATAACTAGTGGTATTACATCAGTTAAGATATTTAAAATAGTTTTCTTTGTTTTCACAACTTATCACCAAAAT
>JAEEGL016772147.1_pt1 | contig 14379 bp, 10 predicted proteins | sample 9134231 | NCBI WGS metagenome assembly JAEEGL01 (sample SAMN16246548, study PRJNA631951) | gut metagenome | biome: gut microbiome; feature: rumen; material: fiber-attached | host: Bos | place: Iran: Karaj | collected 2018-10
CCAGCCTCTCCTTGTTACTTCAATGGGAAATAAATATGACATTCTTATCAATGTTTGCGGTGGCGGTATGAACGGTCAGGCTGCTGCCTGCTTGCATGGTATTTCACGTGCATTGGTTCAGATCGATCCAGATGCTCGTACAGCTCTTAAAGCTAACGGATACCTTACACGCGACTCTCGTATGGTTGAGCGTAAGAAGTACGGACAGAAGGGTGCACGTCGCCGCTTCCAGTTCTCAAAGCGTTAGTATTCCTGCGGTCCCTGAGCTTGTCGAAGGGGCTTCGGATGTGTACAAAAGCTCGGTCTTGTGGCCGGGCTTTTTTTTATGTATCATATCTTTATGGTAATAAAATCAATTGCAGAAACTTCATACTCGGGAATGTTCAGGGTTACGCCTACGGAAGGGCCTGCTTTTTTTATTAGAAAAGAATATTTACCAGCTCTTGATTTTAATTTGATTCAACCGGATGCCCAGTTTGATGAACAGCAGACTGATGAGCTTTTGGATGCAGGTCTTATTTGTGTGGTAGAGCTTAAGGCGGTTGGATATCTTGCAAGGGCAGAGCAAAGCCGCTTTGGGCTTACGCAAAAGCTTGTAAATAAAAAATATGATAAGAAATTTATTGATGCAGCTCTTACTTATCTTGAAGGCAGAAATTATTTAAGTGATGAACGATATGCAAGGGCCTGGCTTCATGACAGACGCATTAATCATTTTGAAGGAAGAACAAAGCTCGCCGCAGAGCTAGGTGCCAGAGGAATTGGACGCGAAGTCGTAGCCGCAGCTCTTAATGAATTTTTTGAAGAAAACGATGAAACAGAAATTTGTGTCAAGGCATACGAGCGGTTTGTAAAGCAGGGTAAGGAAGGTGAGAAGTTGATTGCCGCCTTAATGAAAGCTGGTTTTTCTTACAAGATGATCCGCGATTATACTTCCAGATAAATCAATTGTGCCTGGTAATCTCCCCAGTCACGGCGGATTGGGATGCCGGCATTCATTATTGTTGAACCTGTAAGTCTTAACGGCGGGAACTTTTTCTGGTCTTCATCCGGCCAGGTAATATTATAAACTTTGCTGCTGTCTAATCCTGGGATTTTCACCATTCTTGTTTTCATGTTCGGATGATTATAAAGCTGTACAAATGTTACGAGCGCACTTGATTTGTCTCTGTTTATACTTGCCCAGCTGTCGTATTCTCCATTTTCCGAAGCGGCTGCAATTTTGTAATAATCACCTTCGCGAACGAGCGGACTGAATTTTTTATACAAGGCAATCTGACGAGGAATCATCTGGCGGTCTTCGGTACTGAGTTTTGTTATATCAAGCTCGTAGCCAAAGGTTCCGCTTAAAGCAACGTAACCACGTGTCTTAAATGGAGTAACTCTTCCGCAGGCATGATTAGGACAAACACTTACATGAGCGCCCATTGTACTGAGCGGATAAACAAGTGCTGTTCCTTCCTGAATGGCAAGGCGTTCAATCGCATCTGTGTCGTCGCTGCACCAGATTTGAGGACTGTAATAAAACATTCCAGGATCAAAGCGTGCGCCGCCACCAGAACAGTTTTCGAGCAGAAGATTAGGGAAATCAGTTATGAGCTGCTCCTGCATACTGTAAAGTGCGAGTACATAACGATGGAAATATTCACCAATCTGATCTGCTGGTAAGTCAATGCTTCCGACATCACAAATCTGACGGTTCATATCCCATTTTACATATTCAATATTTGCAGAACGAAGAATTGTTTCAACGCTGTTCATGATGTAATCGCGTACTTCGTCTCGTGTAATGTCTAATACATACTGGCAGCGTGCCATTCCAGGTTCACGGCCTTTAATCTGAATTGCCCAGTCCGGATGAGCGCGGAACAAATCTGAATCTGGAGAAACCATTTCTGGCTCAAACCATATACCGAATTTCATTCCAAGTTCATTTATCTGGTCAACAAGATTTTTAAGTCCGCCCTTGAGCTTTTCTTCATTTACAATCCAGTCGCCAAGACTTGAATCATCAAAGCTTCTTTTTCCAAACCAGCCGTCGTCCATTACAAGCATTTCAATTCCATCCTTGTGGGCTTCGCGTGCAATGTCCAAAAGCTTGTCTGTATTAAAATCAAAGTATGTTGCTTCCCAGTTGTTTATGAGAATAGGGCGCATCTGATTTTTATATGGTGAACGTATAAGGTGATTTCGGTATAAATTGTGGAACGAGTGACTCATTCCGTTAAGGCCTTCGTTAGAGAAAACTAACACAGCCTGAGGTGTTTCAAAAGCTTTACCAGGTGTAAGCTTCCAGCAGAAGTTTTCGGCATTAATTCCAATTGTTGTACGAAGAGTGTCAAACTGGTTTCGCTGAATTTGGGCTTCGAAATTTCCTGAATAAATAAGATTTATGCCCCATACATTACCGTTATTCCAGTCTGTGGTTTTTGGAAGGATTGCCATAAAAGGCTGTTCCTGATGACTTGTTTCTCCGCGGATACTGCAAGCCTTCTGAATTCCCATATGAACGGGGTGTCTGTCTATATGCCTTTCGCGTGCCCAGGTTCCGTTGAGTGTGATTGTTTCATAATCATCATTATCCATGTCATAGGCAGCAGAAAGTGCTTTTTTAATATATACGTGTGTTTCTTTACTTGAACAATCGAGTGTGATTTTTGACCAGCGCACAATTGCATCTGTGTCATCAAAAACTGTGTAGAAGAGGTCTACTGTTACGCCAAGGACTTCATCAGTTGTTGTAATCTGGAGTGTCTGCGCTTTTGTGTTAGCGTCGGCAAACACATGAGGAAGTCCCTGGAGCTTTACAGTTCCGTCAATAATCTGATGAATCTTATATTTAAGTTCAACAGCGTTATTGCCGGTACTGTTTGTAATTGCAAGGGCAGAGTAGCGGAAGTCGCCAAGCCCGTCTGTAGGTATTTCTTGAGGAAGGAAATCAAGCAGACTTAGTTTTTCGCGGAATACAGGAGAATCTGAAAATCCATATTCAAATTGACGTGTCAGATAACTGATATCATCCTCTGCAATTTTTGGTCCGTAGTAACTGTGTGCAAGATATCCTTTTTCGGAAATCAAAATGCAGTAAGTTGAATTAGCAGTATCAAGACGGAATGTGTTAGTCTTTTTGTTGAATGAAATCATGGATTCTCCTCCCATGTGGCTCCTTCGACAAGCTCAGGAACCGCATGGTCCAATGTTAGAAGCGACCTTCGTCCTTGTCCCAGAACTGGAGCTCGTTGTGTTCCTTTATATACTTAATTGTTTCATCAACAGTTGTAAAACAAAGTCCTGTAACTGTATCTGCACAGCCGTAGTAAATTGCAATGCGTCCTGTTGCTTCATCGGTGAGTGCTGCTACAGGGAAGCATACGTTTGGAACAAAGCCTGTTGTTTCGTAGATTTCTTCCGGAGTGAGCATGTAGTCACCACAGCGATATTTTACGATTGAAGGATTGTCCCTGTCAAGAATTGCTGCAGAGAACGAATAAATGTAACCTGAACATGTCTGGCAAACACCATGATAGAACATGAGCCAGCCTTCATCAGTTTCGATTGGAACAGGACCACAACCAATCTTAAGTCCCTGCCACCAGCCGTCGCCGCCTTTCTGCATTACAAGACGATGTTCTCCCCAGTATTTCATATCAGGAGACTGAGAAAGAAGAATATCACCAAATGGTGTGTGTCCAGAATCACTTGGACGAGAGAGCATAATGTATTTACCGTTGATTTTTCTTGGAAAAAGAACAGCATTGCGGTTGAATGGAAGGAATGGATTTTCAAGACGTGTAAAATCCTTGAAGTCTTTTGTAGAAGCTACGCCAATTGCAGCACCGTCAAAGTCGCCGCACCACATGATGTAATAAGTTCCATCAATGCATACACAGCGTGGATCATAAGCATAGAACGGATCATGAGGTTTTCCATCAGGATCGTGCATATGGATTTTTTCTGTCTGGAATTCCCAGTGAATACCGTCGTCAGAATCTCCAAGATAGAGGAATGGACGTGCATGTGCGTCTTCTGAACGGAATACTCCTTTGAATTTTCCGTTGAAAGGAACTACTGCACTGTTGAAAATGCGTCCCATGCCTGGGAACGGATTACGATCGATTACAGGATTTTCGCTGTAACGCCAGATTGGAAGCCACCAGTCTTTTGGTTTATCCTGCCATGGGATGTTTGGCAAATTGCCACCGCTAATGATTTTGCTCATATAAATTCTCCTTTCCCTTGAGGTTCCTGTGTTTATCGAAGGAATTTTAAGGGATAATTTACTTAAAAAATAAACCTAAATTAAGTAAATGTCAAGTAAAAAATAAAAGTTTTTTTTAATGATTTTTTTTAATTTATATAATAAACTTATATTTATGAAAGAATATAAAATTAATCAAATTGATCATAAGCGTATTTTAGGTCGTAATGTTTATAAAAATAATGATGAAGAACTGACTTTGTTCTGGGGTGGGGCAGCTCTTGAAGTTAATATAAAGGCACGTGAAATCTGGGCCTGCATTTCTACTACATATTATAATCTTGAACAGTGGCTTGCTGTTGAAGTTAATGGCGTTCAGATAAGCCGATTTATGCTCAACAAAGAGAAGACCTGGTATTGTCTTGCCCGCAATATGAATCCAGAAAAAGAAAATTTGATTTCTATTATAAAAGATACTCAGCCTTTGAATGAGGATCCTACACATTCTCTCGTGATTCACGCTATAGGGCTTGATGAAGGTGGTGTGTTCTGTCCTGTGGCTCCACGCAAATATACAATGGAATTTATTGGCGACAGTATTACAGCGGGCGAAGGTCTTGCAGGTGGTGCTGATGAAATGGACTGGATAAGCCAATGGATGTGTGCAAGTAAAACTTATGCCGTTCAGACTGCAAAGATGATGAATGCCGACTGGAACTGTATGGGTAAAAGCGGTTGGGGAATCTGCTGGGCATGGGACGGCAACAGAGATTGCAAGATTCCTCCTCATTATGAACAGGTATGCTCTGTTATGAAGGATGATAACAGTGTGTCGCTGGGTTCACAGGAAAAGTGGGATTTTAACAGTGACCGCGGTTCTGATTTTGTTGTAATAAATCTTGGTACTAATGATGAAAGCGGTATGAATAGCGAAGCCCTTCGACAGGCTCAGGAACCACAGAAAGAAATCATTTTTGCGGTAAAATCCTTCCTCTCTGTAATCCGCTCGCACAACCCGAATGCAAAAATCCTGTGGTGCTGGGGATTGCTCAAGCTGCAGGTTGTTCCGGGATTAATTCAAAAGGGTGTGGAAGAATACAAATCAGAATCAGGCGACAAAAATGTTTATACACTTGAACTTGAATCAATTGATGAGCTTGAAAAAACGCCCGAAGAAAAAGGAAGCCGCGGACATCCGGGAATGAAAACCCATCGTGCCGCGGCTCTAAAGATAGTTGAATTAATTTCTAAGCTGTAGCTTCTACTTTCTTCTGTTTATTTTTAAGAAAGATAAGAACGCCAGTCATTCCGGCAAAGCCTACGATCCAAGAAATAATTCCCGAAGCAACAATGCCAAGACCTAATGTAAGGCCTGCAACAATGTATGTTACAAATGCAACAGCGGCACATGTAATTGCATAAGGAAGCTGTGTTGAAACGTGATTTACGTGTTCACACTGAGCACCTGCCGATGCCATAATTGTTGTATCAGAAATTGGAGAACAGTGGTCACCACAAACAGCACCTGCCATACAAGCAGAAATTGAAACAATTCTGATTGCTCCTTCTGGGAATGCTGCAATACAAATAGGAATCAAAATACCAAAGGTTCCCCAAGAAGTTCCAGTTGCAAATGCAAGGAAGCAGGCAATTACAAAGATGATTGCAGGGAGGAACATCTTAAGTCCAGCGGCACTGCCTTCTACAAGACCTGCAACAAACTGTTTTGCACCAAGACTGTCTGTCATACCTTTAAGTGTCCAAGCCAAAGTCAAAATCAAAATAGCTGGAACCATTGCCTTAAAGCCTTCAGGAATACAAGCAGCGGCATCCTTGAAAGAAAGAACCTTGCGGCAAAGGTAGAAGATGATTGCAATAATCAAAGCACCAAATGAACCGTAAAGCAAGCCTACTGAAGCATCGGCGTTAGAGAATGCATCAATAAAGTTCAAGTGTGATTCAGATTCAGCATCGAAGAATCCACCTGAATAAATCAAACCGATAACACAAAGAATGATAAGTACGATTACAGGAAGAAGAAGATCAATTACCTTTCCTTTTGATTCTGCGGCAGCTGCTTCTTCTTCTGTTGGTTCTTCGCTCATAACTGCAAGAGCTTTTTCATATTTAGACATCTGTCCGTATTCAAACTTCATGAATACCATTGCGAACATCATAAAGATTGTAAGGATTGCGTAGAAGTTGAACGGAATTGCTTTACAGAAAAGTCCGATTCCATTTTCACCTTCTGTAACGAATCCGGCAACTGCAGCGGCCCATGAAGAAACTGGTGCGATAATACAAATTGGAGCAGCTGTTGCATCAATAAGATATGCAAGCTTTTCTTTAGAAACTCCATATTTGTCTGTAACAGGCTTCATAACAGAACCTACAGTAAGACAGTTGAAGTAGTCATCAATAAAGATACAGATACCAAGAACGATTGTTGCAACCTGAGCACCAACCTTTGTCTTGATGTGTTTTTTTGCCCAGCGTCCAAAGGCTGCAGATCCGCCTGCCTTATTCATAAGAGCAACCATAATACCAAGGATTACAAGAAATACCAGAATACCAACGTTGTAAGCGTCTGCAAGTGAGCCTGCAAATCCGTCTGTGAAAACGTGTGTTAAGAATCCTGTAAAACCGGTTCCTGCATCAATGGCATAGAAAATACCACCAATTACAATACCAATGAAAAGGGAAGAATAAACTTCCTTAGAAACGAGCGCCAAAGCAATAGCCACGATTGCCGGCACCAATGCCCAGAATGTTCCTGTCATTTTTTTAAAACTCCTTTTTTTGCCCCTTCGATAAACTCAGGGACCGCATGTTTTAATTATAACATAGGATAACGCATGGCGCAATTTTTCTTTTATTTTGAAGTGGCTGCTTCGAGTAAAAAGATGAGTGGTTCATACTGCTTGCGTACAGTTTTTGGACGGGTGTCCATAATGAAGTCCAGTTCTTCGCGGAAGAGCTTGTCTTTGCCTGAAACCGGCATGTAGTTTACGGTGCTGCGGGTGTAGTAGTGTTCTATGCAGCCTTTGTGGAGTATGTAAACGCGGGCGCTTTCGGCAGCGGCGAAAATGAGCGAGCTTAAGTTTTTGATTACGGGGAGGGTAGCAGCTAGCTGTTCACTTAAGATGTTGTTTAAGTCTTCTGTGTTTTTTAAGATGCCTTGCAAGAGAACTGTTTTGTATGTGTCAACGGCATCTGCGTTTTCGTGTTTTGTCTGAAGGGCGGCCAGCTTTGTAAACCAGAGTTTTGTTTCAGCACTCGTGTTCCCTGAGCGCAAGTCTGTGGTCCCTGAGCCTGTCGAAGGGCCGCCAAATTTTTCAGTTATTTCTGTCCCAATTGCCAGAATGTATCTTTCCAGTCTGAAAATCAGTTTGTCGAGTGTGATTGAAGTGGCGCGTTCTTTGGCAGAAAAAATCTTTTGGAAAAATGCTTCCTGCTTTTCATTTTGTTTTTCGAGCCAGCCTTCTACTCGTTCATCTTTGCATACAACATCACGGAGTTTTCCGCTGAAAAGAGAATCTAAGTCTGTGATGATTCTGGCGTCTGTTCCAATAAGCGAGCATACCTTACAGAAAACTCCAAGCTCGTCCTTACCGCCAACATCAATTACGCTGGTGCCTGCAATATTTGCTTTGTTTTCTACATATGGCAAAAGATATGTGAACAGCTGCTGGTCTGTGTAGCCTTCAACAAAAATCTGATTGTCAGAAAAGAAGAACTGCTTGTGGTATGTATTAAAGCGTGGAAGAAATCTTTTGAACAGAGCCTCGTCCTCGCGCGATAATTCTTCTATATGTGTAGGAGGCCTGTTAATGTGGCATACAATTACGCCTTCCAGATCTTCTGGAGTTCTTAAATCAATAAAAAAAGGTGAGTGTGTAATTAAGAAAAACAGCTTGTTCACATGATGCTTAGCTTCCTGGCGGATTTCGTTCATAAAGAAAAGCTGAAACTGCGGGTGAAGGTGAAGTTCCGGTTCATCAAAAATTACGATGTCTGTTGTAGACGAGTACAAATTAATAAGCAGCGAAATGATTTTTTGCAAACCGTGACACTCTACATCTTCCATCATGTATTCAACATTCCACGCGCGGTTACGAACAATAGGAATAAATGTGCCGTCGATATCTTCTATAAATGTAATTGATTTTCCAAACATTTCGGAAAGGACTTTTTCGGTTTTTGTTCGGATTTTTTCATTGTCGCGCAGAATTGAAATGTTGTCGCTGTCTCTTTCTGCGCTGATGAATTTTACTGATTTTCCGGAAGCTTCAAATTGTTTTGTGAGTTCCTGTGCAAGGATTGTTTTACCAGAGCCGTTTGGACCAACGATGAGGTTGATCTGAGACCATCGGGATTTTTTAAAAACAGACTTCCCCCAAAGAAAGGGAACCCTGACTTTTGTTTCCAGCTCTGTCATTAATCCTCGTTATTTTCAATTCTAATATGTGCACCAAGTTCCTGCAGCTGTCCAACCAGATCTTCATATCCACGTTCAATCTGGTAAACATTGCTTATTCTGCTTTCGCCGTGAGCACACATAGCAGCAATTACCATGGCCATACCTGCTCTGATATCTGGAGAAACAAGATGATCTCCGTGGAGCATGCTTGGACCACAAACTACTGCACGGTGTGGATCACACAAAGTAATCTTTGCACCCATGCTTATAAGCTTATCTACAAAGAACATTCGGCTTTCGAACATCTTCTCAAAAATCAAAACTGTGCCGTCTACCTGAGTTGCAACTACTGTCATAATTGAAGTAAGGTCGGCAGGGAAGCCAGGCCAAGGCATGTCATCAATTTTTGGAATTGCGTTTCCAAAGTCGTCGTTTACCTTGAGCTCCTGTGTGTTTGGAACTGTAAGCTCGTCTCCATTAATGCTCCAGCTTATTCCAAGCTTTGCAAAGCTGTATTTGAGCGGACGCATTTCTTCCGGACGAACACCTTTAATTGTAATGCGGCCTTTTGTTGCAGCAGCCATACCAATATATGAACCAATTTCAATATAATCAGGTCCGATTTCGTATTCGCAGCCGTGAAGCTTTTTTACACCTTCGATTGTGATTTTGTTAGAACCAATGCCGTTTATTTTTGCGCCCATTTTGTTGAGCATATTGCAAAGGTCCTGGATATGAGGTTCACTTGCGGCATTCTGGATGATTGTGTTTCCTTCTGCTAAAACTGCGGCCATAACTGCGTTTTCTGTTGCTGTTACAGAAGCTTCATCCATAAAAATATCGGCGCCAACAAGCTTATTTGCGCTAAAATCAAAGTGACCGTTTACCTGAATGTTTGCACCAAGCTGTTTTAATGCTAAAAAGTGTGTGTCCAGACGGCGGCGACCAATTACGTCTCCTCCTGGAGGCATCATTTCGCAGCGTCCAAGGCGTGCAAGAAGCGGTCCTACAAATACAATTGAACCGCGTACTTTTTTTGTATATTCATTTGGGATTGTGTGTGTCTTAATATCATCACACTGAATTTTCCAGCTGTTATCTCCTAAATCCTCAACCTTGGCACCGATTGCTTTTAAAATTTCAATCATTACGTGTGTGTCCTGGATTTTTGGGATATTGTGCAAAACAACTGGTTCAGAAGTTAAAAGTGTAGCTGTCAAACATGGTAGTGCAGCATTTTTGTTGCCGCTTGCAGTAACTGTTCCCTGAATAGGATATCCACCCTCAATTACATATTCTTTCATTATATGTCTCCAGACAATAAGTTAATTAAAACATCGGCTGCTTTACACATGGAGTTTAGACTTACCCATTCATTGCGCGAATGAAATTCGTGGCCGCCGGTAAAGATATTTGGAGTTGGAATTCCCATTTCTGTAAGTCTTGAACCGTCTGTTCCACCGCGGATTGGCTTACGGATTATCTTTACACCCGCAGCTTCATATGCCTTTTCGAGCCGCTGCACAACCTGAGGATGTTTGTCTAATGTATCTTTCATGTTCAAATACTGCTGTTTAAACGACAATTCAACATTTCCGCCGTATTTTTTCATAATTTCATTTGCATTTCTTTCAAGCAATCGCTTTTCTGCTTCAATTTCTTCTATATTAAATGCTCTAAGAAGAAATTGTGCGGTTGCTTTTTCTATGCTTCCGTTCAATTCCATAAGGGCAATAAAGCCTTCGTGATCTTCTGTTGTTTCGGGAAGCTTGTCGTGCGGTAACATTGAAACAAAGTTGCCTGCCATAAAAGCGGCATTTATCATACCAAGTGCCATTGCGTCCCCTGTGTGACAGGCTTTTCCAGTAAACGTGGCTTCACAAGCCCATGCATTAAAGCATTCACTTTCAAGCTCACCTTCAGCGCCACCATCTACAGTGTAGGCATATTTTGATTTTATAAGATTCAAAGGAACTTTATCCATGCCGTGTCCTGTTTCTTCATCGGGAGAAAAAATAACTTCAACAGGGCAGTGAGGAAGTTCAGGGTGAGATACCAGATATTCCAGACATTCCATAATTGCAGAAACGCCTGCCTTATCATCACCGCCCAAAAGGGTAGTGCCGTCGGAATGTATTGTTGTATCGTCGCCTTCTTCTGTTAAGACTGGCTTTACGTCTTTTCCGCTAACTTCATCAACTGTGTCCATGTGCGCAAGAAGAAGAATCGGCCCTTCGACAGGCTCAGGGACCGCAGGAGCCGCTGGCAAATATCCGTAAACGTAACAGTCATCAGTAACCTGAACCTGCTCGAGCCCGAACGCTCTCAATTCACCTTCAAGCATTGCGGCAAGATCAAACTGACGTTCTGTAGAAGGAAAAACTCCCTTATCTGCGGCAGCACCATCACTTTCGGTCCAGACCTTCACATAGCGCAAAAAACGCTCCAAAAGTTTATTTTTATATTCATTATTGTTAAAAACGTAGTTCATGCTATAATTGTAGTGAAATTCACGTTTTCGGTCGATAATATAAGGTATGGAAGAAGAAATAATGATATTTACAAGCCAGCTTGAAGTTGCGCTTATGGCAAAACAGGGCTGGTTTAACACCGAAAGACTTCAAAGTATGCTCGAACAGTTCCGTCTGTTGTTTACTTGTGTTAGAAATTTGAATGAAGTTTTTGTAAAGCGTTCTCTTATTCAACCAGATCCTTACAAGCTTGAATCACGAATTTCTGATATTGGCACAATCGAAACCTCGGGCTTTACAGAAAATGAAGATCCTATTGTTTTGGGTAAACGTTTCTCTGATTATGAAATGATGCTCGACTTTATCTGTACTTATTTTCGTTTTTCTGTAGAAAATATCGGTGTAAACAGAATTAAAACTCTTAATGAACTTCTTAATGCCTTTGACTGGGCAAATCTTTCTTCCAACAGTTCAAAATCAAATACTCGTGCACTTGCATCAACAATTCAAAAGGCAAAGGTAAATGCTCCAAACGTTACTATAAGTCTTATAAATGATAGTGTAGAAAAATGTTCAAAGTGCTGTAAGGTTATTGCTTCAAATCTTTCTGAGCTTGCTGATTTCCAGAAGGAAATGTACAAAGGAAATCTTCGAAAGGATCTTTTTGAGCATCCTGATTTTGACAAGAACAAAGCGTTTTCATCTCCAGAAGCCGAGATGGCAGAAATCAAACGACTTTATGTAAAAACAACAGGCAAAAAAACTATTTATACAGATTTAATTCAGGAAATCATTGCCGAAGATCAGGGTGCCGATAGGGTTGCCCTAAGACAAAAGCTTCTTGAGAAACTCGAAATAAAAATTACAGAAACAAAAAAAGAAACACGCACAATAAATCCGCATGACCTTTTGATGAGCGCTGTTTTCTCTTTGGGAGTAATGAGTTCAATTCTTGGCGGACTTTATGTAAAGCTTTCTGACAATTTTGATTTGTTGTTCGCAGAAAAAAAGACGTTCTTTGCAAAATTCATGGTTGCACTTAAAAAGGCTCTTGGAATTAAAGAAAAAGAACGTGAGTGTACAATTACAATAGTAGATCAGCAGTCTGGTTCAAAAAGCAATCAGACTATACAGGTAAATGCACTGCTTGCACAAGTTTCAAAGCTTTCGCATGTATATTCGGGTATTGCTTCAAAAGGAAACGAATATAATAAAATAAATTCTGCCAAAGAAGATGATGCTCTTATTTTCTTAAACCGTCAGATTCAGGAAAATCAGAAATTATTTACTATTATAAATGCACTTGATGAACATTTTAAGTCTCATGTTGAAGTTCTTGAAAGACCTAAAGTAAAGGGACTTAAAATTGATTTATCATCTTACAGAAATGCAATTATTGCTGCAAATAAAAAACGTGGAGAATATGCTTCTGCAAAAGAAGAAATTGAACAGATGCAGAAGCTTGGAATTAAAGGCTGATTATGATTTTTAATATTAAAAAATGTCTGATTTTTACAGCAATTCTCTTTTTTGCAACATCGCTTTTTGCAGATAACCTTACTAAGTTTTCAATTATAGAATCGGTACGCGAGCATGATTTAAATCCGCAGACAACAAGTTATGCTTCTGATGCTCAGCTTCTTACAGGACTTTATGAAGGCCTTTTTTCTTATGATCCTGTAAATTTAAGCCCAACCTACGCAATTGCAACAGATTATCGTATTTCCCGCGACAAAAAACGCTGGACATTTACAATTTGTTCCGATGCCTGTTTTAGTAACGGTGAAAAAATTACTGCAAAAGATGTTCGCGATTCCTGGCTCAGACTTTTAAGTACACCAAATGCGCCTTATGCTTCATTGCTTGATGTAATTGTAGGCGCAGAAGCGTATCGTCTTGGAAAGTGTGGGGAAGAGGATGTTGCAATTTATGCTAACTCTGAAAATTCTCTTTCAATTCATCTTGTAAAGCCTGCAAATTATCTTCCTAAGGTTTTGTGTCATCCGGCTTTTTCTGTTGTGCATAGAAATCCTACAGTTTACTCAGGTCCGTTCTATCTTGATGATATGGATGCGGGTTATTACTCTTTAAAGAAAAATCAGTATTACTGGGATAAAGATAAAGTTGCTCTTGAAGAAATTGTTCTTTACCAGAGTGATGATGAAAAAGAAAATGCGTTTTATTTTAATACAGGCCTTGTAGATTGGGTTACTGCAAGCCTTGATACTTCTATATTAATAGATAAAAAAGCATTTCATTACAATGCAGAGTTTGCTACAAGCTATTTCTTCTTTAAGTCTGATGATTCTGTATGGGGAAAGCCTGAGTTCAGAACTGCCTTGTTCGAAGCCTTCCCATGGGATGAAATTCGTAAAGATTATTATGTTCCTGCAAAAACCTTTGTTTATCCGCTTGTAGGATATCCTGAAATTGACGGCTATTCATATACCGATATAGGTGAAGCAAAAAATCTTATGGCTGCTGCTCGCGAAAAATACGGAATCCCGGAAGATAAAATCCTTACGCTGATTTTTGAAATGCCGGACAATGGTTTTTCAAGCGACAGACTTTCTGTTATAAGCGATGCATGGGCTCCTCTTGGAGTAGAGCTTCAGATTCGCGCAAAAAAGCCACAGGATTATTATGGAAAGGTAAAGGCTTCTGATTCAAATCTTTTTATCTACACATGGATTGGAGACTTTGCAGATCCTCTTGCATTCCTTGAAATGTTCCGGGGCGATTCAACCTTAAATGATTCCGGCTGGAAAAATGCAGAGTTTGATAAGCTCATAGATTTAGCGGCAGAGGCAACTGAAGAGGAACGCTACAGACTTCTTGGTCAGGCAGAAACAATTCTTCTTGATAACTGTATGGTTATTCCAATTCATCATCCGGTTATAACAAATGTAATAGATAAAAATGTATGCGGCGGCTGGTCCGAAAATGCCTTTGACATTCATCCGTTGAAGTATCTGAACAAAAAGGTAGATAAGACAACAGTACCGAATGTAGTTATAAAATAGATTGCCACGTCGCTGCGCTCCTCGCAATGACGGTCATTGCGAGCGTAGCGTGGCAATCCATTTGAATAATGAAGCATAAATTATTATAATAGATAGATAAATTTTTATATTATATAGAGGAAAAATATGGTAATTCTTACATTGAACTGCGGTTCATCTAGTGCAAAGTACCAGGTTTATGACTGGGACAACAAGGAAGTAATGGCTAACGGTGTTGTAGAACGCATCGGAATTGAAGGAACCTGCATTACTCACAAGGCAAAGCGA